>Ga0153923_100333_pt1 | contig 16896 bp, 20 predicted proteins | sample TSNJ007MetaG_FD_104682 | JGI IMG/M metagenome (GOLD analysis project Ga0153923, IMG submission 104682) | Attine ant fungus gardens microbial communities from New Jersey, USA - TSNJ007 MetaG | ecosystem: Host-associated > Fungi > Mycelium > Unclassified | place: USA: New Jersey, Brendon T. Byrne... | reverse complement strand
TGCTTGACATCTCTCTTTCTTTTAGGTATCATAAGGGACGTTGTGAAGGTGTAAAGTGTTTTTCCTTGACGAAGGGAGTGCCCTTAATGAGTCAGGAGAATAGACTCGAGAAAACGAATCGTATCATTCTGCTTTTTGCCTTCTATGAACGACTGCTTACAGATAAGCAGCAAACGTTTCTTAAATATTATTTTCACGATGATTTTTCCTTGGGAGAAATCGCCGCTGAATTTGAAATCAGTCGCCAAGCCGTTTATGAGCATATTAAACGGGCGGAGCAAGTCTTAGAGAACTATGAAGAAAAACTTGGTTTATTAGTGAAACATGAGAGTCGTACCAAATATTTAGATGAACTGCGCAGACTGCCGGAGAATGGGATGCTGCCTGAGCAATATAAACTTCGGTTCGCGGAGATCGTGGATCGCTTGCAGAGGTTAGAGTAGCATGAAGGGAGAAACTGCATATGGCGTTTGAAGGTTTAACCGGAAGATTGCAGAATGTGTTCAGCAAGCTGCGCGGTAAAGGTAAAGTATCCGAAGATGACGTAAACGAAGCTATGCGCGAAGTACGGTTGGCGCTTCTGGAAGCCGACGTTAACTTCAAGGTAGTTAAAGAATTCGTGGCTAAGGTGAAAGAAAAGTCTATTGGCACAGAAGTGATGGACAGCTTTACACCTGGGATGGTCATTATCGACATCGTTAACAAGGAACTAACCGAGCTGATGGGCGGAAGCCAAGCGAAGCTGGCCAAGTCGAACAAGCCACCAACTGTCATTATGATGGCGGGTTTACAAGGGGCGGGTAAGACAACCACTTCGGGTAAGCTGGCGAAGCTGTTACAGAAGGGCAATCATCGTCCATTGCTTGTTGCGGCAGATATTTATCGCCCTGCTGCGATCAAACAGCTTCAAGTACTTGGAGAACAAATTAAAGTTCCAGTATTTTCGCTAGGTGACCAGACTAGTCCGGTAGAGATTGCCAGACAAGCTGTACAACATGCGAAGGATAACGGACTTGATTATGTAATTATTGATACTGCAGGCCGCCTGCACATTGATGAAGAATTGATGGAAGAACTGAAGCAGATTCACAACATTGTAAATCCTGATGAAGTTCTGTTAGTAGTTGATGCAATGACCGGTCAAGACGCCGTGAACGTAGCTGAGAGCTTTAATAAGCAGCTTGAGCTTACAGGGGTTGTATTGACGAAGCTTGACGGCGATAGCCGCGGTGGTGCTGCACTATCCGTCAAAGCCGTAACTGGTTGCCCGATCAAATTCGCTGCGCTAGGTGAGAAGATTGACGCATTGGAGCCGTTCCATCCGGAACGTATGGCTTCGCGGATTTTGGGTATGGGCGACATGTTGTCGCTGATTGAGAAAGCTCAAGCGAACATTGACACTGATAAAGCTAAGGAAATGGAACGTAAGATGCGCAATGCAGAATTTACGTTTGATGATTTCCTTGAGCAAATGGATCAGGTGAAGAAGCTTGGCCCGATCGATCAAATTCTTGACATGCTGCCTGGCATGAACAAAGCCAAGGGCATTAAGGATTTGAAGGTTGACGACAAGCAAATGGGTCGCGTTGAAGCCATAGTTCATTCTATGACTAAGACGGAAAAGCGTCAGCCCGAGATCATCAACCATAACCGCCGCAAGCGTATTGCTGCTGGTAGCGGAACTTCGGTTGCCGAGGTCAACCGTCTCATAAAGCAATTTGATGAGATGCGTAAGATGATGAAGCAATTCTCAGGCATGATGGGCGGAGGCGGCAAAGCCTCTAAGAAGAATGCGATGAAGCAGCTTAAAGGTCTAGGTGGAAAAGGTATGAAGTTCCCTTTTAAATGATCTTGCTGTTCTAATATCTCGAAACTATTATAAGGAGGTGATTTTTCGTGGCAGTACGTATTCGTCTGAAAAGAATGGGAGCGCATAAAGCGCCTTTCTATCGTGTAGTGGTTTCCGATTCCCGGTCCCCTCGTGACGGTCGTTTTATCGAGGAAATCGGTTATTATAATCCGATTGAACAACCGGCAGTAGTTAAGATCGATGAGGAAAAAGCTCTTAAATGGCTTCAAACAGGTGCGCAAGCATCTGATACAGTACGCAACTTGCTTTCCAAAGCAGGCGTAATGAAGAAGTTTCATGAGCTTAAGCAACAGAAATAATGACTGATTGCGAGGGTCCTCTATGGAAGAATTAGTTGGAGTAATTGCTAAGGCTTTAGTGGATCATCCAGAAGATGTGACGGTACGAGCGGTGGAGAAGGATCACCTAATTGTCTATGAACTGTCCGTACATCCTGATGATGTTGGAAAGGTCATTGGCAAACAAGGAAGGATCGCTAAGGCGCTCCGTACAGTAGTCACATCTGCAGCAGTCAAGAGCGATAAACGCGTAACTGTAGATATTTTATCTTAAATGATGCGTACAATGAGGGGCTAGGGATAGTATATCCCGGCTCCTTTTTGTTCAAATATAGATTAGATGAAGCTTGTAAAGGAGAGGGTTGTATGACAGAAGAGTTAACCGTAGGCAGACTTGTGAATACGCATGGTATTCGCGGGGAGATTAAAGTACTATCCCATACCGATTTCCCTGATGTTCGTTTTGCTGCAGGTAAGAAGCTGCAGGTGATCCCTGCAGATGGCAGTTCTAAATTCGAAGTAACTGTAGAGTCCGCTCGTGAGCACAAGGGTATGTTCATCGTTAAGCTCAAAGGGTATACGAACATCAATGAAGTGGAAAAATATAAAGGAAGCCTCCTGAAGGTTCCGAGTAATGATCTGGTGGATCTCCCTGAGAACGAATACTACTTCCACCAAATCGTCGGTTGTGAGGTATACACGGATGAAGATGAAAACAAACCTCTCGGTACGATTACAGAAATCTTACAGCCTGGTGCGAATGACGTATGGGTTGTTAAGCCTGCAAAAGGACAAGACATCCTAATTCCTGTAATCAACGATGTAGTCCTGAATGTGGATATAGAAGCCAAACGAATTGTTGTCCATTTGATGGAAGGGTTATTGCCATGATGAGAATTGATGTGCTTACGCTCTTTCCGGAAATGTGCGAAGGCGTATTCAGCACAAGCATTCTTGGTAAAGCACGTGAAAAAGGAATCGTCTCCTTAAATGCTGTGAACTTCCGTGATTTCTCGGGAAATAAGCATAATAGTGTGGATGATACACCGTATGGCGGTGGCGGGGGTATGGTGCTCAAGCCTGATCCGATTTTTAATGCAGTCGAGCATGTGCTTGGTATTACACCGAACGAGGAAGATCACAATCGATCTGATGAAGTGGGCTCTGTGAAGCCGCGTATCATCCTTATGTGCCCACAAGGAAAAACTTACAATCAGAAGATTGCAGAGGAACTGGCGCAAGAGCAGCACCTAATCTTCATATGTGGGCATTATGAGGGATATGATGAGCGGATTCGTGAGCATCTGGTAACTGATGAACTTTCAATGGGTGATTACGTGCTAACAGGTGGAGAGCTGCCTGCGTTGACGGTTATAGATTCCATAGTCCGGCTTCAGCCAGGAGCACTTGGAAATGAAACCTCTGCGATATCTGACTCGTTCAGCACTGGACTGCTAGAATATCCACACTACACACGTCCTGCCGAGTTTCGCGGCTGGAAGGTACCGGATATTTTGCTGAGTGGTCATCATGCTAACATCGACATATGGCGGAGAGAGCAGGCACTGCTGCGCACGTTGGAACGCAGACCGGACCTGCTTGAGACTGCAGAACTTACATTGAAAGACAAAAAGACACTGGAACGTCTAAGGAATGTGGACAAACCGGAGTGATAATTTAATGAAACAGGTATATTTGACGTCTTTTTAACGTATCTTACGTTGAGGAGGCGTTTTTGTTATGTGTACCTGAGAACAAATAAAATAATAGTTTTCAAAATAATATGAGTATTGGTGCGTTAAAAGCTTCTTTTTAGGGTAATGAATAGAGGTGCCGCACTAATATATGCAGCTGATAACGCAGCAAGCTTAACTATTGAAGGGAATGAACTGAAGTGACTACGAAGACGCATGAAGAATTCAAGCCTAACGTGGACACAATCCACAAGGAAGCGGAGCCGCTCCGCACCGTGAATGATATTATCGATTTTTATACAAATCGCAATGCCCATTCGCCATTTAAAGAGTGAACATATAAGATTGAATGTTAGGGATTGATTGTTAGGCTTAATAAAACCATTAGATACAGTGAATTTTGTGTTCGCTGTCGCTAATGGTTTTATTCTTTTAGAAGGTAACAAAGCTTGAATCCTATTACTCCGGTTAAACTGTAAATAACCACTTTCCAATGAGATCTAGCATCTCAGCGAGAAGTGGTTATTTTTGAAATTATAAGAAAGTATAAGTTTCACGATATACTTTATTCTTATAATTCTCGCACAAACGCTTACCGTCCTTAAAAGGACGCCGTAGGCGTTTTAGCTTGCTATAAAAGTTCGTGGAGGCACATGTTATTCTTTGCGTAAGATTTTGTGTACTCCTGTAAGGAGTGAGTACAGCGCAACACATACGAGAACAGTAACAGCCCATGCGTAGTTGCGAACGGTGTAAGTAAGTGAAGCTAAAATAACGAAAATGGTGATACGCAGTACGCCTTCTTTAATAAACTGTTTTCTTTCAACATTCATGAGATTGGCCTCCTCGAATGGATTGGATATTGCGGACTGCAAGTCGTAGATAGGTCTTACATTATCTATAGCCTTGAGGAATACGAAAGATACAAGGATCGAAAAAAGTAAATATTGACCCAAAGTCCGACCTATGTAAGTTCGCCGTTACCGACCTGTACCCCTACACATAGATTATATCATTACGAACAAGGAGGAGTACACTAGTGGAAGCTTATTATAATTGTTTGCGTTGTAAGGATAGAAGGGTGCGGATTCTGACTAGAGACGGTAGACAGCATGAAGGCGTTATTACAGATGTAGACAGATACAATGTTTACTTAAGAACTGACAATGGTTCTGTGCATACTTCTGCTTTTTGGGGAAATTCTTTTGCCGGAAATCAGATCTTAACTTTAAGTTTATTCACTCTGCTAGCCATCGCATTAATCTAATCATTAGGAACCAAAAACAGACCGCCCGATTATCCCGGACGGTCTGTTTACTGCTGATTACTGTACTGTAATTGCGCCTATATTTGAGCTTAGGGACAATAAGGGACCGCCTCCATTGATATCGGTCTTTCCACCTTCTACACCTTTGATTTGCCCGAGATCACTATTGGCTTCTAAGCTGCATTTCATACCGTCGGCTAAGACAGCACTGAGGCTGCCGACCTCTGTTTTGGCTTTTAGGCTGCTATCATTCTTCATCCCTGCTATATCCATTCGTATGCTGCCAGTATCGGATTCTACAGTGGATTTGCCAGTGATTTTAGCTCTTTCAATATTGATCGCTCCAACGTTGCTGACGATTTGATAATTTCCCTCTAGATTGTGAAGACGAATTTGACCTACGTTATTTGTGATTTTATATTTATTCATGCTGGCGGGGAGCTCTATATTATAGCTTATGCTAAAATCTGAATATCCGTATTTGTCTTGCGCCCATGTCCATAAGTCCTTCTTAGGACTTGATTTGGAATGCGTGGACACCTTCAACGTATCACCACTGACCTCTACTAAAACTTCAGCATCATCCATAATCTTTTGACGGTCAGACGCATGGAGAGAGCTGTTGTGGGCTGAGATCGTTGCATTTACATGGATCAGATCTCCTGTAACAGCTGTAACTTCTATTTCTCCTACTGCATTGTCCATGCTAAGTACGGATGCTGAACCGATCGCTTGCGATACGGAGAGTTCTTTGCTAATGCTGTCTGCTTTAACTTCGTCAACTACCTTAGTTGCTGTTTCCTCAACGGCTTGCTGCACAGTTGCAGCTGCTTTTCCTAGCTCTTGCTTGACAACTTCACCAATGTTCTGGTGCACATCCTCAGAAATACTCTTTTCAACCTCATTTTTGGCAGATTGTCTGCCTGGTAATTCAGTGCAACCCGCCAAAAGTACGATAGATAATACGGCTACTGCTGCTAATACACTATTATTATTCCTTTTCCTCATTGAAAAAACTCCTCCTCATATATGGGTGTATGTGATCTGACATATGTGATTTCGTTATGTACTTCTGTAAGTATAGCTTATGGAATTTATCTGTAAAAACGGCTGGAGGCGGGTTATTATACTGGACCAAAGACTAGGTCTCAAAAGTGTTCACTACACTTCGATTTTTAATTGTGCTAAAATAAATGAAAGATCACTCGCTGAATAAATACGATACGGGTACATATTTAAAAGGACGCGGAAATCCTCATATAGAACCTTCAGCAGCTACTGGAAATCGCTTTTTTCGGATAGAAGTGCATAGGTGTGCTAAGGCTACATTGTATACAGATATAGACCGTTACCTCACTTGCAGAACAGGGCGGTCTTTTTACTTTCTTTCTTTAATAAATCCTGAAGGGTGGAGGGAGCCAAATGAAATATATAGCCATTTTGCTTGCCTTAGTAGTTTTGACAGGCGTATATTTTTTAGTCTGGAAACGGAAAATAAATACTACAAAAAATTATCCGCGTACCACTCAGAGCAATGTAATCTCAATGGATAGTCATCGTAAAGCCAAACAGAGCCCAGGGGAGCAGCCTTGCTCTTCTTGTAAGAAGAAGAATGGAAAGCTAGTCTTCTATGCACAAGATAATGGAACTGTGGTTGGTCTATGTAAAGACTGCCAATCGAAGGCGAAAAAAAGAGATATGCTACCGCTTTAAATAGAAAAAATAAGTTGTATTAGCCCGTCCTTTATGGTATTATTATCTCTGTTGTGTGGAATACGGTGGTCCGCTGCGGATAATGAGGGAGAGCAAAGATCTCTCCGGAAGAGGCAAGAACACCTGTACGGAAGGAGGAAGTCCTTAATGAATATCCTACAAGCTATTACGCAAGAGCAACTTCGTAAAGATATCCCGAGTTTTCGCCCGGGTGACACTTTGAAGGTGCATGTAAAAGTAATCGAGGGAACTCGTGAGCGTATCCAGTTGTTCGAAGGCGTTGTAATCAAACGTCGTGGCGGTGGAATCAGTGAGACTTTTACGGTTCGTAAAATTTCTTACGGTGTTGGTGTGGAAAGAACATTCCCAATCAACTCGCCTAAAATCGAGAAAATCGAAGTGGCTCGTCGTGGTAAAGTGCGTCGTGCTAAACTTTATTATCTTCGTGAACTACGTGGTAAAGCAGCGAGAATTAAAGAAATTCGTCGCTAGAATAGTGACAAAGGAAAGGGGCTTGAATTCAAGCCCCTTTCGTTTTATTATTTTATGAAAATATAAGAAAGCATCAGTTTCACGTTATACATTATTCTTATATTTCTCGTATAAACGCTTACCCGCCTTAAAGGACGCTGAGGGCGTTTTAGCTTGGCATACAATGCGTGCGACATATACGCTTGGGGATCAGCTTCTCCGAAAAGGCCTCCTGAAGGAGTATCTGTGGAGGGGTTTTTGGCAGGAGCTTTTTTGTGTTGTATAGTAAGAGTAGTATTAAGAGAGGACGGTGAACTATGCAGCAGGAACAAAGTGAAACTTTGGAATCAAGCGCGCAGAACCCACGTAAACCTAAAAATGAAGTCTTGGAATGGGTCAAGGCCATTGCGATTGCTTTAGTGTTGGTTTTTCTGATTCGCTGGCTTTTGTTCAAGCCTTTTATTGTAGATGGACCTTCCATGCAGCCTAATTTCCATACTGGTGAACGTGTTATCGTAAATGAGATTTTGTACGATATTAGATCTCCGCAGCGGGGCGAGGTTATAGTATTCCACGTGCCATCTGAGGGTAGAGATTTTATTAAACGTGTAATCGGTGTCGCTGGAGATACTGTGAAAGTAGAAGGGGATGTAGTTACAGTTAACGGGGAAGTTGTTAATGAGACCTATATCCAAGATGCAATTGATGCAAAGCATAGTATCAACGCTCTGTATAATAATAAAGATTTCCCTAATGAAGAGTTCCCAGATGGTACTGTACCTGAAGGACATGTGTTCGTTATGGGGGATAATCGCTCGGATAGTACGGATAGCCGAATGATCGGTTATGTACCTCTGGGGGATATTGTAGGCCGTGCAGATTTAATCTTCTGGCCGATAAAGGATATTTCACTGATTAACCATTAAGTTGACAGAAGTCAAAGGAGGTGACGGCAATGGCCATTCAATGGTTTCCTGGTCATATGACGAAGGCTAGGCGGCAAATCGAGGATAAGCTGAAGCTGATTGATGTTGTAATAGAATTGCTCGATTCCCGTCTGCCGCTTTCCAGCCGCAATCCGATGATTGACGATATTTTGCGGGACAAGCCAAGATTGATTATTTTGAACAAAGCGGATCTGGCAGATCCAGAAATTACACGGAAGTGGCTGGCGTACTTCAAGGCACAAGGGCATGTTGCTTATCCTGTTGATGCATCTACTGGAACAGGTGTAAAGGATATTCCAGAGCAAGTCAAGCTGCTGCTAAAAGAGAAGATTGACCGGCAGATTGCAAAAGGAATGAATCCGCGAGCGATGCGTGCATTGATCGTTGGTATTCCTAACGTCGGTAAATCAACACTCATTAACCGGATGGCTGGTAAGAGTATTGCTGCTACTGGTGACCGCCCAGGGGTAACCAAGGGTCAACAGTGGATTAAGACAGGCGGCAACTTGGAGCTTCTGGATACCCCAGGTATTTTATGGCCGAGATTTGAGGACCAAGAAGTAGGTTATCGCCTAGCGGTAACAGGTGCAATAAAGGAAGAAATCCTGAATATTGAGGACATCGCCTTTTATGCAGTGAAATATTTGGTGAAGGACTACGGCTCTAGATTTCAAGAACGCTTTGGCATTGAGAAGCTTCCTGAGGATCTGGAGAATCCAGATGAGATCGTGGCTGTTATGGAAGCCGTGGGTCGTAAACGCGGTTGTCTAATCAGCGGTGGACGTGTAGATCTGGAAAAAGCTTCGCGGGCCTTGTTGCATGAGCTACGGGCAGGTAAGCTTGGACGCTTTACGCTGGAAACGCCTTAAATAGTGTGAATTCTGCGTTTAATGGACTAGGTATGGAAGAGCCATCCGAAATTTCGGAGGCTCTTTTTTTATGTTTTGGGTCCTCGACAAAGTGCCTGAGTACGCCTCAAGCTAAGCCCCACTTGTTAGGGATATTTTATGGGAATGGATTAAATTGGAACGTCTATTTTAAGATGACCATGTAAGCTTTACTATGATAAGCTGACTTATATAGATCATAGAATAATTCATAATTGGCGGTGACAAATTAGTGAGTTCGTTAGATATGTTGGCCTATGAAAAAGAAGGCTGGGAACAGTCTTATCGCCGAATAGCAGGCGTAGATGAAGTAGGAAGAGGTTGCTTGTTTGGGGACGTCGTCGCAGCAGCGGTGATTTTGCCAGAGGGGCTTATTATTGATGGAGTGAATGATTCCAAAAAACTTACAGCTAAAAAGAGAGATGCTTTATACGAGATTATAATGGAGCAAGCGCTGGCCGTGGGTGTGGGGTATGTAGACTCTACTGTCATTGATGAGATTAATATTAAGCAAGCTTCACGCCTGGCCATGAAAAAGGCGGTTGAGAGTCTAGAGCACACTCCTGACTATATGCTGATCGATGCTGAAAAGGTAGACCTCCCTTTGCCACAACAGGCAATTATTAAAGGAGATGCTAATAGTCAGTCCATTGCAGCAGCTTCAATTATCGCTAAAGTGACACGAGACAGGTTGTGTGAAGGTCTGTGGGAGGAATTATACCCTGATTATGGGATTGCGATACATAAAGGTTACGCGACCAAGCTTCACCGGGAACAAATTACGGCTCTAGGTCCAACACCTATGCATCGGCGCAGTTTTATTGGGCGGATTCTCGCGGAGCAGCAAACGTTATTCTAGAAGCAATGCTTAAAAAAGTAGGATGAATACCGATATAGTAAGAAGAGAGAAAATGGAGGGAGGAGAAACGGTATGAATATCGGAACATTGATCCGTGGATTGCTTGGAGATCAAAAACCGGGTGCGGCGAAGTCTTTAGAGTTAAAAGAAGGGCAAGTTGTTCGTGGTGTTGTCCTCTCTGTATCGGATTCAGGCAAAGAAGCGGTTGTGCAAATCCAAGGTACACCTGTTCGTGCAGAATTAGAAACACCACTACTGCCTGGAGAAACCTTGAATTTACAGGTTGGATCACCCGGAGAAGGCGGATTACCCGTATTGAAGCCGGTCTCCCTCGGTGAAACGGCGTTAGTCACTCCCCAAAGCATGGGTGAGGCTTTGGAGTCGCTAGGATTAGCTGATTCCAAAGCAGGTCGAGAAATCGTACTAGCGATGCAAGCAGGAGGCGTTCCACTTACAAAAGAGACAGCGGCTTTGCTGGATGCGGTAATGAGTGCAAAACCAGCTGGTGTGCCTGCTTCAGAGTGGCTTGATGCAGCTGTCATTTCTGTAAAGCGGGGACTACCCGTTACAGCTGAGAGTGTGAAAGGATTGCAGCAGGCTGTATTTGGCCCACAGCTGCATCAGCTTTTATCAGCACTGGAAGATCAAATTACAATATGGGCAGGACAAATTGCTAATGAAGAAACAATAACCGCAGAATCTAAAGCTGGAATGGGTACAATTACTGGAAAACTCGAACCTTCGGTAACTGCAGGTGCTGGAAGTGGAAATAATATGGGTGTTGTAGAGGGTGACGCTACAGAAGCTGACTCTGTACAATTGGCAGCTAAAGGAAATGGACAAGCTACAACTAAAACTGCTGAAGGCACTATCGCTAGCGGAAGTACCGCTCTTTCGGAAGGAGCAGCTGAAGGTGCTCTGAAACCGGTTGAACAAGGTGCGCCAGTCAAGGTGACTCTTAATATAGCTTCTGATAATGAAACGGGGATTGAAACTGGCAAGCCAGTTGTAGTTGATGAGACAGGTGAAGGAGCTCAGATCTCGAAGGGTGGTATTGTTACAGAACCTATGGCAGGTAAATCAACACCTGCCATGACATCCGGCGTTCTAAATAGTGCTTTAAGCACTCAAGCTGATAGTGCGGTGAATAATCCTATCCGTTCCAGTGAAGTTGAGATTCAAGGTAATGCCTTGAATTTGAATAAGGATGGGGCATTGGATAGTGCTATACAGGCAGATAAGAGCCGGGCTGCCTCGATGGATAAGAGCGGGGCTATGCCGGGTGGCGCGAGTGTGAGCGCCGAAGGAACTGCTGCTGGTGCGGCACCCCACGCAGCAAGTGGTCCCGCCCTGCTTGCGAAGCTGCAGGGCGTGCTCACCGAGCTGCGCGGGAGCTTGCCGCAGCTCGCCATGCTCCCGCCTGCTGACGCGGCGGGAGCAAGCCCTGCCCCCGCGGCTGCTGCGCCGCGCGGGGAGGCCCCGGCTGCGACGGCTTCGCCGGTGCAGCCAGACACCGCCCCACCCGCGGACGCGGAGTCGTGGGTGGGGCGGGTACTGAAGCTGCTCGGTGCGGAGCACGAGCAGCAGGCGGTGCGCGGCGTCGCAGTAGCCGCCGCTGAGACGGCCCGCGCGGCGACAGGTACGGCCGCGCTTGGCAGTGCGGGTGTCGGAGGCGAACAAGCCACCGACACCTTAAAGGGCGTGCTGCTGCAGATCATGAGCAGCAGCGAGGTGCCGCCCGCGGTAAAAGAAGCCGCGAGCGGACTAGTGCAGCAGCTGACAGGACAACAGCTGCTGCTCAATACAGATCGAACGGCTCCTTTCGCGCAAGTAACTTTGTTCTTGCCGCTGCAAGGTCCAGATGGGCAGGAGACAGCTTCCGTTCATATTCAGTCGCGTCGGGGACGCAAGGGTGAATTAGATGCTGCCAATTGCAGGCTCTGGTTTGATTTGGATATGAAGCAGCTCGGCCAGACGCTGGTTGATGTGCAGGTTGTTGATCGAATCGTTAGTCTTAAGCTGCATAATGATCATCCTTGGGTGCTTGAGCTGTTGGAACAGCGGCGTGATGACATTAAAACGGCAGTAGAATCTATTGGTTATCAGTTGTCGGGATTAAGAACTGAATCTTTACCAGAACTAAAGCTATCTACAGAACTTGCCAATCCCCATAGTAAGCTTGTTGATTATGTTCCTGATGCTTATAAAGGAGTGGATTACCGTATATGAACGAGAATGAGCCTGTACCTCCAATTTCACAAGGGCTCAAAAAAGCGGTCGCTCTCAAATATAGCCCAGGACAAAGCGAGGCACCTGTCGTTGTTGCCAAAGGACAAGGGGCGATAGCGGATCTGATTCTGCAAAAAGCTAAAGAGAGTGGGGTTGCTGTCCAAGAGGACGCAGCTCTCGTAGAAGTTCTTTCAAAGCTCGATCTAGATCAACAGATTCCATCTGAACTTTATCAGCTAGTGGCTGAAATCCTCAGCTTTGTGTATCAGAGCGACCGTTCCGCCGGTGAACGGAGACCGGAATGAAAGAGCCATACACAAGAGAACGCTACAACCGCAAACAAAAGGGAGCCGCTGCTGAAGACGGGGCTGTGCAGTACTTATCTACTTGTGGGTACAAGATCTTAGAACGAAATTGGCGTTGTCGAACCGGAGAACTTGATATTATTGCGGAGAACGAAGGCTGTATTATTATTGTTGAAGTTCGCAGTCGTAGTGGAGAGCTATATCAAGGGACTCCGGAGGAATCTGTGAATACACGAAAAATACATCAAGTGCGAAATACAGCACAGGTTTATTTGCATATGAAAGGTTATGATGATCGAAGAGTAACTTTTGACGTCATTAGCATTTTACTGAATGAAGATTTAAGCATTGCTTCTTTGGGGCATATACGTGAGGCTTTTTAAGCTGCACCCCATATTCTCACGCCATTCATTATGGGCACTAGCATTCTTATGAAAAAAGTCTTTACATAGCCTCCGCACAGTGGGTCATTTCTCAAAAGAAATGGGTAAACATTAGAGTAACTTTTTAATGTCATCATGAGGAGGGCTGTTTAAGTGAAGAATAAACCTTTTGAAATGCAGGTTAGTTTTGCTTGCCAATATTGCCAGCAGAAGATTGAAGTGAAATTTACCGCAGAGCCAGTATCCGTTGTCTGTTGTGCAAATTGCAATAAGAACTTCACGGTTATGCGGCCCACTATAGCTGAGGAAATATTAATCGATTGGAAAAATGAGGCGCTATTTCAAAAAATCCGTGCTGATAAATCACAAAACAGCAATAGCAGTCTCTTAGCGCTTGTTATAAAAGTCATAGAGCTTCTTACATGGCGTGATAAAGGAAATGGACAGGTGGAAGCGATTAAAGAGATGCGTGGCTGGCTCATTGAGAATGAAGAGACTCCCCCTCTAGCTGAACTGATCCAGAGCGATAATAAAAAACGACCACATAAGCGGCGTGACTGGAGATAATCATACAAACTATGATCAAAAAAGAAAGAAGGGTGAACATGGCTAACGTTTTTTTTACATCCGACCATCATTTTGGACATAAGTTGATTATTGATTTTGAATCCAGACCCTTTATAGATGTGGGGCAAATGAATGAAGCCATGATTGAGAGTTGGAATTCGGTCGTAAATCCGGATGATAAAGTGTTTCATTTGGGAGACTTTTCGTTTCTTAATAAGGAAGCGACACGTGCTATTGTGGAGAGGTTACATGGCTATAAGATTCTAATTCTCGGCAATCATGATCGGGGACGCGGTCGGGATTGGTGGCTTGAAGCAGGCTTTGACGAGGTTAGTGAATATCCGCTGATTTATAAGGATTTCTTTTTTCTCTCTCATGAGCCTATGTATATGAATAAACATATGCCTTACGTAAATGTGCATGGTCATATCCACGGACAAAAATATGAAGGAAAGAATTATTTTAACATTTGTGTAGAGCATTGGAACTATAAACCGTTGACTTTTGAACAGATTAGGGACTCTGTCATAGTTAGCGAAGAAGGTTAATGTGGGTCTATGTGATTATTTATGCGTATTTATGCAATCTGATGTTTATTAATAATTCTTGATTACGCAAAGATTTCCTATATATAATGAGATATAATAGCAAATTTATTACCGGAAAATAAGGAAGCACCTTTTTTCTTGAAGATGTGACACCCAAACAGGGGTGTATTTCAGGAGATGAGGTGTTTTTATGTATGGAAAAATGCATAGTGCATGTCTGTATGGAATTGAAGGGGTAATGATAGGTGTAGAAATTGATCTTGCGAATGGATTGCCACAGACGAATATCATTGGTCTGCCTGATTCTGCGATTCGTGAGGCAGTAGAACGAGTAAGAGCCGCTATTAAGAACTGTGGTTATCGTTATCCCCAGCAGCGCATTACGATAAATCTAGCACCAGCCGACTTACGCAAAGAAGGCTCTGCCTTTGACCTTGCGATTGCCCTGGGGATACTGATAACTAGTGGTCAACTGATAATGCCCTCAGCCAATGAGGTGCTTTTTATTGGAGAGCTTGCGCTTGATGGTAGTCTGCGTCCAGTATCAGGTGTTCTACCAATGGTGGAAGCTGCGCGCAAAAATGGATTTAAGGCTGTAATGCTTCCTGAAGGGAATGCTGCTGAGGCAGCTTTGATCAGTGGTATAAATATATACGCAATCGACCATTTGTGCACATTACCGAACCCGGAAGAATCACCGTCCAATTCAGCTAAGGGTATAAAAGGGGAAGACGAACAGAACCGAAGGAATGGGGGAGTTTCCGAAGATATGCCTTCTTTATCATCTCTTCCTTTTCCTGTAACTGTGACCAAGGGGATAGATACTAATGACCGACCTCCGGTTCTTGTCCTTTCTTTGGAACATCTTAAATATACCCCAGTTTACGGTACTTCTGAGGACTCCTCATATGCAATGAACGAGATGCTGGATGATTACAGTGATGTGCTAGGGCAACAACATGTAAAAAGAGCCCTAACCATTGCGGCAGCGGGTATGCATAATATATTGCTCATCGGTCCACCCGGTACAGGGAAGACGATGCTGATTAAACGCCTTCCAAGCATCCTTCCGAAATTGTCTGAGAGTGAGGCACTAGAGGTAACCAAAATATTTAGCGCAGCAGGAACTTTAAAAGATGCCCACAACGGCTTACTGCGTAGTCGTCCTTTTCGCTCTCCGCATCATACCATATCGGCCGCAGGTCTTATTGGGGGTGGAGGCATTCCAAAGCCGGGAGAAGTTAGTCTTGCGCATCGAGGGATTCTCTTTTTAGATGAGTTGCCCGAATTCTCTCGGAATGTACTTGAAGTGCTACGCCAGCCGCTCGAAGACGGGGTTGTTACCATAAGTCGTGCTCGAGCTTCTTTTACCTATCCTGCAAAATTCATGCTGGCCGCATCGATGAATCCCTGTAGCTGCGGTTATTTTGGGAGTAATCTTTCTCAACAACATTGTACATGCAGCCCCGCCAGGATTGCTCAATATCGCGCAAAGATATCAGGACCCTTATTGGATCGTATTGATTTACAGGTGGATGTTCCTCGCCCGAAGGAATGGGATCGTCAAGGGCATGTTCTATCTTCGGCTGAGATGTATGCAGAGGTGATGGCGGCACAGACGATACAAGCTAAACGGTTTAAGCGTTTGCCTATTTCTTGGAATAGTGAACTTTCCGGCGCTTCCCTTCGGAGATATGCAAGTCTTAGCCGTGAAGGTGCCCAATTGCTGTATGACATTCTGGAGAATTTAGGTTTAAGCATGCGAGCGCATGATCGAATTATTAAGCTATCCCGTACAATAGCTGATCTGGAAGGCGCACCGGATATTACTTCCGCGCATCTTGCGGAGGCTGTGCAGTACCGTAATTTAGACCGGCAGGCGATGACAGAAGAATAAGCTAAATAGAGCAGCGATTCCCGTTATTGGCGAATTGCTGCTCTGTTTTTGGATTATTGATTTCATTCCGCTAAAATTGTTAACATCTCTGGAACCTTATGGACCCGAAAGACATGATATGGTCATTTTTAGCTTTTGGAGCGTGCTTTCGGACTTCAGAGACACTAATTGAATTTAAAATCATCTGTGTCCGTTAGGGCTTCGTTTGAGAAAAATTTTTCTGTATTTCCTTACAGTACATTCAATTCTACAGCGATATTGCCGCGGGTTGCGCGGGAGTATGGACAAGCGCCATGAGCAGCCTCTACTAAAGAGGTTGCGGTTTCTCTGTCAACGCCTTTAACTAGCACATCAAGCTTAACCGCTATACCAAAACCTCCATCTTCAACTTTACCAAAGCTGACTGTGGCTGTTACTTCGCTACCTTCAATTTTCACTTTTCCGAGTCGGGCAACCATATTCAGTGCACTATCGAAACAAGCGGAATAACCAGCTGCAAATAATTGCTCAGGATTTGTACCTTCGCCACCGGCACCTCCCATTTCGCGTGGTGTGCTGATTGTAAGATTGAGCTTAGGGCTTTCTGATTCGATAAAACCGTTTCTTCCTCCTACGGCTTTAACAGTGGTTTCATACATTTTTTGCTGGATCGTCATCATTGTGTATCTCTCCAATTCCTAATTAGTTTGTGTACAATCTAATTTATCACAATTAACTATAATGTCAAATTAATTTTTTGCTATTAACATGATGTTATGAGTGAATTATGATAAAATAAGGGTATAAGGCAGGTGAATAAGATATGAAAATGAATGAAGAAGATATGCAAAAGATGACGACTACACCTGAGCTGCTGATTGAGAATCAACTCTGTTTTACGATTTATGCTTGCTCTCGTGAGATCACAAAGCTGTATCAACCTTATTTGGATAAGATCGGTTTAACATACTCGCAATATCTAGTAATGCTTGTGTTATGGGA
>Ga0153923_100331_pt1 | contig 17298 bp, 15 predicted proteins | sample TSNJ007MetaG_FD_104682 | JGI IMG/M metagenome (GOLD analysis project Ga0153923, IMG submission 104682) | Attine ant fungus gardens microbial communities from New Jersey, USA - TSNJ007 MetaG | ecosystem: Host-associated > Fungi > Mycelium > Unclassified | place: USA: New Jersey, Brendon T. Byrne... | reverse complement strand
GTACATCAAATTATTGAGCGAGATTATAGCAATTCCAACCTGTGCATAAATTCAATTGCAGACGAGCTCTCGATGTCTCCAATATATTTGAGCCGGTTATATAAACAATTAACCACAAAAACACTACCCGATAAAATTAGCGAAATGCGGTTGAATAAAGCCAAAGAGCTGCTGAAGACCTCTGAACACACCATTGTTGATATCGCTGAAAAAACTGGATTTACTAGTAGTTCGTATTTTTATCGTTTATTTAAGAATAGTACTGGTATAACCCCGAGCGATTATAGAAAAAAAAGAGACCCTCTACAATTTTGTGCAGCAAGCGAAAAAAAATGATACTATGTATGATGGGCAAAATGTTGTAAAAGAAGGAGAACTTAATGAGTAACGAACAAAATTTTTGGCTTGATTTACCAAAGCCGTTTTTTATATTGGCACCTATGGAAGATGTCACAGATGTTGTATTTCGTCACGTGGTTAGTGCAGCTGCAAAACCGGATGTGTTTTTCACGGAATTCGCAAATACAGAATATTACTGTCACCCTAAAGTAAAAGTAAAAGAAAGTGTGCTTACTCGATTAAAGTTCACGGAAGATGAACAACCGATGGTCGCTCATATTTGGGGCAATAACCCAGAGTATTTTGAACGAATGAGCATGGATATGAAAAAGCTTGGTTTTCGTGGTATCGATATAAACATGGGATGCCCAGTAAAAAACGTCGCAACCAATGGAAAAGGTGCTGGATTAATTCGACATCCTGAAGTGGCAGCAGAAATTATTAAAGCGACTAAAGCAGGTGGCTTACCAGTTAGTGTCAAAACAAGATTGGGTTATAGTGAAATTGATGAGTGGCGCGAGTGGCTAACACATATATTCAAACAAGATATTGCGAATCTTTCCATTCACCTTCGTACAAAAAAAGAGATGAGTAAAGTAGATGCACACTGGGAGCTTATCCCTGAAATCAAACAATTACGCGATGAAATTGCTCCAAATACGTTGTTAACGATTAACGGAGATATTCCTGACCGTGCAACAGGCTTGAAATTAGTCGAACAATACGGCGTGGATGGTGTCATGATTGGCCGAGGTATTTTCAAGAATCCATACGCTTTTGAACTAGAATCTAAAGAACATAGTGTGGAGGAACTTCTTCATTTACTACTTTTTCATTTAGATCTTCACGATAAATATTCAAAAGAACATGAACCACGTCTATTTAATCCACTTCGGAGCTTCTTCAAAATCTATATTCGTGGATTTGATGGTGCCGACGAACTAAGAAATCAATTGATGGAGACGAATTCAACCGATGAGGTGCGGCGATTGGTGCAACCTTTCTTAGATAAAGAATTAGAGTAATTCGTAATAAAAAATAATGGCCTCAGTTCTGAATTTCATCAGACGGAGGCCTTTTTTATTAAAGATAACCTAATTCCACTCAAGCTTTGGCAGCAATTCTTTTTGCAGCTCACACATCTCATCGATCATCGCACAAGCTTGATAATAGGCTGGAGCTTGCGGATCAAGCAGAATCGCTTGCAGCAATTTTGTTCTCGACTCTTCAACAAACGCCTCAAGTAACAGCTTATGGATTGTACCTTGGATATGGATCGTTCCGATAATGGCAGTTGGCAGTTCAACCTTCATTGACTTAAATTCGATACCATTTTTGTTAACGATCGCTTGTGTTTCAACGACCATATCATCTGGAAGTCCTTTAATAGCGCCATTGTTTTGCATATTAACAGCATTCAACTCGATTTCATCTTCGAAGAAGATCGCTTCAATAATTGGCACTGCATATTCATTACTAATTTGAACCTTTTCTTTATCGAACGTATAAGCTTGCTCTATCCAGAGCTCTTGGTTCATTGTTTTCTCGAACAAGCCTTTATCTAAAGTACTTCCACTTGCACAGTATACAAATTCAGGTGTTCTAGAATCTTTCTTCCACAGCTGCTCACTTATTGGATCGTAACGGAACTGCAGGGGTAGTCCAGCATAGAAATCTTCTGCCCAAGAAATATACTCACCGCAATGGTTAGTACCTGGGTAAGGGAAGTAGCCATACGTTCGATACAACGTTCTGGATAATCCAACATGATCAAATTGTGCCAAACGGTTAGCTATCTTTTCTTTTTCATGGAGTCGAGGGTATAAATCCTCTCCCGTATTCTTGTTCCAGATCTTCGTGAAGAAGCCAAAGTGGTTCAATCCGCCGCCTTCAACAGCGATATCTTTACCATCCATCTCCAGAAATTTAGCTAGCTGATGAATACCGATGTCTAAACCATGGCACAAGCCTACCACTTTGATTGAAGTTAATTTGGAAATGGCTTCCACTAGCTTTGCTTCCGGATTCGTGTAATTGATTAGCCAAGCATTCGGACACACCTTCTCCATTGTCTTTGCAATTTCCAACATCGGACCAAGATTTCTCAAAGTGTGGAACATTGATCCTGGACCACCGTTCTCACCATATAGCTGCTTGCTGCCGTAACGCCGTGGGATATGGAAGTCTTGTGACCAGTAGTGATATCTCTCTACCTCAATCGCAACGATGGAGAAGTCAGCATCTCTTAATGCATCCTCCAAATTCGTCGTTTGCCAAATCTTCGCAGGATGAGAAAATGCCGTGAACATTTCGGTTGCATACTTGTATGTTCTATTCACATTTTCTTCTACAATGTCCATAAGCGCGATTTCGAGCTCTACTTGATTTTTTAAACGTTCTGACAACACCATATCTTGAAGTGCTCCTAGCCCAAAGGAAACACTTCCTGCTCCGATTAACGCAACCTTCAACTTTTTCATTGTCTTCAAGCTCCTTTTTCCTTTTTATATACGTTATAGCCAGCACCAATAATACCGGCGTCAGGTCCAAATTCAGTCAACACGATTTTAATGTTCTCTTTTAAATGTGGAAGGACTTTCTTTTTAGCGCTTTCTATCACTCTATCAATCAGCCACTGGTTGTGATGAATGACCGCTCCTCCGATAACAAAAATATTTGGATCAATTGTTTGCATCAAAGAAACAATTGCGTTGGAAAAGTACTCAACCCACCTGTCGATCACTTCAATCGCTTGCCGATCTCCCATATGATATCTTTCAAACAACAAACTCGACGTGGCATCAATGCCATATAAAAACTTGCTTTCCGCTTCAAGAGCAATGCCGCTGCATAGGGATTCCAAAGTGCCGTTATACAACGTTGAATGGTTTCTTTTGCTGTCGGAAATAATCATGCTTCCGATCTCGCCCGCATATCCATGAGCTCCTTGAATAATTTTCTTATCAAGTATGATACCGCATCCAATTCCTGAACTAACCGTTATATAAATGGATTGATTATACGGCTTGGCAGCTCCATGATCCGATTCAAGCACTGTGATCACTTTTACATCATTCTCAAAAAACACTTCATAATTCGGAAAGAACGCCCTGATAGTTTCGATACTAACATTCTCTAGGCAAGGGATATTGGTTATATCTCGAATAAACTGTGTTTGATCATTCCAAGGAATCGGCAATACAATACCTATCTTGCTTGCTAGCTGTTCATGATCGACTTTCGCTGTCATTTCCTTGACGGTTTTGAAAATTTCGTCAGCATTTTGGAAATCTCTTGTTAATGCCGACTCCTTCCGAACAAGTTCAAGGTGCTCATTCACTAATCCAACCCTTATATTTGTACCTCCAATATCAACACCAATAACGAAGTTACCCATATTACGCTCCTCAACTATGATGACTGATCCATATATTTGGCGGCTGCAGCATCTAAAAAGAAATCTATATGATCATAGCCGAGCAATTGCTGAGCAGGCAGCCGTGTGTCAGAGTTTGTGAAAATCTCCTTCACGATTTCAGCTTTGTGCTCTCCAGTTATGACGATAACCACTCTTTTACTACTTGCAATCTGTTCCAAACCTAATGTAATGCCTTGCTTTAATTCAGTCTGCTCATGAAAATATTTTTGAGCGACAGTCTTTGTTGTTTCCGACAGCTCCACAATACTGCTGTAATTTAATACTGGGCTACCCGGTTCATTTAATCCGATATGTCCATTCATACCTACGCCCATCAAACTGAATGTAATTGGGTGTTGCTCGATAAAGTGATCAATTCGCAAGCATTCCTGCTTCATATCCGGCGATGTTCCATCAAAAAACACAATCTGTCTGCTATCCAGTGAAATCTGTGAGAACAGATCTTGATTCAACATCTGATAGCAGCTTCCTTCAGAGCTTTTGTCAATGCCAACCCATTCATCCAAGCTAACGATATTAAGCCTCTTGATTTTCAATTGGAGGCCCGCATCATTGGAAAATTTCTGATAGCTTTTTTGTGGAGTACTCCCTGAAGCCAGGCAGAACACGGGATGCTGATCAGTAAATAAATGATCTTTCATCTCTCTGGCAATTTCGTTTGCTACTTCCTCTTCATTCTCAAAGATTTTGATCATGTTGCTCACTTCCTTCTTGTTTACTCCGAAATAACATTTATCATCTCTTGCTGGAGAATAAGTATAGCTGCTCCCATTGCTGTTGATTGATGTAACTTACTCACCGAAATTTGAGGAGTCCACTCCGTATATTGCTCGACATAGCTTTTCGTGCGGTCCAATATACGTTCCGGAAACAGCGCTACCGTTTTACCGCTAATAATGACCTGGTCGATATCCAAGATGCTGATCATATTGGTAATCGTTAATGCCAGATTCTTCGAAACATAATCAATGCAAGCTTCTACGTCATTCGTTGAATTCAAATCATATGTGCTTAACAAATACTTAATAGCTAATTTGCTTTCCAGCCAACCGACTGAAGATGGAGTCCTTTTATATTCTGAATCAAAGCACATATACTCCAGCTCACCCGCACTTGCATTAACGCCGCGGTGAAGCTCTTTGTTAATAATCAAGCCGCCCCCGACCCCATCACCTGCAGCAACATGAACGAGACTCGTCAGTGCTTGATCCGAGTTTTCAAGATTCCGAAATTCCGCCACAGTCGCTGCGTTCACATCATTCTCCAGAAGAATGGGCAAGTTCACTTCGCTCTTGAGAGTTTCAATAATCGTTTCATACTTAAAGTCGTTTTCTTTATTGTGATGCGTTCTCATCCGGATCGTTTTCTTTCTTGTATTGATCGCACCATCAACGCCAATACCAATCCCCAAGACAACACTATTCGTTTCCTTCGCTTTACTCTTCAAATGTTCCACAATCTCTATAAATATCGAAGTGAACTGCTGGCTATAGAACGGAATATCTGTTTCAATCGAATACGAATCTATGATCTTGCCGTGCAGATTAATAAGTACCGCTGTAATCGTGTTGCCAATAATCTGTATTCCGATTGTCGTATAGCTGTTTTCATTAAATCTGTAAACCGTACGTTTTCTTCCCAAGCCGCCAGATCCTTCTCGACTTTCACCAGTGACGGTCAATAAACCAATCTGTTCAAAAAAGGTAACTATCTTGCTTACAGTAACAAAGCTCATTGCCGTTTTTTCTGTGATCTCGACTTTCGCCAGTTCAGGATATTGAAGCAAAATATCGAAGACTATTTTTCTATTCTCATCTTTAATATCATTGGGCAAAAATGATTTCATATGTCCTCCTCGTTATATTATTAATATAATTAATAAATGAAGTTAAATAATTAATCAAAAAAATCAGGTCAGCACTGACCTCTTGAATTTATTATATATTCACTGTAGTGAACGTTCAAGTGTATTTATTTAACTTCCTTAAATTTATCTGTACTCTATCTTATTATCACCAACTAGGCGTGCATTTGGTACGCCACAAAAAGAAGCCTCTCATGAGTTCAATGAACTCACGAGAGGCTTCTAATCCAACCTATTTCAAGGCTTTATCAGCCTTAATTACATCATGCCGCCCATTCCACCCATGCCGCCCATATCAGGCATACCTGGTTTTTCTGGTTCTGGCTTGTCAGCAATTACTGCTTCAGTAGTCAAGAACATAGCAGCTACGGATGCAGCATTTTGAAGCGCGGAACGAGTTACTTTAGCAGGGTCAACGATACCCGCTTCGAACATGTTCACCCACTCGCCAGTAGCAGCGTTGTAGCCGATGCCGATAGCTTCTTTTTTCAAGCGATCCACGATAACGGAACCTTCTTGACCAGCGTTAGCTGCAATGGTACGAACTGGCTCTTCGAGCGCGCGAAGCACGATGTTAACGCCTGTTTTCTCGTCGCCAGTTACATCTACAGCAGCAACAGCATTATATACGTTCACAAGAGCTGTACCACCACCAGAAACGATACCTTCTTCAACCGCAGCGCGAGTTGCGTTCAGGGCGTCTTCGATGCGAAGTTTACGCTCTTTCAATTCAGTTTCAGTTGCAGCGCCAACTTTGACAACGGCTACGCCGCCAGCCAATTTAGCCAAACGCTCTTGCAATTTTTCTTTGTCGAACTCGGAAGTTGTTTCTTCCAGTTGAGCACGAATTTGGCTTACGCGAGCATTGATGTCCGCTTTGTCGCCGCTTCCGTCTACGATTGTTGTGTTTTCTTTAGTTACGCGTACTTGACGTGCGTTACCCAGTTGTTCAATGGAAGTGCTCTTCAGATCAAGTCCGAGCTTCTCAGTGATCACTTGACCACCAGTCAGGGCAGCGATATCTTGCAGCATAGCTTCGCGGCGGTCGCCAAAGCCAGGAGCTTTAACAGCAACAGCGTTGAATGTTCCACGCAGTTTGTTCACGATCAACATGGCTTGTGCTTCGCCTTCGATATCTTCAGCGATAATAACAAGCGGTCTAGCTTGTTGAACGATTTTTTCAAGCAATGGAAGGATTTCTTGAGTGCTGCTGATTTTTTTATCAGTGATCAAGATGTATGGGTTCTCCAGAACAGCTTCCATTTTGTCCGTATCAGTAATCATGTACGGGGAAATGTAACCGCGGTCGAACTGCATACCTTCTACGACTTCAAGTTCAGTAGCGAATCCACGGGATTCTTCAACAGTGATAACACCGTCTTTACCTACTTTTTCCATAGCTTCAGCAATCAATTGGCCCACTTCTTCGTCAGCAGCAGAGATAGCAGCTACTTGAGCGATAGCTTGGGAATCTTCGATTGGCTTAGCGATTTTTTGCAATTCTTCAACTGCTGCACGAACTGCTTTGTCGATCCCTTTGCGAATAACCATTGGGTTAGCGCCTGCAGTTACGTTCTTCAGACCTTCACGGATCATAGCTTGTGCCAGAACCGTTGCAGTTGTAGTACCGTCACCGGCTACATCGTTAGTCTTAGTAGCAACTTCTTTAACCAGTTGAGCACCCATGTTCTCGAATGCATCTTCAAGTTCGATTTCTTTAGCGATAGTTACACCATCGTTAGTGATAAGCGGGCTACCAAATTTCTTCTCAAGTACCACGTTGCGACCTTTTGGTCCAAGTGTAACTTTTACCGCATTTGCCAAAGCATCTACACCGCGCAACATAGAGCGGCGTGCTTCTTCACTAAATTTAATTTCTTTAGCCATTGTGTAATTACCTCCTAGATTTTTTTGTATATCACGTTACTTTAAGTAGTTTAGATTTAGCTTATAATCGACTCTCGCTTAGTCAAGAATCGCGTGAATGTCGCTTTCTTTCATAATCAAATATTCTTTACCTTCGTATTTGATTTCTGTTCCTGCATATTTAGAGAAAAGAACACGGTCGCCTTCTTTTACTTCGAGTGCTACACGTACTCCATCCTTCAAAGCTCCGCTACCTACTGCAATAATAGTTCCTTCTTGTGGCTTTTCTTTCGAGGAGTCCGGAAGCACAATCCCGAATGAAGTGGTTTCCTCCTGCTCGCTCGGTAGCACCAATACGCGTTCACCTAAAGGTTTGATCATGAAAAAATAGCCTCCTTTAAAATTATGTTATTTTGCTTCAAAACATAGTTTAGAACTTACCTGTCTTACTTCAAAATCTCTGGTGTTTATGAAAAATATCAATTGGACGCTATGAATATCTGGTCCATCTCATATTTTCCATAAGCATTAGCACTCGACAGCTTGTAGTGCTAACAACAATTTTTATGATACTCAACTTGAGCCCGGATTTCAAGTCCTTTTACACAAATTCGCATTTGTTTTCGTAAAAAATAACGTTTCACTGGTTGTCCTAGGCACACACTCTATACATTCTATCCACAGGGTGTGAAAATATGCGTATGATTTCAGTAGTCTCAACTGTACCACCTACGCCCGAACATTTCAAAAAACGGGGGTTTAAAACAAAAGAACTGTCTCTTTCGTAGAAAAATCTACTTAGTGACAGCCCTCTTATCATCATTCCTCACTCTTGGTGTACTGAGCTTCCCTTGCCGCATCCGCAGCAAGCTGTTTGCGATAGACGAAGGCGGACAGGAATACGCTAAACTCATACAACACAAGCAGTGGGATCGTCACCAGAAAGTCTGAGATGAAGTCCGGAGGAGTGATGACTACAGCAATAAAGACAAGCGTGAAATATGCGTATCGACGCATTTTACGCAAGCGTATCGGGTTAAGAACCCTCAGTTTGGTCAGAAACATCACCAGCAGTGGTAGCTCAAACAGCAGCGCTAAAGGTAGCACCAGACTGAACATGAAGTTGAAATATTGCGCAATTCCGTAGGTCTCTTCCAGTCCCATACTCCGGGTGATAGAGATTGTGAACGAAAGCGCCATTGGAAATACAACATAATAAGCAAAAGAAAGACCGATTAGAAAAAGAACAAAAACATAGGGTACATAACGTAGTGTTGCACTACGCTCTTCCGGTCGTAAGCCCGGACTAATAAACGCCCACAGCTGGTAAGCAATAAAAGGAACTGAAATGACTAATGAAACCGCCATTGCGATCTTCATATACATTCCGATACCATCCCAGAATGAGAAAGCATGCAGAACAAAACCTTGCGCTAGATCTGTACTAATTAAATAATCGTAGATTGGCTTGGCACAGAACAGCCCTCCTACCAATCCCAAAATAAATACAATCAGCACATAAATAATCCGTTTACGCAGCTCGGTGAGATGATCCACCACCGACATTTCTTCCGATTCGAGAGACATCCTGACACCATCCCATGACAAGAATAGAAACGCCACACCGACTTTATGTATAGCTGTGCCCGTTTCTGCAGAAAGCAGCAACCAAATTGAAAAAGGGACATCTCCTAAGTCTATTAGACTTGAGAGATTGCCCCATTGTTAAATCATTTATTATTCCGGCAGGCGTTTGTCCTGAGGAATATCTGCAGCGACCGTCTGCGGGGCCGTCGGCACAGGAGCTTCGCTCTTCTTCACCGGATCACCATCACCAATGATTTCACGTGCGCCTTCCTTAAATTCACGGAAGGTTCGTCCAACTGCGCGGCCTAACTCTGGCAGTTTATTCGGTCCAAAGAGGAGCAGTGCCAGTATAACCAACAAGATAATACCCGGAGTACCAATTCCACTAAACATTATTATTCCTCCTTGTCCGTCTATCCGATCATGGTATCGATTACGATAATCTAATAATACCATAACTTATGTCACAGTTACATCCACTATCTTCTATAAATAGTTTATCCTTGTGACGTGACAAGAATATGACAATGTTATTGGCGGTATTGGCCAGTTACCATGAGTAACGCTTCAGGTAGTTGATCCATAATGGCTGCTAAATTCTCATGAACACCCTTCGGTGTGCCCGGTAAGTTGACAATCAACGTGCGTCCACGAATGCCGCATATCCCGCGGAACAGCATCACCGCACGGTTTTTTTGCATCACCGTACTTCGCATCGCCTCAGAAAGTCCAGGCACTTCCCGTTCGATTACACGCCGGGTTGCTTCTGGAGTCACATCACGTATCGCTAAATCCGTACCTCCGGTAGTCAATACCAGATCTGCTTGAAAATAATCTGTGAGTTCTATCAAAGCTGCGATAATCTCATCTTGTTCATCGGGCACGATCCGATATTCAACGATCTCGCCTCCAAGTTCCTCTTCCACCAGCTCCCGAATAACCTGGGCGCTCGTGTCTTCCCGTTCGCCCCTGGCCCCTTTATCGCTGGCCGTTAGGATTGCTGTTTTCCACGCCATAGGTTTGTCCTCCCTCTCTATGTATAATTGGCTGTACAGTGCAGCCCACTTGCTTCAGCGCATCGAACGTCAGCTCTGATCATGGTTCAAGCGCGTAATCTCCATTCTTGCCCCCACTTTTAGATACTAAGAGCGTTGGTCCGATAATCATGTCCTTCTGAAGAGCCTTGCACATGTCGTACACCGTTAGCGCTGAGGCAGAAACAGCGGTCAATGCCTCCATTTCAACTCCGGTCTTTCCGGTAGTATGGACTGTTGCTTCTATATAAAGTTCATCTTCGCTGTTATCGGAGAAGCGGATGTCAATACCGGTAAGTGGGAGCGGATGGCACATCGGAATCCAGTCAGACGTCTTCTTGGCCGCCATAATTCCAGCGATCTGCGCAACGGCAAGTACGTCTCCTTTACTGATCTTGCCTTCCTTGATGGCACTAAGCGTCTCAGTTGCCATCTTGATCTTACTCCGCGCGACAGCTGTCCGCTTCGTAATCTCCTTTTCGCTCACATCCACCATACGAGCTCTTCCCTGCTCGTTAAAATGGGTCAATTCCACGACTCACTCTCCTTTTCGGCAGTGCACTATGCCATTTTCAGTAATCAGCATGTCCATAAAGGCATCATGCTCATCCATGGGCACTTTCGGAACCAGTTGCATACCAAAGGCTAGCCCGATCCAGACAGGGGGCTTCGCAGCGGCATACTCTTCCGTCTCCCATGACGCACGCAATCGATCATAGTATCCTCGGCCGTAACCAAGCCTGCCTCCCTGAAGATCAAAAGCCAGCCCCGGAACAAACACAACATCCGGTAGTGTAACAACTTCAATCTCTTGTGAATCTTTGCCGGATACAATAGGTTCATGGATACCATACGCCCCCGGCTCAAGCTCACTCCAAGCGTTTACCATATGAACACTCATTGCACCACTTGCCGGAATGACACGCGGCAGCAGTACCCTGCGCTGGTCCTTCCACGCCTGTGTAAGAAGCGCGTTGGTATCGAGTTCAGAACGGAAAGATACATAGGCCATCAGTGAGGCTATGTCTTTCGTCTTCAGCCACTCTGATGCATGCTTGCAGACCAGAAAAGACAATTCCCTTCTCTGGTCCGAGGAGAGCTCGTTTCGGGCGATGGTCTTCTCAGTTCTTAGTTGTTGCTTTGCTTTGGAGATCACCGACTCCTTGCTTGACATCGCCCGGCAACCCCCTATATTTATCCCAAGCTTATCCTTGTTTGTAAATCCAGTTTACCACTCTTCTCCCCGGTTCGCCAAGGTGGATAGGACTGTGTTTCTGGGCCAGGTCGTTATTCTCTGCTTCCGATATATCGAGCTCTCGCTTGGGAAACGCTTTTCATGTAAACTATAGAATAAGTTGTTCATACGGCTGAGGTATAAATGCCAAGGCGAAATATGCAAGGGTGGAGGTTTCATCGTTATGCTTCTTCAAGCGACAGGAATTACAAAATCATATGGTATACAGAACGTACTAGACGGCATAAGCCTTCAGGTAAATGAAAAGGAACGTGTCGGACTCGTGGGTGTTAATGGTGCCGGCAAATCAACTTTTCTGCAAATTCTGGCTGGTGAAATGTCCTATGACAGCGGTCAAATTCATAAATCAAAAGAAACTACTATCGGGTATTTAGCCCAAAATAGCGGACTTCAATCTGACAAAACCATTCATGAAGAAATGATGGCAGTTTTCGCACCGCTGATCGAAGCCGAGGCTGAGCTAAGAGAGATGGAAGTAAGCATTGCCGATCCTAAGCTAGCAGAGGACCCCAAACGGTACGAAGAACTGCTCGAAAGATATGCCCGCCGATCAGATTGGTTCAAGGATCACGGCGGTTATGAAATGAATACACGAATCCGCAGTGTCCTGCACGGCATGGGCTTCGGCGAGTTCCCACCGGATACACCTATCTCCACACTTAGTGGTGGCCAGAAGACTAGACTCGCATTAGCCCGCATTTTGCTTCAGGCTCCCGATCTTCTAATGCTGGATGAGCCGACGAACCATCTGGATATCGAAACATTAACATGGCTTGAGGATTATCTTCGCAGTTATGCTGGCGGAATTCTGGTCGTATCTCATGACCGTTATTTCCTTGATCGGCTTGTAACTACTATTGTAGAGATCGAGCGTCATCAATCTCGGCGTTATACAGGCAATTACAGCCGATATGTAGATTTGAAGGCTGCCGAATATGAAACACGGATGAAGCAGTATGAGAAACAGCAAGATGAAATCTCAAGAATGGAAGATTTCGTTCAGAAAAATATTGTGCGAGCATCTACCACGAAACGTGCGCAGAGCAGACGCAAAGCGCTTGAGAAGATGGACCGTATTGATCGACCGATGGGCGATCTGAAGAAAGCCAGCTTCTCCTTCGAGCCTGACTTCATGTCTGGTAAAGAAGTGCTGCAAGTACGTAATGTTGCGGTTGCCTTTAATGATGGTCCACCTTTGTTCAAGGACGCTTCTTTCGAACTGCGCCGGGGAGAAACTGCTGCACTCATCGGTCCCAATGGTATTGGCAAATCTACACTGCTGCAGTGTATGACCGGAACCCGCGAGCCTTCAACTGGAACTGTGAATTGGGGGACTAAGGTAAAGGTCGCCTATTATGATCAGGAACAGACCCGCCTCAATCCAAAGAACACAGTAATGGAAGAGCTATGGAGTGAATATCCAATGATTGAGGAAGCCAGAATCCGTACGATCCTTGGCAACTTCCTCTTCAGCGGTGAAGATGTTCTTAAGAAGATATCCGCGCTGAGCGGCGGCGAAAAAGCACGCGTTGCATTATCAAAGCTCATGCTGCGCGGCGCAAATATGCTCATCCTAGATGAGCCAACCAACCATTTGGATTTAGTCAGTCGTGAGGTTTTAGAATCAGCTTTAATTGATTTCGAGGGCACATTGCTCTTCATTTCTCATGACCGTTATTTCCTCAATAAAATGGCTGAACGGGTGCTTGAGCTTCATCCCGAGGGGATCGATCAATACCTTGGCAACTACGATGACTATATCGAGAAAAAACGAGAATTAGAAGAAATTGCGAAAGATGCCGCTGAATTAGCCGCCAAAAGCGTCAACAAGGACGCTGCAATGCCTGAAAAAAACGCTGTTTCCTCCTTCGAAGCGGACAAGCAAGCCAAGCGTGAAGAGCGTAACCGGAAGCGGCGTATTGCTGAGCTAGAGGAAGGCATTGCCTCACTAGAAGAGTCGATCGCTTTTATAGAGAATGAAATGACTAAACCTGAAGTTTATCAGGATTATTTAGCACTTCAAGGTCATGAAGAGGATCTGAAGAACAAAAAAACTCAGCTTACCGATTTATTTAACGAATGGGAAATCCTTGCTGACGAATAATGTAAAATCCGCTTCATAAATATTTTTTCATATTTCTTATTTTGTTCACAAAGAGTTATCCACAGCTCTATGCACAGGTTTCGTGTATAACTCCCTACTAAAAAAGCCCCTTAGGGGCTTTTTTTATGCGTTAAATCGGTATTTTCGAATTACAGGAATTATTATCCACCGAATTATCCACATTATCCACAATTCTCACAAGGTTTCATTGCTAACAAAAATGGTTATAAGGCCATTTTAAAAAGAGCTGACATTGCTGATTTTACGCACTTTTTACACAATTCGTAGAGAATATGTGGATAACGTTGTCCACAACTTGACAAAAGACATAACCCCACCTAAAACCTGTCATCAAAAGCTAAAAAAGAACCCGCTATCTCTAAATCAGACAGCGGGTCGATGTATATTAAACGATTTGTGTAGAGAGCAAGGCAGCGTTACAGGCTGCAATATAGGCAATCCCTGCTGCCATGATAATGTCTTGATGCGTAGCTGTGCCTCTAAATTTAAGACCTTCCCACTCTACCATCACAGCCGCTTCCGCCTGGGCGTTCTCTCCACTTCCAAGTGAATGCAGCTCAAGTCCCGCAAAATCGATATCCTCTGAGATGCCTTGCCCAATAGCAGCGATAATAGCTTCAAGCGGACCATCTCCAGTACTAGTATGAGAAGTTTCCTGTCCAGACTTCAAATGGCGAACCGTAACCGCGGCCACCCGGCGCTGGGCACTGCCTGCCAATACCTGAACCTCACCCAGTTCATAGACCTGAGCTTGCTGTCCAGTTGTACTGCTCACCATTTGCAGCAACTGGTCATCACTGACTACCTTTTGGCGGTCAGCAGTCTCTTTAAACGATTCATAAAGTGCATCCAGCTCCGCAGGCTCCAGCGTAATACCGTACTTCGCCGCCCGGTCCTTCAGCGCATGTCTGCCAGAATGCTTGCCCAGAATGATCATGCTACGCGGGATACCCAGCCGCTCTGGGTCCATAATCTCATAGGTACTACGATCCTTCAGCAAACCATCCTGATGAATCCCTGACTCATGCTGGAAGGCATTTCTTCCGACGACTGGTTTGTTATAGGCGATCGGAAAATGCATCGCTCCGCTGATCAGCCGCGAAGTATCATACAGCTTATCAAGCACAATGCCTGTTTCTGCTCCAATCGCATCTCCGCGGGTTTCGAGCGCCATCACAAGCTCTTCCAGTGCGCAGTTCCCGGTACGCTCGCCGACTCCGTTCACAGTGACTTCGATCTGCGTCGCACCTCCATCAATTGCTGCCAGACTGTTGGCTACAGCCAGCCCCAAATCATTGTGACAGTGGGCACTGTAGCTTACCGTTTCTCCACCTCTTGCTCCTAGCCGCACACGACGGAACATTTCCCCATATTCATGTGGCAATGCGTAACCGACCGTATCGGGCAGATTGATAATAGAAGCGCCTTCCTCAATAACCGCTTCAATCATTTCAATCAGATCATCGATTCCTGTTCGCGCAGCATCCATGGCCGTGAATTCAACGACATCAGAGAATTGACGCGCATAAGCCGTCATCTCGCGGGCTTTGGCTACGACTTCAGCTCTGCTCATACGCAATTGATGCTGCAAATGAATATCAGAAGAGGAGATGAACAGGTGAATCCGCCGGCGTTCAGCATCTTGGGTTGCCCGGACTGCCGCGTCAATATCCCCTTTAACCGCCCGTGCAAAACCGCAAATTTCCACATTTCGCACCTTACGAGAAATCGTCTGTACTGCTGCAAAATCACCAGGGCTCGATATCGGAAATCCAGGCTCCATCACATCAACACCCAGATCCGCAAGCTTATAGGCCAGCAGTATTTTTTGCTCTGGGGTTAGACTTGCACCCGGAGCCTGTTCACCATCTCGCAGCGTCGTATCGAAAATTTGTATACGTTTCTTTACTGGAATAATCATCTGAATTCCTCCTGTTTTCCTCTTATTAGATTCCTTACCCTAACCTATGCTTCAGCGCAGATCCACACGTCGACTTGTGGTCCTGCTAAATTCCCCACCCACTGCTGCCGGCAGCTGATACGAATGAATCCTCTGCACAATTTGGAATGTGCAGAAGGTTCACTCTTGGCTTCTTATATAGCGCCTGAGTCCATAACCCGAGTTGCTTCAATAAGAACGCAAAAACCCGCCGTCTCTAATAAAGAGACGGCGGGTTACCCCTCCGCGGTACCACTCTTTTTGACGCATAGGCTATTCATATAATCAAGCCATTAAGCTGCGTCCAGCTCTTCTTCCCGGTCCATCCTGAGGGAGTCAGGATATCTGGAAAGGTCCGATAACGGGGACAGCCGTAGGCAGCGTACTCTTATTTCCGCCGCTCCGCTCCCGGGCGAGATTCAAGACTTTCGGTGACTGCGTCGCACCACCCCGCAGCTCTCTGTTCACCGTCATTCCCTACTACTCCCGTTCATAGCGTGTATTATATACATTCTCACTACTCAAAATCCATACAAAAAAGCCTGCCATCTCATTCAAGAGACGACAGGCTGTTAACCTTCGCGGTACCACTCTTGTTGATGCTCTGTACCGGTTAAGTTACTGCCGATTCCAATTGAACATCCACTCTACGGTCAAGTATGTTAGATACTCGACCACCCTTTCACGGAGGTTACCCGTAGACGGTGTACGAACGTTCCGGCGACAATTGCCGGTAATGCTTCCACCGTTCCGCTCCCAGACGAGTTCAGGTCCCCTTCGACTGCGTCGCACCTACCCGCAGCTCTCTTATCCCAGAGTATCCTTACTACTTCCGCTCATCGCGTTTCCTTGTATAATTGAACTGATTATACTCGTTAGCTCCAAATGATGTCAATAGGCGGATACAGACCATTGTTCCAATGAGAATCCAGGGTCTGCAACCATATCCAGCGGAGTACCGCCATCATGCTGCCACTTCACGTATGCAGCAGCTCCAATCATAGCTGCATTATCCGTGCAGTAAACCGGAGGTGGAATAATAAGCTCAATGCCCTCCGCTTCACAGCGTGAGATCAAAGCCGAGCGCAGGCCAGCATTAGCAGCAACACCTCCACACAGCAATAACTGCTTGGAGCTAGTAGCTTTAACAGCGCGTACCGCTTTTTCCACCAGCACTTCAACCACAGATTCTTGGAACCCGCGGGCAATGCCTGCGACATCTGGTGTGAGACCCTTCATCTTGCTCTGATTCACAACGTTCAGCACAGCCGACTTTAAGCCACTGAAGCTAAAATCATAAGAACCCGGCTCCAGCCATACTCTTGGTAACGGTACAACCTCAGTCGCCTCGCGGGCCAGACGATCCACATGAGGTCCACCGGGATAAGGGAATCCTAGTGCTCGTGCCACTTTATCATATGCTTCGCCTACGGCATCATCACGGGTGCGTCCGATAATTCGAAACTCACCCTCCCGCTCCATATGAACCAGTTCAGTATGTCCGCCGGACACCACTAGTGTCATGCATGGATACTGTAACTCTGCCACTAAACGGTTAGCATAAATATGTCCTGCAATATGATGTGTACCAATTAGCGGCTTACCCCATGCGAGGGCAAGGCTCTTGGCAGCTACTACCCCGACAAGTAAAGCCCCCACCAAACCTGGGCCTTGTGTAACCGCCACCGCCGACAACTGATCTGGTGTAACCCCTGCTGTAGCGAGTGCTTCTTCTATCACCAGTGTAATTACTTCCACATGCTTACGGGAAGCTACTTCTGGTACTACGCCGCCGAAGGCGCGATGTGTCTCAATCTGACTCGAGATGATGTTGGATAACACTTCAGAGC
>Ga0153923_100330_pt1 | contig 17321 bp, 20 predicted proteins | sample TSNJ007MetaG_FD_104682 | JGI IMG/M metagenome (GOLD analysis project Ga0153923, IMG submission 104682) | Attine ant fungus gardens microbial communities from New Jersey, USA - TSNJ007 MetaG | ecosystem: Host-associated > Fungi > Mycelium > Unclassified | place: USA: New Jersey, Brendon T. Byrne... | reverse complement strand
GTTAATAAATGGAGTGGATACGACTAGTAAAACAAGAGCAACTACTGCAATTATTAAAATGATTATGAATGTTTTCTTCAATTTAACACCTCTCTCAAAAAATATAAATACCCTACCGAACCACACAGGTTCAATACACTTAGAAACCCCTTTTTATTACGCTATGACAGTATAGACGTTAGACATTTTTTAAATTTCAATTTAATGGTATATAATCCAATATCAACATTTCTGTTACTCAGCTAACCTGCCCGTTAGTTGAACAAATAAAAAACGGCTGCCGAAGCAACCGCTATTCCACTAACGTGTCCCGCTAGGTTAAATCAAGACCCTTTAAAAGCCAATAAATCTTTTGTGTTAATATGTTTAATATCAGAAATTTTTGGTTCAATAATATCAATATTAATTTCCTCTTTTACTTCGCGTATTACAGCTGATTTGCTATCTTCCCCATACTCAATCGTGCCACCAACTGGGCGAAATGTAATGATACCATCTTCTTCCGGGAAATGTTCAAGTAATATTGATTCTCTTCTTTTAATAATGCAAAGAGAACAAGCTCTATATCGCAAATTTTTCACTCCTCATAGTATTTTGTTTTTCAAATATATTCCATATAAGCATTGCGTTATCCTGCCCGTTAGTTGAGAAACAGCAGCCAATTAACTTGGCTGCCGTTTATTCACGTTTATGCTCTATTAAGTTATAAAATTCAAAATATCATCGGGTTCAACCAGTGAAATATTGTTTTCCATATTATATCGGGCACGCTTTAAGAACTCCCTAGACCAACCATCGAGTGCTTCAATATTCCCGTTTCGATAGAGAGCTGAATAAAGGATTGCTTGTCTCAAATTTATAAATAGTGGTAAGTCTCTTAACAATCTTATATCAATCGTATTTTCCTTTTCGTAACCTTCCAAGAACGAAGTTAGATACCTTTTCACAAAAGTTGGAACATCTTCATCAGGACTAGGCACTGCAATACCATAGAATAAATTAACAGAAATATCTTGCGTGAACCATCCGTATTGACATTCATCAAAGTCAAATACAGTGATGCCTCCATTTGGTTGAACTGTATAGTTACCAAAGCAAAAATCACCATGAATAAGTCCGAAATTTTCACTATCACGTGATAATTTATGGATACTCTGCATCAAGGATTCAAAATGAGCGATTACAAGGCTCTGGGAAGAAGGAATATATGTTATGAATTCTTGAAGATAACTATTTTCATGCCAGTCGTATCGTGTTATCTCGGCTGTACTAGGAACATATTTTTTAGCTAGTGCGTGCATTCTCCCTGCAATTTCTCCCAATTTATTAAACTCTTCATTTTGAGATATTTCATCACTCCATGAGGCACCAAGCCCTTTTTGGAATGCTACAACAAAAAAACCATCCATCTTTTCAATTAGCTCGCCGTTACTTGATTTCACTGGAGTGGATACTGGAACACCGTTTTTCGCAAGATATTGTATCCATTCTAATTCACCATGTATAAGCTCCAGCGTCCTGTGAGATTCATGTATTATCCGAATGATGAGATTACGTGCTTTGTTTTTACTACCATAGGTAAAGTTTTGATTCTTCCCCAATAAAATTAACTCTTCAGGTATGAACCCATACCTTTTTGCTGCTTCAACTACAATCTTATCCGTAAAAAAGGCTTCAATTGTTGGATTCATATTTCACCTCATTATTTTTAATTCAAAGTGTTATCTCCATTCTAGTTCATTCTCTATTAGCACTTCTTTCCTCGAAGATTTTTCACGATAGTATTTTCCATTTTTCTACCTATTTCCATATATGCATAAAAAGAAGATAGACATTAGGTTTTATTTGTAAATAACTGCCACGTAACCTGCCGATTAGTTCAATGATTAATTACTAGTATTCAATGAGTTTCTTGTCAATTCCTGCAATTTCGCCGATCTTTCATATACCCTCCCATAGATTATTGACTTAACATCAGTAGGTACTTTCTTTCGTACTCCACTACGATTTGGAGAAAAGTAAGAATTGATTTTTTTTCCAATATAGGTTATTTTATAGAAAGCTTAGCGATAAGCAAGTTCCTGACACGAAGGGAGATGTGTTTTAATGGCAACTACTTATATGGTGGTTTGGTCTTAAAACTGAATAGTAGGCATACGCGAAAAAAGCGGGGAAACGCCCCTATTATTTGGTATGCCATCCGAAGTAACCTTTCGTGAATATTGCTGTTTGCAGGATACGATGAAGGTCGTGTCTTTTTTGCGTCTTGATGCCGCGTGACAGCAGCTTCTTTAGAGGCTGCTTGTCCGTGGCATTTTTGCGTCCAAAAACAACATTAAAGGAGCTAACAAAAAAACTATGATAAATCTGAAAACCTATGGCTATACAGAAATAGAAGCAATTCCCGACGGATTATTGCCCGGCAGGGTGACAGAGCTTCGGCGCGAGCGCTTCACGGTCATGACCGAGCGCGGCGAAGCAACGGCGGTGCTCAAAGGAGCATTCTATCACAGCGTGGAAACACGCGTAGATTTTCCATGCGTCGGAGATTTCGTCTTGCTGCAATACAACGAGAGCGGAGATTCGCTCATCGTTACGGTACTGCCCCGCCGTTCCAAGTTCTCACGCGCAGATTACTCAGGGCATGCCGTAGGCTACGCCAAAACCGTGCGGGAACAGATCGTTGCAACCAACTTTGACTATGTGTTTATTCTTTCTTCTTTGAATTGGGATTTCAACGTTACCCGCCTCATGCGGTACCTGACACAAGTCAGACAGAGCGGAAGTCAGCCAGTCGTCATTCTGACCAAGGCTGATCTCGTTGAAGATTATAGTCTCCCGCTCGCAGAAGTTACACAAAGCATCCCTGATGTGCCAGTTCATGTGGTCTGCAGTCATACTGGCCTGGGGCTGAACGAACTCGCCCCCTACTTGATGCCTGGTAAAACAGTCGTCTTTCTCGGCATGTCCGGCGTCGGTAAATCATCTCTGCTCAATGCATTGATAGAACAGGACGTAATGAGGGTTCAGGCGATCCGAGAGGTTGATAGCCGGGGGCGGCATACGACAACGCACCGTCAGCTGTTCATGCTCCCCTCCGGTACGATGGTCATCGATACGCCGGGAATGCGTGAGCTTGGGCTTTTTGATGCCGGCGAAGGCATACGTGCAAGCTTTACCGATGTGGAGGAATGGTTCCCGCAATGCCGGTTTGCAGATTGCCGCCATCAGGGCGAGCCGGGCTGTGCCGTTCTCGCCGCGCTTGCCGACGGTTCGTTGCCGCGTGAACGGTGGGAGTATTATGTTGCCCAGCAGCATGAGCACAAGTATGTCCAGGATAAAACAAGCTACCTCATCGACAAGAGGGCTCGAAATAAAACGATAGCTATGTCAAGCAAGCAAACGAAGAAAAACGGAGGATGGAAGAAATGAATATTAAATTTGAAACGCTGATCTATGCCTTAAGCCGACAGTTCAAGAAGGATATTATCTCGGCTGACTACCAAACCATGCCGTTACAGGGCGGAACTGTGGGAAATGTGCACCTGGTAAACGGGATCGCCGAAACCGCGGATGGTGAAAAAATGCCGTACCATATCGTGCTGAAAATTCAAAAGAAATGGGAACGTTACAACGATCCGGATTCCTGGCGCCGTGAATATGATCTCTATATGTCTGACTTGGGAATGACGTTCTCGGATACCTTCCGCTGGCCAACATGTTACCATGCGGAGATGAATACCGAAGAAAATGAATTCCAGCTGTGGCTGGAATATATCGATGGCGTAACCGGTTTAGACTTAACCGGTGACATGTATGAAGAGGCGGCGCTGGAGTTAGGACGCTATCAAGGCAAGCTGTATGCGGAGAAGCCCGCTGTGCTGCAGAGCCTGACAAACCTGAGCCATGCAGATCTCATGAAGAATACGTATCTGCATTACCGGTCGTGGCCAGTCGTCTACGATTATATACGCTCGGAGGACTGCGAATTCCCGCAGCACATGCGGCAAATGCTCATCGACATCGATGAGCACGCAGATGAGATACTCGCCCGCATCGAGCAATTGCCCCTAGTGCTATGCCACCGGGACTTCTGGGTGACCAACCTGATCTATGCCGACGGAAAAATCGCACTCATCGACTGGGATACATGCGGTTGGGGCTACATGGGTGAGGATCTCGCAAGCTTGATTGCGGATGAAGCTGATATCGATCACATGGTCGAATACTACCAACGATGTGTCCCTGCGTATTACAAAGGTTTTTCGGAGTATGCAGATGCATCCCCTATCGCCGATAATTGCGTCTTCGAATTGATCCTTCTCATATTCGGGTACAGGCTTGTAGAGTGGTATCTCCACACAGAGAGCGATGACGAGAAAACAAAGTGTCTTCATACGCTTCAAAAAATCCATGAAATGAAGACTAGCCCTGCGCAGGGTTGACTCTAAAAAAAGAACTCCGAAACCCCTTGAATATAGTGGGTTTTCGGAGTTTCTTTCATTACTCTCATTCGGTGAATCGACAATGGAAATAAAGTCCTAGACTGTCACTACTCCACTTAACTAACGTGTTCTGTTAGCGAAAAAGTTATTGTTAACAGTCTTTTTTATAGGACTACAAAGATTCTAGTTTAATGAATTGTTGATTCGAGAACTCTGTCCAGATCATGTGATGCTTCAATAATGGCTGGCTCCAAATTACTCAACCATTCGGAATACTCTAAACGTGTTACCATGGATGGATCCTTCCTTAGCTCCTTGCATCTCTTCAAATTCTCTTTCCATCCGCTACTAAGATGTAAAAGCCCCCAGTCTGCTGCCTGGCTTTTAGACAAGTTGACACCTTCCTGCCACCAAGCTATAAATTTAGAAGCTAATAGGAGCCAGTCGACGGAATGTAGACTATTTCCCTTGCCAAACTTCCGCATACACTTGGCATATTCCTTAAAAAAACTAATGAACTCTTCCTTCGAATACGATGGAATATTGTCTAGATGGGACTCACCATACAACAAGATACTCTGCTCCTTGATCGTGTACAGGGTGAACAGGTCTAATTGATTTTCCGTCCAGACGGATTCGCGCTTTGTTCCCCACCATAAGCCACTGCCCTTTTCCCCACTCAGCATATTAATCGTAAGAAAGGCACCCTCAAGCATATCGGTATAGAGGTTGGGGGTTTGTCTATCGACGGATCTTCTAAAAAGGGATGATCTATAATTGGATCTTTGTTTGTTTAAAAGTTCGATTTCATTTTGGTTACGGTCCTCTCCAATTACAACGAGAAAATCCAAATCCCCGTATCCACAAATATAGACAAAGATTGCTCAAGTGTTTCGTCTACAAATGATTGGATAAACAATTCAATCGCTCCATTTTGTATTTCTATTTTCAGTAGCGTTCGCGTAGTTATGTATCTGCGATCACTCACAATAACCCAGTAATGCTTATAGGTTGGTATCCGCTAAACTTTCGCCTTCTTTAGATTGTAATAGCATGACATGAGCCTCTGCTACGGCATTACGAAACAACTTATCTGTCAATTCAATGCGATCTACTATATCTTCTAAGGTTTTTACACCATATAGCTTTTCCAGGATTAGTACCACTTCGACAGGAAAATCCCGAGATGCATGAACCAAGAAGCTGTCAGCTTGGAATGGTGTATAGATTATCCGAAGTACATCTACAAGTGGATTCACAACATACTTATGATAGTAAATCAACGACTCTAAAAAAAGCCCGCGTTTGGTATATTTGACAGCTCGGTTCCTTTGACTGTAAATACCCTGAGCACGTATCAATTGTGATTGAAGTTGTGAATGGTGTGTCGTGTGATCAACGTTTTGATACTTCACGATACCAGTCTTATCTATCAATATAACGGGTACGACAGTTTTGTCTTCGTTAATGAATAAAACAGGGACACTCTCACTTTGGATCGTCACGTCAACTAAGAGACTATCTGATGACTCCTGTAGGTGGTAAACCTTGTAGCGGTTATTTGTGGGTCGACCAGTTTCTTCATAGGCAATATCTACTTTTCCTAATCGACGCATACAGGCATCCAACCGGGTAATTGCAGAATCTATGCAGCCTTCTTTTGTATAGCACACCAAATCGATATCAGAATACTCGTCCAAAGTTTTAGTACCATCTGAACCCTCTAGCCAGATAGCTAAAATATAATTTTCAATTCCAAGGTCTGATACAATTGCGTTTAGAATGGTCTCACGGTTAATCGTCATAGCTAAACCTCCCATGTATTTTCATCTAATAATAGTTTTATCACCGGTTCACTCCTGTCATTACTGCAGGTAGGATTTTCGTTATGATCAACGAACACTTTTCCAGATTGATTTCGCTCAATTACGGAATATGCAAACACAGGTTCATATGCTAGATTTTTCAACAGTGGCAGAACGTGTGCGTAGTTTTCTTTAGATAATTCTATCATTTCATCTCTCCCTTCAAATTTCATCATTAGATAAGTTCCTTGTTAAATTAACCTGAACACAGTTGAACAAATAAAAACGGCTGCCGAAGCAACCGCTATTATACTAACCTTCCCCGTTACCGGAATGTGTCACCTCGGTCATAGTAATTTAAACTTCATCTTCAAATATACTTTTTAAAATCAAATCTGCGCATTCTTCGGAAGTGTTTAAATGTGTGTTGACTGTACAATTATACCGGATATCTTTTGCCATGATTTTGTGTTGCCAATCAGATTGGTCTTCGGTTCTATTTTCTCGTGCAATATTTCTCTGACGGCAAATGTCTAAAGGGCAAAACACTTCAACAATGTATAATGGGTAACCAGAAAATATATTGTTCACTTTTTCATAATGCGGTTTCAACTCAGGCCTTTCTACCATAATGCCATCAATAAGTACATTTTTACCATGGTCAGAAAATAATTTGGCTGTATGATACATCATGATAATTGCTTCACTTAAATACTTCCAATAATCTTCACGAAGATAACGTTCACCTATCATTTAACTGTAAAGCATCTCTGTTAATACCCCTAATTAATTCAATTAATCTCATTTTAATATTTAAACTGTAAGTCTGGAAATAAAAAACAACTATAATTGAACTATACTACCGTTAGTGAACAAATAAAAAACGGCTGCCGAAGCAACCGCTATTCCTCTATCGAGTCCCGTTAGCACAGCGAAGTGTTGTTACTGCACTAAACTGAACAATTATTAATCATTGCGAAAAAATACTAAGCACCAAATTGTCTTAAATGATGGTCTAGATGTTTATAAATCCCTTTACCCCATTGCTCAGGAGTAAACTTGCCAAAAAAAGGATGCGGATGGGATGAACATTTCTCCGGACCGTTTCTTTGGAAAGTTAAAATCTTTTGTTTCAGTTTTTCTTTTTCTGTCATAAAGTCTCTTTCATCTACAATAAGTATGGTCGGAATTGTTGACATATTGTGTGGTACCGGCTTGTCATTATAGAAAATAGAATTCACAAACCTTCCTATTAACCTTCCTAGCCAATATCTAGGGGGAAAGGAATTTCCCAATGCGATATCTTGAAATGCTGAGCAGTGAGCCAACATTTGAGCAACATTCATTGTTCCCCATTGTGGTTTTGAATTTGGACTTAAATTCTCGATACGGTTCAGTATTTCCGCTGTATGCAATTCATTATATATATTTTCCATTGGCACGCTCCATTAAATTTATCTGAGGAAGTTCATATATGGTGTAGACCGATGCGATTTCCTGCATAATCTAGAACCTTCTGGTTTGTCTATTATATTTATAATTGCTTCAGTACAATTCGACAGCACGTTGTCATTCTAATATTTACCATTTCCCATCAATCTATTCTTTGCTCACTATCCTGCCCATTAGTTGAACAAATAAAAAACAGCTGCCTAAGCAACCGCTAATCTACTAACGTTTACCTATGTCGTCCCTCATCAACCCTATTCTTCGCCACTACTCTTATATCTTCGTCATCATCGTTCAATAAAATAGTTAAAACTCGAAATGTCGCTTTTTTGTTATAGACAATTCGTTTTCTAACTGAGCTATCTAAATCTTTTGCCAGTTTCATTTGTAAACTTTCTGGTAGTCGATTTTTTGTAGCAACATTAAATCTAACCCTTTCATCTGCATCGTCAGCTAGAATTTCCATAATCTCAACAGGAATTGATTTATTATGTGCTACCCATTCACGCATTTCAGGGTACGTTTCAATTACTTGTAACCAAACCTCAAAAGGTGCTTCATCCCATGCAGCCTTCAGATATTCCTCCATGTTATCACTAAGCCTTAACCTTACAAATTCTTCAGCCGAATTAATCATCATTCAACCCCGATAAACAGATTTATTCACATTTTAACATAAAAATTTAGTTCAACTAACCTGCCGTTAGTTGAACAAATAAAAAACGGCTGCCGAAGCAACCGCTATCGGTTAACTTTCATCTTTGAAATGATAATGTTCATGATGGATCGTATCCATTCCAACCAACTTACTACTCTTTCTATGGTAATATGCGAAGTTATTATTTCGGAAAATCAGTTGAAGCATCAGCAACGAAAATCCCCCAAACATAATCATTTGGCATATAATTCACCCATCTCCTTTACCGCTCAATAAGACAAAGAGCAGCTGCCGCGGCGATCTGCTCCTTGTTTTAAGTAACTATAGTTCCCCGTTAGTTGAACAGACTCGAACGGCTGCTACAAGACACTGTTAAACAATTAAAAGGTCATGATTTTCCGCTTTCGCTTTTCTTATTTGTCTTCTTTTGGCATTGGCAATGGTACTTTCCAATCCAGGTCATAGCTCTTTTTTGCCAATTCTGAAGTAAGACTGAGCTTTTGAGGGAGTTCTTTCATTTCATCACTTTGCAATTTTATTCGGATATGGTTTCTGCCTTGTTCATCCTTTCCCATCATTTTAAAATCTCCACCTGTTACATTGAATATTTTGCCCTTTTCATCTTCTATAGTCCAACCAAAACGATTAATAATTTTATCTGTGTCATCATCCATTAAAATCGTATCTGCTACATTAATATATGATATATCCTTTAAATAAGCCTCTAGCAAAATAGTAGCGTGCTTCTCATTCTTTGGAGATGCTTCATTTAATGGTTCGTCAAAGGTTACGGACATGATCTCAATCGTTTTGCCATCCTCATCTACTCTTACAGATTTTTCAGCAAGCTGTTTTGGCTCAAATGATACACGTAGCTCATACGGTTCTGTTTTTTCTAAAGAATCCAATACAAGTGTATATTGGTGATCAGGAGACAGTGGAGCAAATCCATACTTCCGATTGGAATGACCGTATTCTCCCACAGCCTTGCGTGGAATATCAAGCGCCCTAGTTAAATCTTTTACTTTCTCTCCTTTTTCATTTTCAACATGAAAATTCAGTTTATAATCATCATAGCGAACATAAGGATCAACTGAATCTAGTTTTCCTTTCACTTGTTTACTTTCCTCTACTAATCTTTTCTTTGCCTCTTCCGTCCATTTCGTTTCATAATCCACACGAGCAGCAGTCGGTGAATGCATAATGCTATTTAGATTGATTTGCAGTCCCTGTGGTGTAGTATACGTTTTATCGATTGGTAGCACCTTGGATGCCTTAATTGCTTTTTCTAAATCAATAGGAATCTGTAAGGCCCAATTTCCTTTAACAGAGTCGATCTGATTCCCCTCAAACTGTAATAAAAGGTTTTGATCTTCTGTTTCCCCCGGTTTTTTTAGAGTGAGATATCCGTAATTTTCTTGGATTTCTACCATATACGTTTTAGTTTCTTTAATCACATTCCCTTTCAAATCTGTTACCTCTACGTTACTTATGTGAAGCTTATCCGGATGAATAAAGTTCTTTTGCTGATCCTTGATCGAATAAACAGCCACAATTCTCATCGGATCAGCCAATATCTCCTCTATTTCAAGAGTATAGCCCCGATCAGTAACAGAGACATTTACCTTCTGTGAAAAACCTTCCTGTGCTGCATATTGCAGTTCTTTATCAGAACCATTAAATAGCGATTTAACATAGGCCGCAAAGGTAGGACTCACCGATATCGTTAGAAGCAAAGCGCAGCTGATTAAGACAGGAAGTACCAAAGTGCCTAGTAAACGCGACCTTTTTCTTTTATAGGCTACCACTTGGTCAGGAATCACAAAACTAGGCTGATCCAATTCTCCAGCAACATTTTTTAGAGTTTGTGCAATTTGTTTGTCAAGATTAGTCATGCATGTTCACTCCCATCTCGGTAAATACCTGTGTTTCTTTGTTTACTTGTATTTTTTCAGCAATTAACTTTCTGGCCTTATGTAGCCTTGATTTTACCGTTCCCTCAAATACACCAAGGATTTTTGCAATTTCAGCTATACTAAACTCCTCATAATAGTAAAGGATAACTACTGAGCGATGTTTCAGCGTCATCATCTGAATCGCTCGCCAAATCTGTTGCTCTTTCTCCTTTTGAAGAATACTCTCCAATGGGTTTTGCCCAGGGTCAATAGAGTCCAAATATTCTTCCGTTTTTTTCTTTCTACGCACCATATTAAGTGCACGATGTGTCACAATTTTTATAAACCAAGCTCGAAACGATGTCCCTTTTCGTTCATCATATCGATAAAGTGATTGATACGCTTCCCATAGTGCTTCTTGAACGGCATCCTGAGCTAGATGATAATCATGGACGATCAAAAAAGCGACTCGAAATGCACTAGTTAAGTGAGGTTGAACAAGTGTTTCAAAATCAACTTGACCTCCTTCCTTGGGTATTGGAAAATGATGATTTTCTTTCACTTAAAAGACCTCCTCGTTTTTCCTTTCACTTCTTATTCACCAGTTCTCGTATTTTGGTTCATAAAAAGAGGAAAAAACTTTTCCCTCACTTGGGTGAACTGCTACTTGCGAGGTTATCAATAAATTCCTCCTTCTTATCGGTGGCACTCAAATATATACTGCAGCGAAAACTAAAAAGGTTGGGGAATTTAGAAAAATTTATTCAACTATCCTTCCCTTTAGCTTAATGCCGCTCCCAATCTAGTTCTAGATTAGGCTTCTCATCAAATAAAAAAAGACCGTTTCGGTCTTTTGTACAACTTCGAACACCCCAACTCATGTTACAATACAACCTGAACTCATACTTTACGAAGGCGGTTGATACTGTTGATTTACATCATCAAATTTGTATACAGCTTTGTGCTTCCTCCAGGACTTTTCATCCTACTTCTGCTCGGTCTTGTCATTTGGTTATGGAAAAAGAACCGTCGCCCTGCGATTGCCCTGCTTGGCGTTACACTGCTTATGTATTTCTCCATGACTTCCTTAGTCAGCGATGCGTTAATCGGAGGTTTAGAACGAAAATATCCTCAACCGGATACATTGCAAGGAGATGTCATCGTTGTTCTTGGTGGAGGTGCAAGCTCTGGGACACCGGATATTGATGGCGAGGGCAACTTATATGGATCAGCAGCGAATCGGCTAATTACATCTGTACGACTACATAATGCAAGTGGTTTACCCATCCTATTCTCTGGTGGACAAGTCTTCTCCGACAGCGGCAATGAAGCGGATATCGCCAAAAGACAACTCCTTGGACTCGGTGTCCCCGAAGAGGATATCCTGACCGACAATCAATCTCTTAACACGGAGCAGAATGCTGTAAACACCGCCGCAATCCTACAAGAGAAGGGACTTAAGCGTCCTGTACTAGTCACATCAGGGTTTCATATGCCCCGCTCGATGCAGCACTTCAAGAATGCAGGGCTAACAGCGCAAGCTTTTCCTACAGATTATATCGCCAGCGCTGAATTTTCGTTGCAACCCTCAAAGTTCACTCCTTCGCCAGGAGCCATGTCGACTACAGGCACAGCCTTGAAGGAGTATTTAGGTCTTCTTGTTGCTCATCTATTTAATTAGATCTGTGAATTTTGCATTTGTTACCCCTGCAAGAAGCTGCGGTGATACATCCATTTGTTGACCAATTTTCCCGGCGCTAACGGCTATCGTTTCCTGACTTTCTGCGCTGCTATCAATGAACGTCGGATATAGCTTTTTCATACCGACTGGTGAACATCCACCACGGATATAACCCGTCCACTTCTGCAAGTCCTTCACTGGCAGCATCTCAATCTTTTTCTCTCCGGCGGCCTTGGCCGCCTTTTTGAGATCCAGCTCCTCAGCAACCGGTATAACAAATACATAAAGATTTGCTCCGCTATGAGCGACCAAAGTTTTAAAAACCGTCTCTGCCGCCTTTCCAATCTTCTCCGCAACTGCCGTACCATGGATTAGTCCATCCTCGTTGTCATAAACAAACACTTCATATCCAATTTTCTTCGCATCTAGCATTCGCATCGCGTTGGTTTTGGTTACTGCCATATCTGATCTACCTCTCTTTAATCTATTCGATACTATATGGTCAAAGAGGCCCCAAAGCCAACATGGCTTACAGGACCTCTTATTGCTGCGTTCCCATTAATCTCTGGGATAATTAACTTGCATAATATCCATAAACGGAACTTTTTCGATACCTTCGTTTTTACTGATGTGTACTTTTCCTGTCCGCGAGTCCATTTCTACAATCGTTCCGCGCACCTGTTCTTCTTTTCCCCATACGGTCAATAAAATCTCAGAACCTTCTTGCTTCGCTTCAACTAGCTGATTGCCTAGCTCCTCAAGTACAAATTCATCTCTTGTGGGCCGCTTGGCCACTTTTGCTTTTGCCACTCTACTCCTCCAATAAGCGATTACAGGTATTAAGTATTTTAAAATACTAAGTATGAATGCTCTCGTTTATTATATCATGTTTCAGTTTAAGGCTCGAACCCCTTCTGGCTCAAGAAAAGCTCATCTTCATTAAAAACACTCCGGAGTCCATCGTACACCCTGCGATAAGCCGCCGGATCGTACCATTCTTCCAATTGCAGCTCTTCATAAAGGGAATAAATACCTAATCTCCGTGTCCGTTTGCCCCCACTGCCATCTCCCATAAAATAATCGTCGATACAGACCCTATCCACCAAACCCCTTAGGATCTCTGGAAAAGAAGTGCTGCTTGGCAATACCGGAGCGATGGTTGCTTGAATAGGAATGCCCGCTTCACGCAGTAATTTCAGTGTCTTTAATCTTGCAGAAATGGGTGGAGCACTTGGTGTGAATTTTTTGCGAATATCTTCACGATCCGTCTCTACAGTCATACTCACGCGAACCTTGTCTTCTAAGCGTAATAATAAATCTATATCTCTGCGTACGAGCGGACTGCGCGTCTGCACGAACAGAAAATCGGGTGGGGTCTCCACCATAACCTCCAGCAAAGCCCTGGTTACCTGCTCCTTGTGCTCTATCGGTTGGTATGGATCTGTACTAGAGGACATAAAGATGGAGACCGGTCCTTTGGACTTTGCTTTCAGGAGTTCTTTGTGTAAGATAGCTGCAGCTTCTTGTTTGACATCTACCCACGTTCCCCATTCCTCTTGGCGAAACAGTGAAACAGGCATTTGACGCACATAACAATAAGAACAGCCATAAGTACAGCCGGTATATGGGTTTAAAGAATGACTATATCCGTTCAGATAACCCGTCCCTTTATTTAGTAAGGTCTTTGGGGTTTTGTACTGGACCTCAATATTCATAATTCTAGAGCACTCTTTCCACTTTCCAAATTAAGCAGCCTAGTCTTCATCTCTAATCCCCCGCGGTAGCCAGTTAATGTTCCATTCTTGCCAATGACTCGGTGGCAGGGCACCGTAATTAGTATCGGATTTGCACCTATGGCCGTCCCTACCGCGCGTACTGCAGCAGGCTTTTGAATATGTGTGGCGATATCCGAATAAGACCACGTTTGTCCATATGGGATTTCACATAACGCTTTCCACACCGCGAGTTGAAATGGAGTCCCCCGATAGTCAAAAGGAATGCTGAAAGCCTGCCGTACCCCTTGCAAATATTCGATCAGTTCCTGTACAAATGGAACCATTTTCTCATCGTCCTGCACCAGTTTACTTTCAGGAAATCTACGGCTCATCCAGTCACTCATTTCTTCGAATGGCTTCTGCTGCGACCCCACATAACTTAATCCTTTCTCCGACGCTGCGATATAGAAACTCCATTCCTTATAAGCTAGCAATGTCCAGTATATGATTGCACTTGGTCTATAATCCATTTTTCTGTACCTCCATGAATAATTCAGAATGATTCGTTAATTCTAATTTGTTAAGCTGTCGATACTTCGTTGGGGTAAGCCCCGTCTTTTTCTTAAATAAGGTAATAAAATACGACGTATTTGGCAGACCCACATGTAATCCAATATCAGCTACATCCCGATCCGTGGTAACCAAATATTCAGATGCCTGATCGATTCTCTTTTGCTGTATATAATCCGCTGGAGTGATTCCCATTACTTTCTTGAAGGTTCGATGGAGATGATAAGGGCTTCCATGACAGACTTCTGCCAGCGTTTCAAGAGTAAGAGGTTCATGATAATGTTTGTCGATATATTCAGTCATTACAGCCACCCATTCCTTATCCGGCAGCCGCTCACCCGTCGGTTTGCATCTTTTACAGGGACGAAATCCAGATTCTAATGCTTGTTCTGCATTTTGAAAGATACGTGCATTCTCTCGATTAGGTGCTTTGGACTTGCAGGAAGGTCGGCAAAAGATTCCCGTAGTCTTCACAGCATAAAAGAATTTTTCGTTATAAGCTGCATCATTTTGCAAAATAGCCTGCCATTGCTCCTCAGTCATCTTTTCCACTTCTCCACTCTTATCCATACGATTCACCTCTAAACCAAGTATACCCCGCTACTGGGTCATCTGTACTCATTCTAGAATGTAAAAGCAAGATAGTGAAATCCAAGAATGGTGAGATTGCTCGTAATTACACTTTGTTTATCGAATCCGCACTTCCTTTGTCAGCCTTGCAGGGAGCAGCAATTGAACAACGAATTACTCATAACATGACTACCTGAACTGGAGGAATCAAAATGGAAATTCTGAAAACAAAGGATGCCGCAGAGCTGCTGTCAGTAAGCCAGACTACGATCAAACGTTGGGCTGCTATGTTCCCTGATTTTTTTCCAAAAGACCGGTTTGGCCACTATACATTCTCAGAGCAGCAAATCAGCTTGCTTAGTCATATTAAAGACCGCATTAATCACGGAGAACCACTAGAGAGTATTCAATTAACTGACTCGAATGAAAAGCAGATGTCCACGTCACCGCAAGATCCACTTCATCCCACAGACGCTGAGCCTATGCAAGATATATTATCCCGGATTCATTATATTGAACGTACACTCGATCAAAAAGCCGACGAAGTAGTCATGATACAGTTGCTTCAGCAGCGTGAAGAGCTTGAGGATCTGCGGATAATGATCAAACAATTAGCAGCAACCCTAGAACCCATGCAAGCTTCAAAAGGCAACGTCTTCACATCTAACGAAGCTTCTCGTCCCGTTACTACTACAAGGTTGCCCTCTCCACCAAGAAAACGTGGTCTATTACGCTCATTCTTTTTCCTGTAAGCCTGAAACGCAAAAGAACCTACTTCTAACAAACGTTGAAGTAGGTTCTTTTTAAATATCGTAGGACATGGATGACAAAGTCAGCGATTAACGGTTAGGTAATCCCCTATTGCTTCTGCAATAAAGCGGAGCCTGCGATTCCTGGATGCGTCATTTCGTATGGGTCCAGAATCAGATTGAGCTCTTCCTCGGATAACACATTATACTTAAGGCACAATTCACGAACAGATTCTCCTGTCAAAATCGCCTCACGAGCAATACGTGAAACCACTTCGTAGCCCAAATGTGGGTTAACCGCAGTAATGATTCCGACACTCCGCTCCACATCCCGCTCTAGCTTCTCTTTATTGGCTTCAATACCAGCCAGACAGAAATCTGTGAAGACTTGGAAGGAGTTGTTCATGATGCTGATGGACTGAATGAGATTAAACACTAGAACTGGCTCCATAACATTCAGTTCCAGTTGACCCGCTTGGGAAGCCAGACAGATTGTATGGTCATTTCCTATCACTTGAAAAGCTACCTGATTGATGACCTCTGCCATAACCGGATTAACTTTACCTGGCATAATGGAGGAACCAGGCTGGCGAGCAGGTAGTGAAATTTCATTAAACCCTGTCCGCGGGCCGGAGGCCATGAGTCGAAGATCATTAGCAATCTTGGACATGTTCATCATGCAGACTTTTAGCGCAGCAGATACTTCTGTGTATGCATCTGTATTTTGCGTAGCATCCACAAGATGATCTGCAGTAACTAGCGGCAATCCACTTATTTCGGCCAAATGTTCTACAACCACTTCGATATATCGAGGGTCAGCATTTAATCCAGTTCCTACTGCCGTTGCCCCCATATTCACTTCATACAAATGATGACGTGTATGTTCAATACGTTTGATATCTCTCTCAAGTACTCTGCGATAAGCCTCGAACTCTTGGCCCAGACGAATTGGCACTGCATCTTGTAGATGCGTGCGTCCCATTTTTATAACCGGATCAAATTCCTTGGCTTTGTCTGCAAACACCTCATGCATTCTGCGCATAGTAACAAGCAGTTGTTCCAGAAGAGAAAGCGTCGCAATATGAATAGCCGTCGGGAATGCATCATTTGTAGACTGCGCCATATTCACATGAGAGTTGGGACTTAAATGACGATAGTCTCCTTTTTCATGACCAAGCAGCTCTAATGCTCGGTTAGCAATGACTTCATTGGCATTCATATTTAACGAGGTACCTGCACCACCCTGTATAGGGTCTACAATAAATTGTTCGTGCCATTGACCTTTGATGATCTCATCTGCTGCTTTCACAACAACTTCTCCAAGCCCACGATAGAGCCTGCCAATTTCCATATTTGCAAGCGCAGCGGCTTTCTTTACGATCCCCATCGCTTTGATTAATTCATTGTGCACTCTATAACCCGTAATTGGAAAATTCTCTACTGCGCGTAATGTCTGAATCCCATAGTATGCGTTCTTATCTACTTGTTTGCTGCCTAGAAAATCATTTTCTACACGAAATTCAGTTCCTGTCACAGTAAATCCCTCGCATTCTTTGAGTTAGGTTTGAACGGATTTAAGAAAGCGCATTCATTCATATGTCTCACTTAGATATTAACCTTTATTGTGATAAATGTCTCTCATAAAATTAGAGATTAATGTAATTAATTTCAAATAAGATTACGAAAGCCTTGCCCTTAAAGGAAACCTGATTTTAATTAGGAGTAAATTTCCAGTTGAAGCTGTAGCATAGTATGCGCATTTATAATATAAAAAAGCCGACCTT
>Ga0153923_100327_pt1 | contig 17619 bp, 11 predicted proteins | sample TSNJ007MetaG_FD_104682 | JGI IMG/M metagenome (GOLD analysis project Ga0153923, IMG submission 104682) | Attine ant fungus gardens microbial communities from New Jersey, USA - TSNJ007 MetaG | ecosystem: Host-associated > Fungi > Mycelium > Unclassified | place: USA: New Jersey, Brendon T. Byrne... | reverse complement strand
TTCTTGCCGTTGCTTTTATAAAAAGTGGAGACTAATTTTTTGGTTTGGATCGTTTTTACAGCGTACATAGTTTTCATTCCTTTCTTTATTCAACTTGCGCTTCTGGAGCGCCAAATAGATTACTGATAGAGAAGCGGCTTCGCACAGCGTTGACCGCTTTTTCGGCGTACTGACGGACAGGGAAAACGCGTAGATTCAAATATTTCCATTCTTTTGACGTGAAATAATGTTTGAAATAGAAAAAGAATTTTTTGATGATCTTGGTCACTTTTTGCTGAGAGAATAGGTGCTGCACTAGCTCCTGTAAGATCAAATGAAACTCGCCATCTCCCAAGCGTTCACGGATATTAAGCGCCATCAGATATTGCACGGTGCTGTCGGCATCGCCAGAGATTCTGTAGTACGAGTCAATGCGTTTTTCAAGGGTGTTCTTCTTCAAACTAAATAATTGATTGGATGTAAATGGTTGTTCGTTCATAGTATTTTCTCCTTTTTTTATAGTTCCAGAAGCTTGCGCAAGTCTTCTGGGATAAATCAATCCTAGGATTTATGTATAAGTGAGGGCGGCAGACGATCACCGCCCCAAAATAGTTCAATGCTTAAAAAAGAATCGTCTCATTAGTTTCTACGAACATCGCACTTTCCGCGGTGTCGTAGAGAATATTGCCATCTTTACTGAATAATTCTAATGGTCCGATTTGATCTAGCAGCCCTTTAAGTTCCGCAGGCGTATTGGTCGTATCGGGATTGGGAAGGCTCCAAGTCTGACTGTTTCCTCCACTGGTTTTAAAATTTGCGACTAGTTTTAGCATTTGATTTCCTCCTCGTAATTATTTACTTCGTATAACGCTTTTGACTGGTCAATACGACACCATCCAGCAAGCTGCCTTCTGGTGACAGCGTGGTCATAATCTCACCGAGCGTCAACACCGCATTCTCATCTGGTTCATCAACGACATGTTGAAAATTGATGTTTTGCAATTTCTCCTTGTTCGGTGTGTCGATCTGTACTTTTAGTTTGTTTCCAAGCTTTTGAATCATAAGTTTACCTCCATAGTCATTTTTTGTTTGGTTCCGGCCGGTGACTTAACGATAAGGCAGAAAGTAAAACTAGGTCAAAACCGCCAAAATTACATTTTAAGCTCAAAAATACAGCTTTTTTGCAAACATCTAAGATGGAAAACCGCTACATAATAAGCTTTAGAGAAATTAAGAAGGAGAAAAACCTGCAATTTTGGAAGGGCTATGTAATATTGAACACTTTGACAAGAGTAAAAATGCGAGAATTGATAAGAAAGCTTAATATATCAGTGTTTTTTGAGGAAAACTTAAAGTTATTAGTTGCTAAAAAAGGGAGGAAGATCTAGTCGAAATTGTCTGGATTAATAATTCCTTAATATTTAAACGGATATCACAAGATGCTCGTCCGTGTATAAACACTAAAAAACCTACGAAGCCGCAACGAGCTTCGTAGGTTTATAAGCGTTTACAAAATATCCGCTTCATTTAAATATTTATTACTGTACTTTAACAAGGATTCGTGGAGGTAACGCTGGTGGAAAACGCCTCGTTCGGTGACCCAATGCTGTAATAGTGATCGATTCCGGATCGACTTTAAAAATGGCGTTTGCGGCAGTTGAACATAGTCCAACGGATCACCGTTGTAGTGATCGGTCAGCGAATATTCCCGTCGCAGGTAACAAAGTACATAAATCGCCTTTTCAGATTGGTCAATGATACTGCGCATCTGTGTAGGCGTTTCTAAAACTAAACCATTGTTCAATTCCGCAAAGCAGCGTCCATGGATCGTCTTCAAATCATAGATATCTAGCGGATTTAACCACATGCAATTCTTTGGCTGTTCAAGGGGAAATAGGGCATAGTGCCAGTTCACAAAAGGAACTTTATAGGATGGAAACTCTTTGATCGACTTAAAACAGCGCTTCGTCAATGAGTAATCGAAGAATCGATGTGTTTTAAAAAAACTATCCAGAGTTTTTAAGGTGTTTTTATTAGATAAAGATGGTTGATCATCACGGATAACTAATGTCCCAAGCTCACAGGGAGCAGCCAAAAGTGCCGAAATATTTGTTAAATCAAAGCGGTTAAAATCTGGTGCATTTTCCACTAAGGCTAACCACTCTTCAGAAATTTTATTGTTATACAAAACCCTCTCAATCAACGTTTCATTTGACATGTGCATCACTCCTTTATTCGTATAACTTTAGTATACACGAAAGAAAAACCCATATTTTTTTATAAAGATTATTTAATAACGGCGAAGTAGGTTTTCACAAAGAAAAGAGTAATAAAGCGAAGCAATAAAAAAGATTTTTGGGATGATAAATACAGGTATCAAGCTGTTTCGAAGTGGATACGATAAGGATTATTTAAGAGAGCTTTTTTTTAAAAAGGAAATAAAACCACTTTTCGATTGATCAATAAAAAAAATGGTGAAACTCTATGAGGTTAAAAAAACACTAGGAAGTAAAATTTTTTTATTTTGATAAATGGGCATAAAAAAAACAGCACAAAGCTGTTACCATTCGTTATTTAATAGAGAGGTTTGGACTTCTTGTTTTAAATAAAAATAAGGGAACTCATAAATAATCAAAAAAGAACGCAGAAAAATTAATGTGATTATCCTTTCGTTAAAAATTATAGAGTAATTAAAAAAATATTTCAATAATAAATTATAATGCTGAGGAAATGTTCAACGGAAAATGGTTATTTTCCGGGAAAAATAATTAGAAAGTTATCATTGAAAGATACCTTTCTATAGAACCGTCACATGAGCCGTCAATTATACATCAAGGAGTGGTTATTTTATGGAGCAACAAGCCAGAGGAGAGAATATTTATTTTAGGAAAGATGGGCGTTGGGAAGGACGATACGCTGTAGGTAGAAGGAATAATGGGAAAATAAAATATGGCTATATTTATGGAAAAAGCTATCAAGAAGTTGAATCGCGATTGTTGCCATTAAAGCAATCGGCGAAGAAAATGCTTCAGCTATATGGCAAAAGCTTAATGCTATATGAAGAGTGGGTTTCAAAGTGGAAAACGATCATTCAAACGACAGTCAAAACCTCTACTTTTTCAGATTACTGCTATAAGCTGAATCGTTACCTATTACCATATTTTGGCAAGATCCCGCTCTATCAATTGACCAGCGAAAAAATCCAACAGGTGGTTGATGAAAAGCTGACACAAATTCTTTCTCATAGCAGTGTGCATATAGTCATACGATTATTCAGCAAGACGTTAAAAAAAGCGCAGGAAAATAGAATAATCTGCGAAAATCCGTGTGCTGAGGTAATACTGCCTAAACGAACACCTCAAAAGGTCCACTCACTGACAATTGAGCAGCAACGTTCTTTAGTGAAGGCTGTGGAATCTTACTCCGATGAAAAAGGGAAAGCCGCAATTCTTTCGTTAAATACAGGGATGCGGATTGGCGAAATTTCTGCTCTAACCTGGGAAAAAGTTGATTTTACGAATGAGAGGATCTATGTTCACCAAACCTGTCGCCGAGTAATAATCAATGAGCAAAAAGAACAAGGAAGGACTGGGTTACATTACGATACGGTCAAGAGTATCGCTTCACACCGGGTTATTCCGATGAATAAGATTGTAAAAAAACTTTTAAAAGAACTGAAAATTAAGAGCAAAAGCAGATTTGTTTTTTCAATAGAAGAAAAAGGATGCGAGCCAAGAGTATTAACCTATCATTTCCACCAAATTCGTCGGCTTATCAAACTAGAGGACATTCATTTTCACCAATTGCGACATACATTCGCAACGCGATGTTTGGAGGCAAATATTGGTGTAGCTTCAGTAAGCGCATTACTAGGTCATTCGTCAACAAAGATGACATTGGATGTTTACTCCGATTCTATGCTAGAGGAACGAGCCCATGCCGTAGCAGCAATTGAGAAGCTGGCAATATAGAATCAAAAAATTTTTAAAATCCTGTTTTTGGTGTTAAGGGAGTGTTTTTTTGCCATTCGCGAGTAAGCGCTGACAAATTTAAAGATCAATTTCTAATATGAAAACCTGCTTTATTTTGAATTATCAAACGATATTTTTCGCTCTTTCACTAGGGATGTTATTTCATTTATTCTAAATATTTTTGACAAGCCGTCATTTTTTACCGTCAATGTATAGAACCCTTTTAAAAGACTGGGTTCTGAGCCAGTCCCTTATTTTTATTTAAAACAGGAAATCCATTCAGAACGTTAAAAATAATACCGATCATGTGATTTTAACATGAAAGGCTGTCATTTTCGAGAAATTCAGGCGCGAAGCTGCGGCGCCTTATTACCGATCAATAGTGGAGGGGTAGTGATGGCCTATTTAGAGCCGGATATTTTAGGGCGTTGCTGAAATTGGCTTGAATTACGTGACTAAAAATCAAAAAAGCGCGAACTTCAAAAAACTTCAAAAAACTATTCACTAAGAAGATTGAATGGAATACATCTTTATTAATATAATTAAGAAAATAATATATTTGTAGAATGAATGAACGAAAGGTTAATATTTTTTTGGTGTAAATCCTTAAAAATATTCTTGTCCGTTTTATTTATTGGGAAGGAGTGATTATTTCATGTTTTTATTTGGGATTATAATCGGCATGTTCATTGGAGCAACAGCAGGTGCAGTAGTTATGGCTCTTTGCTCAGTAGCTAAAAGTGCAGACGAGGCAGCAACAGCTCACTATGAGAAAAATAAAAAATGGAGCCTATGAATCTTTGTGAATGAAAGTTCAAATGTGAAAGGACTATTTTTGAAGTAAATAATAGAAAGATTGATCTACTAAAGTTTATCTGAGAGAAATAAAAAATGCTGAAAACGCGGTGTGATCATAAAAATCATTTTGATGATATAGAAAAATGGTTAATCTCATGAATTTCAAAAATCTTCAAAAAACTATCTGTTAAGAAGATTGAACGGAAAACTCATCTATTAATATAATTAAGAAAATAATTATTTTTGTGAGGTGGCTGTATGGAATGTTAATAAAAATATGCAATGAAAATCGCAAAAAATATTCATATGTAGTTCATTTTATTAGGCATCTAAATAGATAAAACATTACAGATGATGATTTAAAAAGTCGGGGAGGGAAATAAATGCGACCAATATTGATTTTAACAAAGAACCTTTTAATCGAGCAGCAGTTACAAAATCAACTGCAACATCTCAATTATGAAGTGCTTTGTTCGGTAGAATTACTGAATCAATTGAAAATGAGTATTCAAACTATGAAAGCCAATGCCGAAAGTCAGCGAGGATTTCAAAAGAACGTATTGATTAATTATCAGGCAATTATTCTAAGCGAAACAATTTCTGATGGTGAAATACAAGAATTAATACCGAATATCCAGATCAGCAAACAGGTTATTTTACGCAAACTCGTTGAAGAGCCAGGCAAAAAAGAAAAAGAGCGGTTAAAGGAACTAGGTATTTCTGATTGGATTTTGGTTGATGATTCAATCAACAGTCTGCGGGAACAGTTGTCAGAGAAGTTATCAGCTTTTAGAGGGGACGAATCTAATATTATCTTCTTATATCAAGACGAAGAAGGGACGAATGATACGACACAGCTAAATCGCTGCTTATCAAAACGTGAGAAAGCGACACTGGAATGTCTGTTCAAATCTCAAGGAAAGGTTGTTTCAAGGGAGGACTTATGCACGTATATCTGGAATGAAGAACCGAGCAACTCTCGTCTATCTCAAACATCGATGCTCATTAGAAAGATAAAACAGAAAATGGAAAAACTCGGGTTCAAGGCTGAAACGATTCAAACGATCTGGGGGGAGGGATATCTATTATCGAGGGATCTGTCAGATAGCGGACTTTTAATTAATATGTGAGAATCGTTGAAATATAAATGGATTCTTAAATATAATCAGAAAATTATCGATAGTTAAATAAACTGTGTTGTTTATAGGAATACAAGGATATTTCCCAGCATTATTTAACGTAAAATAAATTTTAAGTTGCTAAATAATAATATTAATATTACAATAATATTAGTTTAATCTAATCATAATGATTATGTGAAGGTTATTTAGTAGCAGGGAGGAAGGGAATTAATGAAAAGAAAGAGTTTGATTAGCTTAGTTTGTGTTGCGGTTCTTAGTCAGTATGGCTTAGCCCCAATGACAGCTTTAGCAACAGAAAATGACAAGACAGTGACAGGAACAGCGAGCAGTGAAGATTTAAAAACAAATACGATTTTAGATGAGTTACCTTTATCATCGGAAAATACAGAGGAGACAACAGTTGAATCCGAGGATGCGACTGTTGAATCTAGCGAAGCTGTGGCAACAACAGAATCTACGACAGAAGAATCCACAGAAGTCGAAGAAACCAAAACACTTAACTGGGAATTCAAAGATCCGCAGCAAGCACTTGTTGCAGGTGATGATTTTGCAGTGAAGATCAAAGGAACTCAAGCAATAGCGAAACTTGAATTGCCAGAAGGCATCGAATACGATGTAGAGAAAAATGTGGAAGAACTTCGTCCACTGATTTCCTTTGATAAAGAAACACGCGAATTGACATTGACGAAAATTGACGAATACGAAGAAATCGAATTAGTCTTAACTGCTGAAAAAGCCGGTGAGTATGAACTACAACTAAAAAATGAAGTTCCAGAAGATATGGGCGACAAACTAAAATTTGCCGTAGCTGAAAAAGTAGAAGAGTCTAAGGAAGAAACAAAGGACTCAGAGAAAAAAGAAGAAACAACAAAAGAAGAGAAGAAAAAGGAAACCAAGAAGCAAACTAGAGCGGGAGAGGATACACGAGCGAATCTGAGTATTACTTCTGACCCAGCTAGCGAGATCAATTCTGCCAGTCAACGAATTTTGTATACGACAACGATCTCACATACAGATTCGACTAAAGCAATCAACAAAGGGAAAATCGTTATCACAATTGAAAATGGTAAGTTCAAAGACTTCCCTAAAGCAGCGGATTACAGCACGTTGAAATCATCTACTTTAAGTTCCGATGGTAAAACAATTACTTTAGAATTAAATGATGGTTTCGCTTCTGGAGACTTTGAATCCTATTCCTACAGTGCCTATTCGTCTGTCGGAGTATTGGAAAATGCGGATGTGAAAGTAACAAACACATTTACTGGTGAGTTTAACGGGGAATCTGATAGTTTTACAAATACAGAAGAAAAAGCTGTAGCAGTGAGAGCGAGTAGTGTGAGTCCTGTAGTTCCAGGAACTACCTCTTGGTATTTAAGTCATAAAACAAACTCACAAACAGTTTATCCTGGTGGAAAGATACTGCCTTATTATGGGCTACTGAACGCTGATCAAAAAGAAGGTTTTAAAAACTTACGAATAAAATTCCATTTTTCTGATAAGGATAAAATCCGTTGGTTTACACAAATAAAAAAAGCGTATAGTTTCCACTATCAAGGTGGTAGTGTTGAATATCTGAATATTGATCCATCAACCATTGAAGTTATTGACGATGAAACATTTATTTGGAATGTTGGTGAGATCAATCCAATTGATATTTCTAGATTGTATCCCACTTATGAAATGACCGCACCATATAATGCTACACCCGGAGATCATTTTACTCTAGATGTTACTTATATGGATGATGACACAGATATTTTAACAGGGAATTATGATTTTACGGTAGAAGCTGATGAGACAGTTATCAATTTTGATTCTTCTTATGATGAAAAAAAGAGTCAATTACAACCGGGCCAGAATTTTTTGAGTAGCTACACTGTTGACGGTAGAGCCTCTAAGCCGGTTTCAGATTTATCAGTTACGGTTGATGTTCCTGAAAGTACTGTACCCTTAAGTGTTATTAATGGTAATCAGGTGGATACTAAGACTTTGCGAAAAGTTGAGTATTTTGATGGGACTAACTGGCAAGAGGTTTCATCAAATTCTGATGAGAATTTTGACTTACCAAATACTGCAATAAAAAAATTAAGAATTCATTATTTAGAAGTTAAAGATAAGTTTACCGCTTATCAACCATTTAGAATCAAATGGCAGGTCAAGGACTCAGTAGCTTCTGGAACAAACTTCAAATTGATTCACACTGTTGAGTATACGGACTTTGCAGGTGTTAAACAAAATCCGGATGTTTCAGCGAAAGATTTGTCCTATGAAGTTGTAGACAATGTAGCATCAAAAGAATCAAAAACAACGGTGTACCAATATAACAGAACCAAAGATTTTAATAGTGGGACTGTCGCTACTGGTGATACCTTTAGAATGAACTATCGTTTGGGAGCAGAACAAGGGAAAGTAGAACAACCATATATTTTTGTGAAATTGCCTAAAGGAATCAAAGTAGAGACGAACAGTAATATGATTCAATACCCTTATAGAAGTGATATTGGATACAATTCAGCACCAAAATATGGAACTACAGTCACTCCTATATCTAAAGCCAACAACACTGGATCTTTTGAAGCTGCAGATGGTAGTGTTGTCTACTATTATAAAGCGGATGATACAACACTAACTCGTGAAGATTATCTTCAGATGTTGTTTATAGATAACACCTATACTATAGATAATATGAAATCTGGCGTATATGAAGTTGAAGTAGGGATGGGATCATTAACAGAAAATTATAATGATGTGGCTCTTAACAGTGGATTTGCTACATCTGCTCTTTCTTCGGAAATGAAGACTAAGCTTGGATCGGCAGCAACGACTTACTACACGAAGAAAACCAAATTGACAGTTGGTAAGAGTGATAAGGTAACAACGAGTGTTGCGGTTAAGGGAAGTGAAGATGCGGCATGGTTAGATTCTTCTAAAACCGGGAAAGTTGTTCCAGGGAAAAAGGTTTCTTATCGTGTATCTATTAAGAACGAAGGAACGGAAGATTATAAGAACGTTCAATTAGTCAATATCTTGCCTTATGTAGGAGATAATTTAGTAAGTAGTCCAACAGCAAGAGGATCACAGTTCCAGATTAATCCGGATTCCGGTGGGGTCACTGTAAAATACAATGGCGGTGATGCAAGTGGAGTAACGCTTGACTACGCAATGACAAATAATCCGATTCGCTTTAGTTCACCAGATGGGGCATTAATTGGTACAGATCCTTGGACAGGGTCAGTTTCAGACTTTTCACAAGTTCGTGCAATTCGTGTAAGCGCGCCTTTTGTTACGTTAAAACCTGGTGATGAAATCACGATGGAATATAGCGGGGTTGTCGTATTAGATGCAAAACGCCCAGTAAATCCAGGTGATACATTTGTTGCCAATAATAGTGTGGCGTACCGCTTCCAGACAACTGATGGAAGTATTCGGGCAGGTGAACCAGCCGTTACAAAAGTAGAAACTGTAAAAGCTGAAAAAGATGGGCTTGTCTCTGGTAATGTCTATATTGACTTGGATAAAGATGGTAGCAAAGGCGGCAACGATCCAGGATTGAACCAAGTCCAATTTGAACTCTTCAAGAAAGAGGGCAGCAATTTTGTTTCGACTGGTTTTACAAGTGAATCGTCTTCCAACTTAGCGGGAGAAAAAGGTATTTTTGGTTTCACTGATTTGGAATACGGTACCTATAAGGTGAAAGTAACATTGCCTTCAAGCAAAGGAGCAGAGTTCGTCACTACCGGAACGGATAAAGTAGAAAAGATTGACGATACAACTGCATGGGTTATGAAAAATGGTGCTACTGAATTCAAAATTGATGATCTGGATATTAGTTCAGGTAGTAATAAAGTTGATGATTTGAGTGTACCGTTATTCGTTCATACCCCATTAAATGGAACAATCAGTTTCAAGAATAAAGATGGCAACGTAGTAGCAAGTGACTATGGCAAAGGCTTCAAGGTTGAACTTTATAAGGGAAGCACTCAAGTTGCTGAGACAACGTCTAAAGCAAATGGGACTTTTGCCTTTGAGGACTTGACCATTAGTAACGCAGGTAGTTATGAAGTGAAAATCACAATGCCAAGCGGCAAAACCTTTGTCTTTACGACAGATAATTCGGCTGGTGAAATTTCGATTGATATGGAACCAGGTCTTGGTACGACTGACCCAACGGATCTATATATTACCGATACGGATATGCCATTAGCAAGTATCGCGCTGGATAACGGACGCGGCACCGGCAAGGATGTCAACCCAGATTCAATTACCTTAACAGCAAGTGATAAGACAACATCGATCTCGACTGATTGGAAAATCACAAAAGGTGGTTCAACAGAATATTCTGGTACGTCAACGGATGGCTCGATTTCCCTAGAAGATCAAATCAACTACTTGATCGGGGATAAAAAAGCGGGAGACTACACAGTAGAAATGACTGTGACGGACTTCGCCGGAAATCAAACGACGGTATCGAAGAACTTTAGTATCAAATTTGGTAATGTGAAATACATGTCAGAAGGAACTGAATATGCGAAGGAAGAAGACCTACTACTGTATGTAGACAAATTGACGAAACCAGCAACTGATCCGACAAAAGCCGGTTATGTCTTCGATAAATGGGTGAAAGCTTCTGATAAATCTGAATGGAACTTCTCTACAGGACCGATCTCAGAAGAAAACCTTGTATTAGAAGCAACCTTTAAAGCAGCAGAACAAAAAATTAAATTTGATGTCAATGGTGGAGATGTATCAACTACACCAGCTGATATCGAAAAAGATACTGGCGATACGGTTGATTTAAGCAAAGTGACAGAACCAACTCGCACAGGCTACACCTTCCAACATTGGTATAGACAAGGCGATGCTGGTAAGACAGATGTCGGAGCTTCGGTCGTGATGCCAGTAGGCGGTATGACGTTAGTAGCAGATTGGGAAGCCAACAGCTATAAAGTCTTGTTTGATAAAAATGATGGCACAGGTACAATGGCGGATCAAAGCTTTAAATATGATACAGCCCAAAACCTGACAGCGAACACGTTTACTCGTGAGGGTTACAGCTTCCAAGGCTGGTCAATGTCTAAGGGCGGAGCCAAGAAATATGATGATAAAGAAAGTGTTAATAACTTAATCGCAACAAATGGTGGAACTGTTAGTTTGTTTGCGGTGTGGGCAGCAACAGAGCAGACGATTACTTTTGATGTGAATGGCGGACTTGAATCAAGCAAACCGGCGCCAATCAAAGGGGATACAGACAGTACGATCGATTTGAAAGATGTCAAAGAACCAACACGTACCGGTTATACCTTCAATCATTGGTATAAACAAGGCGATGCGGGTAAAGCAGATGTTGGTAACTCAGTGAAAATGCCAGCTAAAGGTATGACGCTAGTAGCAGATTGGACAGCTAATAGCTACAAAGTGATCTTTGATAAAAACGAAGGTACTGGCACCATGGTGGCCCAAAACTTCAAATACGATACAGCCCAAAACTTAACTGCAAACACGTTTACTCGTGAGGGTTACAGCTTCCAAGGCTGGTCAACAACAAAAACTGGTTCAGTCGAACATACAGATGGAAAATCAGTGAAGAACTTGACGGCTGATAAGGACGGTTCAGTAACGTTGTATGCGATCTGGAAAGCCGATAGCCAAGTGGTTCAGTTTGACGTGAATGGCGGAGATATTACTTCAAAACCAGCCAATATTAGCGGCGACACCGATAGTACAGTTGATTTGAAGGATGTCAAAGCACCGACACGTACGGGATATACCTTTAAGCATTGGTATAAACAAGGCGATGCAGGTAAAGCGGATGTCGGCAATTCAGTGAAGATGCCAGCCAAAGGTATGACCTTAGTGGCTGAATGGGAAGCAATTAGCTATTCAGTGAAATTCCACAGCAATACCGGTGCTGGTACAATGACGGAGCAAAGCTTCAAGTATGATGAAAGCAAGAAGCTGACTAAGAATAGCTTTACAAAGGCTGGCTATACATTTGTCGGTTGGTCGACTGCCGCAAATGCTGCTTCAGCTTATACCGATGAACAATCTGTTTCGAATCTAACGGATGTAAAAGGTGACACAGTTGATCTATATGCACTATGGTCAGCAAGTGCTCAAGTGATCCAATTCGATGTCAATGGCGGAGATGTTGCTACGAAACCAGGAAATATTTCTGGTGATACTGATGATACGGTCGATCTGAGCGGCGTTGCTGCACCGACTCGTGAGGGCTATAGCTTCAAGCATTGGTATATTAAGGGTGATGCGGCCAAAGCAAACGTTGGTTCTTCTGTTACAATGCCAGCAGGCGGAATGATTCTTGTCGCTGACTGGGAAGCGAACACTTATAAAGTGAAGTTCAACGCAAACGGCGGCACGGAAACGATGAATGACCAAGATTTTGTATATGACAAAGGTCAAGCACTGACTGAAAACAAATTCAAACGTGCAGGTTATACGTTCGCAGGTTGGGCAACGACAGCGGCTGGTACAGCTAGCTATGCGGATAAAGCAACTGTTACGAACTTGACTGCGACAGATAAAGAAGTTGTTGAGTTATTCGCAGTTTGGACAGCGGACAATCAAACGATTCAATTCGATGTCAATGGTGGTGCCGATTCCAGCAAACCAGCGGATATCGTTGCAGGTACAGACAGCAATGTCGATCTATCAAAAGTCAAAGCACCGACTCGCAAAGGCTACACCTTCAATCACTGGTATAAGAAAGATGATGCGGCGAAGACAGCAGTAACGGGTACGATCACAATGCCAGTCGGAGGTATGATCTTAGTAGCTGATTGGAAAGCCAATGACTACAAAGTGAAATTTGATGCCAACGAAGGTACTGGTACTATGGCTGATCAAGACTTTGTTTACGATACTGAGCAAAAATTAACAGTGAATGCTTTTGACCGTACAAACTATGACTTTGTTGGCTGGTCAACAACGAAGACTGGCAAAGTTGAATTCGCAGACGAAGAAGCTGTGAAGAATCTGACAGATGAAGCAGATGGCAGCAAAACGCTTTATGCAGTCTGGAAGATCCAAGAACGCGTAATCACTTTTGATGTGAACGGCGGCGATGGATCAACTCAGCCAGCTGACATTCAAAAACCAATCGGTGAAAACGTTGATTTGGATAAAGTCGCTGCACCGACTCGTGAAGGCTACAGCTTCGCTCATTGGTATAAGAAGGATGACGCGGCGAAGACAGCGGTAACTGGAACGATCACAATGCCAGATACCAATATGGTGCTCGTTGCGGCATGGAATGCAAATCATTACAAAGTGAAATTTGACGCTAATGGCGGAACAGGTACGATGAAGGATCAAGCCTTTGTCTATGATACAGCGCAAGAATTGACTGGAAATACCTTTGAGCGTAAAAACTACGACTTCATTGGCTGGGCGACTGAAAAAGAAGGCGTTGTAACTTATTACGATAAGGATTCTGTCAATAACTTGACGACTAAGGACAGTGATACGATCACTCTTTATGCAATTTGGGAGAAGAAAGCTGCACTTCCAGTCATCAAGGCGAACAATATCGTCATGACGACTAAGCAAGTAGATGACTATACAAAAGCAAACACTTTGGAACGTAAAATCGCTGAGCTTGCGGATGCGAAGGTAGTGGATGAAAATACGAGCGATGTGATCGCGACGCATGAAAAAGTTTCGATTGATCATTCAAATGTCGTGAGTAAAGCAGGTGTCTACAAGGCACATGTCTCTTACGAAACGAAAGCACGCGCGTTGGTAGATCCAAAAGAGATCGATGTAACAGTTATCGATCCAACGACGACGCAAAAAATCACGTTTGACGTGAATGGCGGCGATGAAAAGACTAAACCAGCGGACATCAGTGCTAAAGTTGGAACAACAGTGAGCTTGAAGGATGTCAAAGCACCAACGAGATCAGGCTACAGCTTCACTGGCTGGTACAATGGTGAAACGAAAGTCGGCGAGACTGTTGAAATGCCAGAAAATGGTATGACATTAGTGGCTCATTGGTCACAAAATGGCGGCGGAAACGGCGGCAATGGTTCAAATGGTGGAAGTACTGGTTCAGGTACGACAAATACGAATGTATTGGCTCGCACTGGCACCACTTCAACTGGTAAATCATTACCACAAACCAACGATGCACCAACGATCGGTCTGTCTATTGTGGGCGGCATGCTAGCACTTCTAGCATTGTTCGGCTTCAAAAAGAAAAAAGACGAAGAGTCTGAAACCGAATCGAAGTAACAAATAATTAGCGTATACAGAATCACTGGCTTAGCGAAATCCTCCTGCTAAGTCGGGTGATTCTGTTGTGCTATCTAATAAATGACGTGTAACGGTGTTGCTCAATTAAAAAAGATGGGAACATGGATAAATGAAAAAAATTTTATTGGTAGATGATTCAGCCGAATTCTGCAGCTTCATGCAAGAATTCTTAGAAACTCATGGATTTGATGTGATCACTGCACAAGATCCCTTAGAAGGCATCACACTTTTTCGTAAATCAATGGTAGATCTAGTGATCACGGATTTGAAAATGGGGGAGATCGACGGGATTCAATTTATGACCTTGATCCAAGAATCATATCCTGAGGCCAAGGTTATTATTTTGACCAGCTCGGAAAGCGAAGAGGATGAATTTCGCAGCTTGGATCTTAAAGCAGATGAATATCTAAAAAAAGGCACTTCCTTAAAAATCATTTTAAAGCGGATTATGCGTGTCCTGGAGCAGGAAAATAAAGATTCCGAAGAGGTACTGTTTAGTAAACGTGAAGGATTAACCATTAAGAAACGAACTAGACAGGTCTATAAGGATAATGAGCTGGTGGTATTAACGAGGAAAGAATATGATTTATTGGTGATGTTTTTGCGGAATAAGAACCGCGTATTATCTCGCGAAGTTATTTTCCGCAGTGTTTGGAATAAGGAGAGCCAACTAGTAGATTCACGGGTGATAGCGACGCATATCAAACAAATTCGTGCCAAGCTGTCACTGACTAGTCTCTATAATATTAGAGGTGTTGGTTATGAATGGGCTGAGTAATCGCAGGTTTAAACTGGTCGTCGGATTGTACGGTTTCTTTATCGCGGTTATCGTACTGCTTTTCCTGTGTTTTCCAATGATTTACAATCATGTAGAAAAGCAACGACAAGATCAAAAAATGGAACAAGTTGAAACGATCCTAAAAGAGAATAAACAGCTTTCTGAACGGTTAGCCGACGCAGCGAAGGATTCAACGGTGGAGTTGTTGGTCTTAAAGCAGCAGCGCTTAGTCTATGAATCTATACCGTTGCAAGGGAAACTTGCTGATCTGAAGCAGTTTGTCCGCAAAGAAAACTTGGTTTTTCAACGAACGTATCAATACAAGGGCTATACGATTTGGCTGGCTTTTTATCCGCAAAAAATTCAAAAGCGCTTTAATCAATTGGTTATCTTTATTTGTTTGTTGATCACAGCGCTTGTGGTATTGATGGTATTAGTGATCTATTACATTTATCATCAGCTTTTGGAACCGTTGAAGAAGCTGCGAACGAGTATCTTAGCGCTGAAGAAATTTAATTTTGATCAAGCGATTTTGATTACGGAGTTTAAAGACGAAAAAGGATTATTAGCAGACCTGAGTACTTTTTCTAAAGAATTGAAAACGAATATGGACGAGATCGGCACAAAATTTACTGATTTGGAGTTGCAGCTGCAAGCAGAACAAGATTTAAACGCCTATAAAAAGAAGTTAATCAATTCTCTGATCCACGATCTAAAAACACCGCTAAGCATTATGATTATGTCGGTGGAGCTTCTATTGGAAAATGAACGGCTGCCCGAAGCAGTCAAAAATCAATTGAGTGAGCTGCTCAAACGGCAGAATACGACATTGATGAACATCAATGATATTTTGAAGGCATCAAATCAGCAGTTAGAGATCGTGACGGATGAACCGATCGATTTGATCCCGATCATTCGTCAGACCTTGGACCATTTTCAAGTACTGATGAAGAATAAAGGATTATTTGGCGATATTAATATGCCTCAGCGAGTCACATTGAAAATGTCTCAGATCGAAGCGGAGCAATTGCTCCATAACATCCTTTCAAACGTGATTAATTATTCTCCAGCAAATGAAGAATTCACCCTTGATGTCGATGAACAGGAGGATCAATTGATCCTGACAGTCGCAAATGAGGTCGATGATCTAAGTCAGATTGACTTTGACCATGTTTTTGATTTGTTTTATCATTCCCAAACGGTTAAAAATGAGTTTAGCACCGGATTAGGCATGTATACGATTGCGGCGATCGTTCAGCGTAATAAGGGGACCTATTCATTTTATCCTCATGAAGGAAAAGCGTACTTAACGATCACATTACCGTTAAAGGGTGAGACGTTATGAAGAAGTTAGTGCTGCTCTTTATTCTATTGCTGACGATGGTACCATTAAAAGCTTTTTCTGAAACCGAACTGCCGACAGAGCCGGGAACTTATCCAGCCGAGGCAAGCTATATCGAAGATGGAAAAAAATTACAAAAAACCGTCTACGTTACCGTGAAAGGTGAAGATACTGTGATCGTTGGCGACATCGCCATCGATGCAAAGCCATTTGTACTAACTCCGCAACAGGTAAAAAAGATCACCGCTAAAAAAGCCATCGACTATAGCGAAGCGAAGGCCTGGAGTACGATCGACGGAACGGAAAAAATCATTCGTGGGGTGGATTTATCGAAACTACAGCCGATCGAAGGAGTTTACGACGTCACCTTTTCAACGGCAGAAGGCGTTTCAAAAACGGTCACTGCAACTGTCGGTGAAGCCTTGTTGGGAAATCGTGATTTCAATAGTTATGACGATTCATTTGAGGCAAGTTACTGGCGAGTATTGTTGGGAATCAGCATTTTTCTTGCATTGATTTTAGCGACACCATTGTTGATCGTGCTCTTTTCATCCAGAAACATCGTTCAAATCGTCCAACAACTGACCGACTTTTTCTCAAGATAATTTTTTTTAGACTGAGACTTCAAATAAATTCAAAAAAGTCTATCTTTTATTCAGAGTGAGGATGTCAGCTGGAATCAAAATAAACGCATGGAATTTTCCCCATGCGTTTATTTTGCCTATTCAACTATTTCTGCAAAGCTTCTCGTGTAATGGAGTCGATCACAAACTCGGCGCCGTCTAAGGCATAGACACCTTGGATATCGCCGGTATTTAAGGCGGCGATGGTTTCATTGGAAAAGTGCAGGGCACTTGTCTCGAAGTGGATCGTTTTCTTACCATCCGTGACACGGAAAGTCTTTGTCTCTGCTTGGTTGATTAACTCAAATTGAGTCGGCAATGCATCAAGCTCGCCTAGTTTTTCTTCGACGATGAGATCCTCGACTTTTTGATAGCGAGTAACGACCAGCTTTCGGCTTTCCTCGCTGACTAAAAGTGCAGCAAAATGGGTATTATTGATCAGGCTGACGATACCAAAAGCGCCATCCTTCAAAGCACTTTTTTCATTGACGTTGACAGTAAAGGCTTCGGCGTGTTCGGTTTGTCGAAGCCCGAGAAAAGCTGGTGTGGCTTCTTGCGCGATCGTCGTCGTGTTGCCTTTCAGTGTCAGCTTTCCATTTTCTAAGAGCAACTCCTGATTCAATGGGGCCCGCAGGCTGAGCCATTCTGGATTTAAGGCGGGCGCGTCGAAGTGGTCGGTGAAGCTGGCAATCTGTTGTTCATTGGTCAGTGCGGC
>Ga0153923_100326_pt1 | contig 17662 bp, 13 predicted proteins | sample TSNJ007MetaG_FD_104682 | JGI IMG/M metagenome (GOLD analysis project Ga0153923, IMG submission 104682) | Attine ant fungus gardens microbial communities from New Jersey, USA - TSNJ007 MetaG | ecosystem: Host-associated > Fungi > Mycelium > Unclassified | place: USA: New Jersey, Brendon T. Byrne... | reverse complement strand
TCATCTAATAAAACAAATGATTCTCTAGCGGCAGAAGAGCTTAGATATTTGATTCTGAATCCCTCTAAATTTTTCAAAACTTCTTTTATCAATGAAAAAATCGTTTCTTTCAACTCGTTAGGCAGAAAGTATTTCGCATCATCATATGCTTCGTCAATGTAATAAGCGTTCTTACATCCTTTTATTTTGACTAGCTTTCCTTCACAGGAAACTACAGCGACCCGGGTACTTCCCGTTCCGATATCAATAATCAAAGCGGCATCTTTTTTCATTAACGATCACCTACTAATTGATGAGCAGATTTGTTCTTATTCAGATAAGCAATAATGCTTCTAGTAATAATCTCTGATTGATGATCCACCACTTGATGTGACGCCCCATAGATATGAGGTGTCAACAAAATATTGGGAATATCAGCAATCCCTGCATCCTTTGCTGTTGGCGGCTCTGTATCTAAGACATCTAAGATTGCGCCGCGAATTTTTTTCGCTGATACTAATTCGTATAACGTATCGTTATCGACCACTGCACTTCGGGAAGAATTAATAAAGACACTTTCGGGTTTCATAAGTGACAGCAGTTTTTCGCCAACCATTCCTTTGGTCTTTGCATTCACTGGTAAATGAACGGTGACATAATCGGAGTTTGAAAATATTTCTTCCAACTCAACCTTCTGGTACTTCTCTACATCTTCTACAAATGGATCATAGTAGGCGATCTCTACATCAAATCCTTGAAGTAGCTGTGCAATATTTCTTGCTACCGCACCAAAACCTACAAACCCAATTTTTTTCTTATAAATCTCATTTCCCATCCATAAATAATACGGCGTCGTCCCCTCCTTCCACTTCCTTTCTTTTACCCAGTTCACTGACTCTACTAGATTCCTTTCAAAGGAAATTAAGCTACCTAGCCACATCTCGGCAACAGCATTCGCATTTCGAGCGGGCGTACATAAAACTGGAATATTATATTTATCGCAGGCCTCCACATCAATATTTTCCGGCGAAGCTCTGCAATCGCCAATAAATTTCAAATTGGAATATTCCTTTAATACATTTTCATTGATGATGTCCAGTTCAGTAATCAACGCGTCAGGTTTTTCACGTAAAAGACAGTCAATCATTTCTTGTTCATAATACCTTTCACCAGAATCAGTCCAAGGCTCATAGACTACCTCATCAAAAAGTTCGTTTAATTTTGAACGATTTTCTTCATTGATCGGTGCTCGCACTAATAGTTTTTTCATCATGCATCCCCCAGTTTTCGATTTTATATCTTAATTATTCCATTGAATCCATTTCTGAAATTTGATCCACTTCAACCTCTGAAACGCTCGTTTTTTTTCCATCAACAACATCCTTTACCTTAGGAACCTGTAAAATAATCGATAAGCTGCCGGCAACGATCATTAACATCGAGTACCAGTTATAAGGCATGATACTCACTGGCGACACTCCCGCTAGACCTCCGACAACTAAAAGCTGACCGGCATATGGAAGCAGCCCGTTGAAGGCGGAAGCGAATAAATCTAGAATACTTGCTGTTCGAGAACGAGAGATATCGAAACGATCAGCAATATCTTTGGCTAGTGGTCCTGCTGCAATAATCGAGATCGTATTATTGGTTGTTGCAATATCAATCAAACTTACTAATGCAGCGATAGAGAATTCCGCACCGCGTCGTGTTTTGACCCCTTTTGTCAAGTTATATAATAGCCAGTCGATACCTCCGAGATGTTTCATAAGAGCGACTAACCCGCCAACTAATACTGCAATGAGCGCCATATCCTGCATACTCATCATGCCTTCATGAACCGTCTTCATAAAACCAGTTAAACCAAAATCACCATGGAGCAAACCAATTGCAAGTCCTGATAAGACACCTAAAGTCATTACATTGATTACATTCATTCCTACTAATGAAAGAACAATCACTAGAATGTAAGGTAAGATATTTACTAAATCGTACTGATACGTTCCCTCAGTAATTGCACTCGTATCTATCTTTTGCAATGAAAGCAGGATTAGATTAATCAACACCGCTGGGAGAACAATCAAAATATTCGCTTTGAACTTAGACTTCATCGAAACTTCTTGCGTCCTTGTCGCTGCTATCGTTGTATCAGAAATGAAAGAAAGATTATCACCAAACATTGCACCTCCAACAACAATTCCGCAAAGCAGAGCAACATTTGAATTCGTCTTTTCCGCAATATCAATTGCGATCGGTGCAAGAGCGGCGACGGTCCCCATTGAAGTCCCCATCGCAAAACTTAATAAACAGGCGATCAGAAAAATCCCAGGTAAAATCATATTTGACGGCAAAATACTTAGTCCAAGGTTTGAAACAGAATCTACCGCGTGCATCTCATTAGCTACACCATAGAAGGCGCCTGCCAACAAGAAAATAATTACCATTAAAATTAAAGTAGAATCGCCTGCCCCTTTACAAAATATTGCGACCTTTTCATCAAAACTTATTTTTTCATCCTTTTTATTCATAATAAGAGCAATTGCACAAGCGATAGTAATTCCAATCATTAACGGCATGTTCTCAAAACTTCCAGTCGACAACCCCGTAAACATATACAGAGCCAGAAAAATGAGCAGCGGCAGCATTCCCATAAAATTGCCTTTTTTCATTTTAATCCCACCTTTTTTTGGTTTATTTTTGTTTAAGCGCTTTCTTCGACTTCAATATACAAATATTCCCAAAATAAGTCAACCTTTTTTTATTTAAATAACGAAGAAAAACGAAGAAAGCCAAAATTACCAAAAAAAAGAAGATTATTGATTTACAAATTTATGATTGTTATGATGAGATAGAAATCGTAGGAAATGAGGGAATATTAAATGTTGAAATTTGAACGTCTGCAAACTATAAAAGATCTATTGAATGAAAATGGTAGTGTCTCAACTTCTGAATTAAGTAAGCTTTTTAGCGTGACTGAAGAAACTGTTCGAAATGATTTAGCAGATCTGCAAAATGAGAAAAAAATCAAGCGCGTTCGAGGTGGAGCCTTCCTAATCGAGCCAATGGATAATGAAGTTCCGATCGCCATTAGAACAGAGATGCTACAAGATGAAAAAAATAAGATCGCAAATATCTGCATGAACTATATTAATCCAGGAGATACCATCGCAATTGATTCTTCCACCACAGCAAATTGTCTAGCAAAATTAATAAAAGAAGCCAAACTGTCTGTAACAGTCATTACCAATTCAATTACAAATGGGACTATTTTAATGAATTGTCCCAGTATAAATTTGATTATTCTCGGCGGTACATTACGCTCAAAATCAAATTCTTTAGTTGGGAATATTACTAATGAATCCATTAAAAAATATGTGATAAACAAAGCATTTGTAAGCTGTTCAGGACTTTCAATGCCTGCTGGACCAACCGATACAAATGAACAAGAAGCCAAAATCAGAGAAAATTTTTTCCTTGCCTCAGAGCAAAATTTCTTATTAGCTGACAATACAAAGTTTGATTTTAGAACGGTTTATTTAATTTCAAGTTTTGATTCGTTAGATTACATTATTACGAATGAGCGTGCATCGAAGGAATGGAAAGAATTTTTGACAGAGAAAAAAATTGAACTTCTTTATTAAAAAGTCTCTATAAAAAAATAAACTGTGCAAGTTATTCTCATACTAAAAAGTATAAGATAACTTGCACAGTTTGTTTTTTATGAATAAAAGACACAGCCTTAGACTGATTAAGTGCTCCTTAAAGAAAGCAGCTCAAGAATTCCGCTATGCTTTCAATAAAAGCTCCATCATCTCCAAAACACTTTCTTGATTATTCGAGCCAATCATTTCTTTTGAGGCCTGCTTTACTTTTTCCTGAGCGTTTTCCATGGCGAAGCTCGCGCCGGCATAGGCCAACATTTCAATGTCATTGCCACTATCGCCAAAGGCTGCGATCTCTGCAGGATCAATGTTCCATTCAGCGCTTAATTTTGCTAAGCCGTTTGCCTTATGAACTCCCGGAATAATTAAATCAATGTCGCCATGACCACTGGAAACGGGGATCATCTCTCCTTCTAGTACATCTGTCAACGCTGCCAGCTTTGCTTCGATCCCGACGTTTGGAAACGACAAGGCAAATTTGAAGATCTCATCGTTTTGTTCTGTAATATCCTCTAATTTTTCAAGTCGTTTGATACTGGGATAATAAAAGCTCACACTGTTGAAGACCTCTTCCGGCATTTCCTTGGACACATACGCACTTTTTTTGCCACACAGCACAACGGCTGTCGGCCCAAGGGCATTGATCCCAGCCAAAGCCTTCAATACTTCAGCCATCGAAAGCTTTGCATTATAATAATCTTCGCCCTCCACGATAATATTCGCCCCGTTCTCAGAAACGAAGGACATTTCCGTATGAAGCTCAGGGAAAAAGCTTTTCAATTGAAAGTATTGATTGCCGCTGGCGACCACAAACTTGATCCCTTTTTCCTGTAATTGACGAAAAAGCACTTCAAACCGCTCCCGATTATACTCTTTCTGGTCATCTAAAAAGGTTCCGTCCATGTCTACTGCGATCATTTTGATAGTCAATTGCACCCGCTCCTTCTTTTTATTCGTTCTCATAAGAGTACCATACCTTATGGGACGCATTTCAGGTCAAGTTAACTCTAGGTCTAAATCCTTATAAAAATCCGTCGAAAGTCGGATGCTCCCTTCAGCTTTCCCCTCTATACTAGCTATTAAGGATCGGCATACGTCATGTGACTTATGCCAACTATTTAGAAAGGGGTGCGTTTATGCCTAATTTTCAACAGGATTTTCCAAATGCCGCACGCTACTTAAAACAAAGATATCCAGATAAGGAACCCCTGAGCAGTTTTTGGCATTGGGCGACATTAGCGCTATTTGCCATTTTATGTATCGCGACGATCAAGCAGCAATTATTAATGATCGGGATTTTGATGCTGGTTGCCGCCTTGATTAAAGGTCCGGGAATCTTACTTTTTGGTTTGGTCTATTCCTTCTTAGTCAGTCTATTTCCGCCAATCGGAATCGTCCTTTCAGCTCTTTTCTTTTTATTTAATATTCGTTTATTGACGAAAAGCTGGCGCGTGAATATCGTGACTTCGTTGTTTTACTTGTACCCGCTGGGATTGAGCCTGCTACGCTACTTTACTCACTGGGATGCTGCATGGCAGATCGGACTTCAATTACTGCCGGGCTTACTACTGTTGCACTTTGTATTGATGCAGGTGTACTACTTCCATCCAAGCGCACGTCAAGTTGCCTGGACTGTCTTAGCCACACCATTTGAACTGATCTCACTCATATTACCTAAGCGCTTCAAGAAACCGTTTCGGACTACGGCACAACCAACTAGAATAAAGCGCTAAAAAATATCGTTATGGGAAGAATCCTTTAACGATATTTTTATTTGCGTTTTACGTTTAACGAGAAACAACGGTCGTGTTAAAATAAGAGAATAGTGAAAAGCTTTTTGAAGGAGAGGGTCAGCATGAGCTCAAAATATGAACTTCCCAAAAACGAAGAACGGTTAGCGGCAGAATTTGAAAAGCTAGGTCGGCAGTTCTTTGCTAAGGTCGAAGCGAAGAATTTTACCCAAGCCTATAAACTCTTGGATCAACTCACGGCACCTTCTCAACCCGATCTTCAAGAAACCAAAATCTATGAGGACAATCAAAAACTCATTTAATAAGTCAAAGACAGCGAAGAAATCATTCGATTTCTTCGCTGTCTTCTTTTATAAGTGATGCACCGCCCACGTTATTGGGTAGATACGTACCCTTTCAACCGGCTAGTTTACTAACGAGCTGCTGCAGCTGAAAGACATCCTGATTCGTTAAGAATGGATCAATCACCACAGTCGGGTACTCCTCCGGTACTTCCTCCACACTGCTTGATGTAATCAGTGCATCGTATTTTTCCAATTCAGAACGATTGATGTTCACATTGGTTAATTTTTTCTCTACATAGTGAACTTCAAAGTTCCCGTAGATTTGATTTTCAATTTGGCTGCCTAAGAAAAATTCTTCTGTCGGCGATAACTCAGACAACAATAACAGCTTCAGCGGCCGATCGCAGCTAGCTAACAGCGTCAAGCTTTGCGGCACCATCGTGATCAAAATATAGACATAATTCCAGACAAAATCCTCCTCTTGATAGATTTGATACCGTCTGACGAAAAAGTCGACGATCTTTTTCACCTTTTTCACTGCTTGATCGTGGGTCTCTGATAATTTTTCGAGAAAAATTTTTCGTTGCAAAAATAGAATATCGATCAGCTGACCATCCGGCTCATAGATCCGATGCTCATTCAATAAGACGATCGCCAGTTCCTGTTTTTTGTCATTGCCTAACGAGAAGTTCAAGAGACTATCGAACTCCTCCACTAATTCTAAGTGACGATAATAGCAGTCCGTATACTCGTCTTCTTTTCTTAGCGCGCTGTGCAATTGACTCTTACTGGCAACCACCACCCCTGAATAAGACAACCAGAGACAATCCTTGATCTTGTCCGAAGACAGCTTCACGCGAAAGACTTCTAACGCCATCCGTTTAAAAGCATCCAAGCTTTGTTTTTCCGGCAGCATCAAATCACTTTCCAACTCCGATTTTGGATAATAATGCCCATTTTTGATTCGCCACAAACTAATGTACATGTTATAGCCCAGCCGTTTGCGGGAAATATAATTGTCCTCCAGCTTGTTCACCTGAATAAATTGGTTCACCAACTCTGTAATCGCCTTGATTTGAAACTCCTTCAAATCACGATACAACGAATCCAAGCGATCCGATTTCTCAATGAAATAGCGATAGTACATGTGCCGGATGACGCTTTCTTTTCCCTCCAGACGTAAGGGACGATACTGCAGATTGATGCCTGTTTTCACTAGCACGCTCTCGATTTTTTTCAGGTTCCGCTGTGTTTTTGACGGACTCAAGAAAAGCTTCTTCGACAGATCAATGATGTTTTCGCATTCTTCATACAGCAGCTCCTCAATAATCTGGAACTCCGGCGACTGTTGGATCGTATCTGCATATAGCCGATTAATGCTGACGTGTGACTTGATCTGCAGCTGGTACAATCCTTTATATTTCACGATTCGAAAGGCGTCCTGCTGACTATTGATCAGTTTGACATCCTTTAATAAAACCGAAAGCGAGCATTCTAGTTCCTCCAACAATTGATCACTAGACAGACCTGTTCGACAGGCATACAGCAATTCCACTAAACGCAGGTGCCGTAAATTACTCACTCCTAAAATCTCTCTAAAGTTCATATCCTCACCCTCTTCACTAACTCCTCTGCTACCCCCACCAACATCTGACTCTAGAAAACTAGTTGTCATATGGGTATGACGCAAAACCCCTTTTGCTTCATACTAAATCATTTGTTGCAAACTCTTTTGGAGCGCTCAAAAATGGTCCGCTTCCCCTCCTTCATTAGTTTTAGTTTGACAAAAGAAAAAGCCAAGTAATAAAAAATACGCAATTATTACTTCGTTTTATCCGTTGTCTTGCTATATAATAATGGTAACTGATATGAGCCTTCTTTGCTTTTCCCACTCAAAAAAAAGAATCCGTTATTGAATGGTATTTTCACTACGTTATATATGACATTTCTGAGAAAACGCCAGTTATTTAATTCACTTTTTAAATTTAAAATAAATTTTTTTAGAAACTAATAGTTAAATTTTTTTTATTCCGTTTGAATTAATGATATTTTTGAATGATAATGAATAAAAGTATGGACTCTATTTTTTTGAAAATTTCAATAAAACTTGATTTTCCCGCTATTAGATAACCGTTTCAGACATAAAAAAGAGCAATCCTGTGAAAAAAGGATTGCTCTTTGCTACATTATAAGTCTATTTCGCTGTACGGATATTGACGAATTTGACATCGACATATTCCTCTACGCCATACGTTCCGTTTTCACGACCAAAACCAGAGTGTTTCACTCCGCCAAACGGTGTCGCAGAGTTTGAAATGGCCGTATCATTCACACCCACCATGCCGTATTGTAATTTACTGCTGACATTTTCAACAGTGTGGATATTGGTAGAGAAGAAATAAGAGGCTAACCCAAATTCTGTATCATTTGCGTCCTCAATGACTTTTTCTTCATCTTCAAAGGTAATTAATGGAATCACCGGTCCAAAGGTTTCTTGATAGAAAATATCCATGTCCTTCGTTACACCATCCAAAACAGTCGGTTCAAAGAAATTCCCGTTGGCATATTCGCCAGAGTCGAGCTTATGACCGCCAGCTAAAATCTTCGCGCCTTTGTCCGTGGCATCCTTCAATTGGTCGACTACTTTATCGACACCGGCTTGATTGATCAGCGGTCCAGTCGTCGGATCATCTAACCCGTTCCCGACTGTAACATCCTTGATTGCTTCCACGATTTGATCCGTCACTTTTTCTTTAATGTCTTTATGAATGAAGATGCGGTTTGGTGACGTGCAAACCTGTCCATTATTGATAAACTTCGTTTGGATCAAGGTCTCTACCGCACGTTCGATATCGGCATCTGGAAAAATAATGTAGGGCGCATGTCCGCCTAATTCCATCGAAACATTCTTCAAAGTTGGCGCTGCTTGTTCGTTCAGCTTTTGCCCCACTTCGGTCGAACCCGTGAAGGTGATTTTTTGCACCTCTTCTGATTCTGACAGAATCGTCCCAATCGTTGATGAATCACCTAAGACGATATTCACCACACCATCAGGAAATCCCGCTTTATCAAACAATTCCATCAAAGCCAACGCAGACAGCGGTGTTTCCTTCGACGGCTTCAAAATCACGGTACAGCCAGCTGCGATCGCTGGCGAAATCTTCCGGATGATCATATTCGATGGAAAATTCCACGGTGTGATCGCCCCAACGACGCCTACTGCTTGCTTGCGTACCTGCCATTGATTCGTGGCTGGTGAGGGAACGATCTCCCCTAATACACGTTGACCTTCCGCCGCGTTCCAGCGCAGGTTTTCCACGTTTGTTTGAATCTCGCCTTTTGCTTGTGTCAATGGCTTGCCTTGTTCCATCGTCATGATGGTAGCCAAACGCTCGGCGTCCTCTTCCACCAAGTCAGCCATTTTATTCATTAATTTCGCCCGTTCAGCCGCTGATTTTTGCGACCATTCTGGAAATGCTTGGTTCGCAGCTTCAATCGCTGAATGAACTTCTTTTTCTCCGCCAACATGAACGTCTGCCAGTGCTTCTCCTGTCGCAGGATTGGTCACCGGTTTGGTTCCTTCTGAGCCTTCTACCCATTTGCCATTAATATAGAGACGTGTTTCGACTGCTGGTAACTCTTGCTGTTTTCCCATATGTCTAATTTCCTCCCGTGTGATGGTTTCTGGTTGAAGTCAATAATCTTTCTGAGCTTCAAACGTTTTCTTTACTACATAAATTACCGTAACACGGATAAAAACAAAGCTCAAAAAATCAGCTTAAAGTCAAAATTATTTAGAAAAATTTGATAAATTCGATTGAAATACACAGCTTTAAATAACGAATCCCAAAAACTGCCAATTTTCCGCTATTTTACTCACTTGCCTTTTTTACTCAAAATCCAAAATATTTAAGCGATAAATACTGATATCCCGCGAAAAAATACGGTTGCATAATAAAAACCCAAATCGTTTAATTTTACGAAAAAAACAGATTTACTTTTTTGTTCCATTTCGCGGTAAGATATATTTGTAAATTCAAATGATTCTTAATTAATAATTTTAAAGGGAACGATAATCGATAAAAGGGGAGAAAAATGATGGCAGTTAAACAGTTAGGACAAAGACAGCTCTTCACGATGCAGCGAAAGAGCTTGGAGGCTAGAGTCATTCGCTATTATGATGAAACGAAAGACAGTGATTCCGTGGTGGAGTATGCCGTTGCGATCCTCGTTCGCAACGCATTGTCCTTTGGCGGAGCTTTTTCTGATATTTTCAAAGACCTGATCCGCAGCATCTTTATGGAGGCGCAACCAACAGGTACCTTACGCCAATTCATGCCCTATTTCCAATCCTACTTCTCAAATGATGAGTGGCGCGCGCTGATCAACCGACTATTTAAGAATAAAGCCGAATACCATCATTTTAAAAATGCTGTACACACCAATATCCGTTACCTGACACCAAAAAATTCAACAAAAACCAATGAAAAATCCAGCTTTAATCTCATATCCGTCTTTTGTGCCGCCGATGGCAAAAAACATACTTGGACATTAAAGGATATCGATCGTTCCAGAGAAGATGAAGAAATTCGCGCATTGCTAAAAATCCTCACTTCTTTGACCATTCTAAAAAAAGACGAGGTTCGCCGCTTTGCCCAATTGGTAAAATTCGATATCTTTGAATCTACCCACCACACCCATTTCGAAGAACCTCAACCAGAAACACAGGAGGAGTCTGCCAAAAATACCCCTATGAAAGAAAAAAAGACTAAAAAGACAACAACTGCGCGATCAACCGCCGATGCTACAAAAGCTGCCAATAAAGCAACATCAGCGAATACTGTCAAAGCGAACTCGCCTGAGCTTACAACACAGATTGTCGCTAAAACCAGCCCTGTTCCTCCAACCTCGGACACACAAAAACTCGTAGATGACCCGCCCGCCGCTCAAAATCCAATAAGCGGAAATACTACGCAGCACAGGTACCACTCTGCTCAAAAAAATCAGCCGCCAGCAACAAAAACAGACACGTCACTAACTGAAAAAGCAAGCAACCCACAAAAAACAGATACAAAATCTTCTGGAAACCTCCTCGAAAAGGTCCGGCAACTGCTTAGACAATAATCAAATTTTTTGGGTTTGGCTTGAGACTTATTTAAGTGTGGGGAGATTTTGAGCTTTCGAGGTCAATTGAAAAGAAAATTTCCCTTTGTTTTGAGCAAATAACTTCTGTATACTAGTTTTAAGTTATTTTTTTGAGGTGATCGAATTGTTTGCGACAAACTACAAATTTCAGGTTTCTAAACCATTTAATATTGTTTATGTGCTTTTACTTTTACTAGGACTTTTCCTTACTATTGGAAGATGGGCCAGCCAATTTTCAGATTTTGTAATCATCAATTCAGAAATCAACTCCCATATCTCGAATTTCTCTTTGAGTCTTATGGCTTATTTAGGTATAGGCTTTATCTGGCTGCTAAGTGGGGTTAAATTCAGATATATCACTGTGTTAGGTCTTATTTTTATTGTAGGGAATCTATTTTGCGAAACCCTCATGACCGTGCTGAATACTCCTGATATTGTAGATGCTTATTTTGGAATCGTAGGTACCTTGATCAGTTATCTGTTTCTCTTTGTGACGCAAAAGTATGGATTGGCACCGGTAGAAAATCAGAAATGACTAGTTCTTTTCTTGCTAAAGCAAGAAGTAAAACTGACAAAAAGGCTCAGGGCAGCAATCCGCTGTCCTGAGCCTCTTCACCCTATTCACTTTTTAACTATCATCTTTCCTACATTGTTAGAAATTCTTGCGATTTAGAACAAAGTAGAGTAGTCCCACTAAGCTAGAGATGCCAATCAAACCTGCAGAAACCATCATCAGTTTATTTCTACCCTCTCCTCCAGTACTTGGTGTTTGTCCCGCCAGCTTCTTATTCTTTACAGTCAAGGAAATTCTATTTCCAGCTGCAGAGATACCTCCGAAGCCTGTCACTAAATCATTGTTTTCAATCTTGACCTCACCCAAAGCAGAGATCGTAATCTCAATATCTTTATCTAGACCAGAGAATCCACTTGGTGTTTCTGATTCTGTTAACAGATAGCGACCAGGTTTTAACTGATCAAAGATAAAGCTTGAGCCGCCTTTAAGCGTCTTATCATAGCTATTAGGTCCCCTTAATCGGAAGCTTGCTCCAGAAAGCAGTTCATCGAGAGTATCTGTCTTAGTTACTTCCAGCTTAAAGTCCTGCAATACATTGACAACTTTGTGACGATTCGTCGAGCCATTAACCTTGGTGATTAAATCCCCGTTTCCAGCTTCTTCAATCGTAACTTTGAAGTCAGGCATTTTTTCATAGCCAGTTGGTACATTCGTTTCTGATACTGTATACGTACCAATTGGTAAATTCTCAAAAAGTACTGCACCTGCTCCATTTGGAGAAACATTGGTAAGGGTTTTATGTGACTTCGTATCTTCAATTTTGAAGACCGGTCGTCCTGTTGTTGGGAACGGTGTATTCCCATCATTCATAAATTTATCAAATTCAAAATTGGTTCGTTTCAATGTGTTTGTGACCGTAACCTCTTTTGCTCCTAATTCTGCCTTAGTAAATTCTTCAGGACTGTAGCTGACAGTATGTCCGGCAGGCTGCGTCTTCTCTACTACCCGATAGACTGAACCACGCTCGTCGACAATATTATCAAAGCTGCTTTTCCATTGATTATCTTTGCTTAAAACTTTTTCAGCTAATTTGGTCCACGAGCCATTTTTCTTCTGTAATTCGACTGTCACCGGCTCACGTCGCTCCCAGTAGTTTTCGACGTTATTCACTTTATCATTTTCCCAGACCTTTTTGACTGGAATCGAAATGATCTCATCTGCCTTGATTCGAACCGACGGAACACCGAAATCTAATTCATCTCCCGTCCGTTCTGGTGTTGGCTGCAATGTCGTTGGGCCATTGGTTTGATACCAAACTCCTTTTTTAAAGCGGCTGTCATCTGTTTTCAGACGAACACGATAGTCGATCTGAACTTGCTCACCTTTTTTCAACGATAGGTCATCCAAAACGATCTCATTACTGCTATTGACAGTCGGATCGCTTGGCTGTGGATCAAGAGTGGCTTGATTCCCGTCTGCGCCATAGGTTTTCAGCGTTGGTCCTGAAACCAACTCAAACATATCGCTGATCGGATCGGTAATAATCCCATGGTTGACTGTAGAAATAACCGTGTCATACCATTCCTTGATTCCCTTGGTCAAATCTTCTTTATCAGAAACTGAATTGTAAAAGTAATCTGAATTATCATCTCCTGTAGCATGAGCCTTTTTGGTTGCCATTCTTGCAAGCCCTGCTTTTAATACAGCAGTCGAATGCTCCTTGTCTCCGCTTGAAATACCGACTGAAACAGTGTGAATCTCGATCCCATTTTCTTTTAAATCATAGGCCGTCGAGTTAGTCGTTGTTAAATGAGATGTAACGTCTAATCCATTACATTTTATTGTGCTATCATTATCAAATTTTGTTCTAGAAGCAAATGCACCTAAAGTACTTCCAATTTCTACATTATAATTACCATTGTTTGTTAGTTCCCAATTCTTGATGTGCACCTTATCTAGATAAATATCTTTGTTTTGTGTCGCTCCTGGATCAGCGGCCGGTTTAAAACTACTATTAGGCGCACCATCCGTCAGCACAAATAATAGTTTCTTTCTACCTTTTCCATCAGAATCTCCACGGTTAAAAATATCCTCCGCTTTCATCAGTGCTCTTTGAGTAAAGGTTGGACCTCGAACAAAAACATTTTTGTAACTCGTCACCATATTTTTCCACGTACTTGTATTGCTACTCAAATCAAAACTATACTGTGCACCAAATCCTTTTTCATACTGACCGTCACTAAAGAAATAGCCGCCAATGCGAATATTCTCATCAACTTTTGAGTATATTAAATTATTAACCATCGTGTTGAGTGCAGTATAGGCTCTGTCTTGTCGATTTGTATTATTATAGACTCCCTGGCTCATCGTTCCTGTAGCATCAATCAAGAAAACGATGTCCACACCTGGTTTATAAGTAGTATTCCCTTGAACATTGAGACGGATGTTAAATTCATCTTCCTTATCAGTGGCGAAAGCTAATTTTCGAATCCCTAGGTTAGGACTGGACTTGTCATCACCATAATGAATATAGGATTTGGTACGATCATCTTGAGCGATATCCCACTCTGTGTTACCATCCCACACATTTGCTGGGTCTACAGAATGCCCGCCTTGGTGGTTTTTGATTGTTTCAGCTTGCCCCGTCGGCGACCATGAGTTTGTCGGATATACACTGTCTGGGAATTTCCCTGTATATTGTGGCATTTTTTCCTCATATTGATTCTGATAGGCATTGTTCATAGGCGCTCTTTTGGGAGCCAAATCTGCTTGCGGTGAAAGCTGTGGTCCAATAAAGGCAGTCTTCTCCTTACGTTCAGAACTAGAGCTAGTTGTTTTTGTCTCTGCTTCGCTTTTCTTGCTCTTACTTTCCTTTTTTACTTCCAATAGATAAGGCTTTTCTTGTTCTAAAATATCTTCCTGGATTTCAGCTTCTTCAGCCACACCTTTTTGGTCCATTTGAACATATAGATGGAGTGTTTCTACAGACTTAGGTAAATCCAAAACGATCTGCCCATCCATCTGTTCTGTAAATTTTTCTTCTACCAACCAATCTTCTATTTCTTCCATGTTTTCAACAACAGGGTAATCAACCTTAGCGTCCTTCTTATCTGTAATTTTAAATTTTAACCGTTGATGAAGATTCCCCGTTTCACTTTGTCTTTTAAATGTTAGTTTCCATTGCGTCGAATCCTCTTTAGTTTTGTGATCATAATCAAGTTTTAAGTAGTCTTCATCAATCAACGCTATCTTTGTAGTTTCCGCATGGGTTACTTGTATACTCGTAAAATTCTCAATGACAAAAGAAAAAAACATCATTAGTAGTACAATTAAATTTATCTTCTTCATTTTTTAACCTCTCCTTTCCCCAATTCCCCTGTACTATTCCTATCACAATATTACCTGATTCCACTGCTTCTTGCTTTTTACTCAGTAGTAAAAAAGATGTTATTATCCTCTAAATAAACCTTTAATTACAAACATTCTACGAAATAAATAAGTTATTTCATTTATTAATTTAATTTGATATTAAGTTAATAAAAGTTCAAATTGTGAAAATAATTTTTAGTGTTTGGATTCAGAGAAAAACGCCAGAAAAGAAGACTTCTGGCGTTTTTCGTCAAGCATATAACTTTATCAATTTATTTCTGAAACGTTCCATTAAAACTACTTGAAAAACTCTTATAATGAGACTCCATGATTGGAGAGATGCTGAGTATAAATAACAAAAGGGGCATTATTGTATTTTTGATTTCAGATTTTACCAACTAACGTTCGATTCCTTAATTGGATAGGATTTTTTTATCTATCATACTGGTCGTCTACTTATCAGGAAAAAGCATTCACTCTCCTGGGACTCTTTGATATATTATGTATAACCGCTATCATTTCACGGAAGGAGTTTTGCATGAAAATTTTTATGAAAGTCATCCTGCTACTTCTCGTTCCTTTTTTCTTACTTTTTCTATTTTTAGTTTACTTTGTCGCGGTTGATACTTTTGAGCAGCAACAATTCGCAGTATCACAGCGAAATACAACTACCTATGTAAATGAATCACTAGAACTACAACCGAGCTACTCTGGATATTTCAATTATTTGGTGGGATCAGAGATTCCTGAGGGAGAATATAAGATTATTCCCAATGGTGAGAATGAAATGAGTCAAGCACAGATTAGCCTTGATGAGGAAGGGCATCGTCTAAACATACTGGCTACTCAAACTATCCAGAATGGAGAAACGCATGCTTTCTACTTTAAAGTAAAAAATGGACAGTATTTATATTTGAAATCAGGCGGTACAGCTATTCCGCTTATTCACGCCTCACCTTATACAGCAATGGATGGTAAGTATATTCACGAGGGACAATACAAAGTAGGTTTTGATATTCCAGCAGGTGATTATAAACTGGTCCATCATCCTGATAAAAAGAATAATTCAGGAAAGGCTTCTATAACTAATGGACCGATCAGTGATAAGGATGTGGGAGCAAAATTCGAAACGGTTGATATCGAAACGCCCTCTAAAGTAATCACATTATCCAAAGGTCAGTATATAGAAATCCAACGATGTATCATTGAATCAATCTGAGTTAGTACTCAGTCAAACGAAAAAGATCAAAAGGCGGCTGCCTTTTGATCTTTTTCGTGTTTCATTTTTCAATTAAACTTCAAATTGCACGCGACGGTAGCGAACGATCGCTGCTGCCATCAAGCCAAGACCGATTACGATAAAGGCAATGATTCCCATTCCACCAGTCGATGGTAATGTTCCGCCCTTAGTAATATTTTCGATTTCTTGATCTGCTGCGCCAGTGTATGTGCCTTCGTCTACTACGAAAGTCACATCATCTGTCAATTTAGCAAAGCCGCTTGGTGCTTTAGTTTCTCGTAAGTAGTAGGTACCATATTCAAGCCCTGTTACTTCGAATCTACCATCTGCACCAGAAACATATTTCGTTGCAGTCGCGTAGTCTTCATTTGCTCCAACTGCTGTCCAAGTCATTGAAGTTGCGCCGGCAGTTAAGTAGTAATCCGTTCCGCCAACTCTTCTGATAACTACGAATTCCGCTCCGCCTAATGCTTCTTTTGTAGTTCCAGCTGCGTATTTGAAGAATTTCTTACCACCAGTTTTGATTGGATCAATCGGTGGGTTTACTTTTGAATCATCTTGTCCACCATCATGGTTCATTGTTACGGTGAATTCGTTGTTGATGTCTAGGTCAACTGGCGTTTCATCGGTAAATGATACCGTGTAGAAAATTTCCATTCTTTGACCAGCATACGTACTTAAGTAGTTCGCTGTCGCAGGACCAGCCGCTCCAGTCAAGTTCATCGCGATATCAAAGCCAGCGTAACCTGAGAAGTCTGCGCCATCATTTGTATAGCTATATGTTGCATTGCTCAAGAAAGTTGCCAAGTCAATTTGTTGACCGTTCATCATAATCCGATCAATACCTTCAAATTTCACACCTGTTTGATCCACCGCATCGTTGAATTCTAATTTTTCATAACGAGGTGTGCCGTTGCTCAAGATATCGCCGATTTGGTTAGGGATCACAAAGCTTGCACGGTAGTGAATTTGTTGACCAACTTCAAAGTCGTAAGCGCCAGCTGGACGTGGTGGCAATGGATCGCCATTTTCGTCAACCAATTCCTTTTCAGGATCTTCGCCTTCAACTTTGTTCTTAGGATACAAGTGAATATTTGTAATCTCAGTGTTGCCATCTTTAAGCGGCAGCATCATGATCAATTTGTATGAACCAAGTTCAACACCCTGAGACGCATGTTCTTCAAAGAAGTACACTTTGTATGAACCGTCTGCGTTTTTCGCAGGTAAGTTAGTAAATGTTGCATTCCCATTTGTATCAGTTGTTTGGTCTCCAGCATCAACAGCATTTGGTGCATTGTTTAAATCAAATCCATCCATGATTTGTTTCGCTTTTGCATTATATTCTGCATCTGTTTCATTTCCATTTAAGATCGCATCCAATGCATCGTAGAAATCTTCGGTGATGTCCCACGCTGTGAAAGTAATGCCTGGCAATCCTTCATAACGATCAAAAGCCGAATTTTCCAAACCACTATTATCAATACTATTTGATGGAAACTCGTCCATCTTTTTCTTATGCAGCGTCACATTCACTGAATCTGCTGCAAATGCTTTTTCTCCTCCACCTAGCACCCCTGCTAATAATGGAATCATGCAGAGCAACGCGGTCACTAGCGCAACCCATTTTCTCTTGTTTTTCATAATTTTTTTCCCCCTTGTTTTTTCAATCCAATTAAACCAACAGACATAAGCAACAACCCTAGAAAACAATAATTACGTAT
>Ga0153923_100325_pt1 | contig 17690 bp, 11 predicted proteins | sample TSNJ007MetaG_FD_104682 | JGI IMG/M metagenome (GOLD analysis project Ga0153923, IMG submission 104682) | Attine ant fungus gardens microbial communities from New Jersey, USA - TSNJ007 MetaG | ecosystem: Host-associated > Fungi > Mycelium > Unclassified | place: USA: New Jersey, Brendon T. Byrne... | reverse complement strand
TTGTTCGGATTGAATGTAAAGGTTTGATCATTACCCTCATTGACTACAACGGCTCCGTTCGGACTGATCGTTCCGTTTTCCCCTGCGCTCGCCGTGATCGTATTACTGTTCTCGCCAATTTCTCCGTTCTCCGCGAGATTATAGAGCTCAAGCTCATACATAGCGTACATGCCCCATGTCGTATAGTTCGCATCATTGATCTGTATTCTCAGCTTTAGTGCATCTCGTACTTCTGGAATATTAGCAAAGGTGTGCTCCATAACGCCGTCATCTTTGCTGCTTTTCCATTGGATCGGTACCCCCTGCGCTATGGTTTCAAAGTTTATTCCGTCTGTAGAAGCCTGAACATCGATATTGGAAATACCCTGGATTAATCCAGATGTCGTAGCCATGACGATGGTGTTAAAGGTTTGCTTTTGGTCCCAAGTAAGATTAATTTCATGCGGAAACGGATGTTCGGTATTGAAGCCTCGCGAACTCGCGAACATGGTATAAATAATACCGTCAACCATTTTCTTGGCACTATAGTCTTCGCCTTCGCGTTCTGCCGTTGCTGTAATATCAGAATAGCTTCTGGCAATATTGGTGCCTAGCTCATTCTCATTTCCTTTGAGAAAGTTCAACGTGTAGAGCTTTGTAGTCGTCCCGTCGCTTGCGGTGGACCTGATATGAACCACACTTTTCCCAACTGGAATGTCTAAAGTCTGCGCTGTTTTATTGGCGACAGTCTTTCCGTTGATCTGCAAGGTACCCGCTTCGTCCGAAAGCGTTGGCGTAATCGTGATGGTGTTTACATCATTAGGAATCATTACTGGGTAGGTCGTCGTACTATTGTCAAATGTAAAAGTAGGAACATTAGGGATTGTTAAATTACTCAGCGTTCCGTCTGCTGTAGGGTTAATCTCTCCGTTGTCTGGAAGGTTATAAAGCTCAAGTTCATATAAAGCGTATATGCCCCAATACGTATTGTTAGCGTCATTGACCCGTATCCTCAGCTTCAGCGCGTCATTAACTGTAGGGATATTAGCATACGTGTATTCCATCTTGTTGTCATCTGTGCTGCTATGCCATTGAATCGGTACCCTCTTTGCAATTGTGGTCCAATTCGTTCCATCTGAAGTAGCTTCAACATCAATATCCGTTATCCCCTGTAATAACCCTGATGGCGTGGCCATGACAATCGTATTAAAGGTCATCTGTTGATTCCAAGTAAGATTGATCTCATGTGGGAACGGCACGGTGCTCGTATACCCGCTAATACTAGCAAACATGGAACCGTAACTGCCGTCAACCATATTTGAAACACCATAGCCGGTACTGTCTTCCCTGGCAGCTGTTGCTGTAATAGCTGAATAGCTTCTCGCAATATTGGTGGTCGGTTGATTTACATTGCCTTTGAGAAAGTTCAAAGTATAGAGTCTCGCGGTTTCCCCATCACTTGCGGTAGAGCGAATAAGGATCTTACTTTTGCCTATAGGGATGTTGAATGTAAGCCTCTCACCGCTGCCGTAACGTCGCCCGTTGATATCTAGGGTGCCATTTGCATCCGCAAGCGTTGGCCTAATCGTGATCACGTCTACATCGCTCGGAATAATGGCCTTGTAATTATTATTGTTTTTATTAAAAAGAACCGAAGGCGCGTTAGTCAGGTCCAAACTTTGCAGCGTTCCGTCATAGATCTTTTGTCCTTCATACATGCTTACTCGAAATCCGTCCACGTATAGGTTTTTGTTCTCCAGGTTCACTACCTTGATCGTGTGCTTGCCTGCTGACAGATTATGATTGCTGTATACCGATATCGAATCGAGTTGAACTTTCTCATATAGGTCTATAATCACCGGAGCGGAATCGTCGACGGATACGGCAATTTTACCGGAGCCTTCATTTTTCTCCGCAATAAGATCGATTCCGGACCCTGTAAATGTATAGGTCAAATTATCTTCCACTTTCAATGTGCCTTGAACACCGCCCATATAAGCGTATTTCCGGCTTTTTGCAAACCATTCACCGTTGAAGGTAATCTCGCCGGTCGCGTTATCGGTCATATAGGTGTTGGCTACATCCTGCCCATCATAGGGGCTAGTCGGTACCGGTATGGCACCCACGGATTCTCCGGCAGCCGCTTTCACCAGATAGTTATGAAGAGCTCTGATATACTCAGAGTCCACGGTATATTTTCTAGGATCGGATGGGTTAACAGCGCTGTCCGCTATACGTTTAGCAAGCCCGGGATTGGTTTGCTTGAGTTGGTGCATCAGTTCGTATTCCTCAAGTCCGTCTCTTTGAGCCTCGTAGCGCAGCGAGCTCTTAACCGTCATATGTTCCTTATCCGGATATACGATCGTAGAATCGCCATAATGAGGGACGTACCATACGTTCCAGCCCCAATGCAAGTGTCCTTGTACACCGTCTTGACTAAGATTCCAGAATAACAACCTGCCAGTCAATATGGGCTGCGTCCAGAATCTGTTCAACCACGGAGCCGGATTCGCATCGCAAGTATATACCCACAAGTCTTTGCCTGCCGCCTGCTCCGCTTTATATAGATTTTTCTTGTCCTGAAATACCGGCGTTAACGGCACCCATACATCCACATAAGGTTTAATGGTTTCGTTCATTAGCGAGCCGCCTGCATCCGCGTCCAATGTTTTGAAATCCGGAACGACTTCTTTGATTTCTCTTGCGATATACGTCATATAGTTAACAATGCTAGCGCCGTTGGGTTCGTCCACCGTATGCTGATACCAAGTGAACCCGTTATCGTTAAGCCAACCTTTGTCGGCTAGATGATCGTGTAATGCCGTCAAGTAGTTCGTCAGAAAAGCGTCTGTTTCAGGTAGTGAATCAGGTTCGGGGATGGTCGTTTTCCACAAGTCATCGGGATCATTATTGTTGGGTCTTTCGCTTTGCGGCATTTGCATCAAGGCATGGATCAAGTGAATGTTCGCAAAGTGAGTAATCCCTCTATCCATAAAGGTTTGAACGTACCGGTCGAACAAAGACCAATCGATGTCGTCCGGGATGCCCTCTTTAAAAGACACCATCTTGTTCCCCGCTGCGTTTAATAACAGGTCCGTACGAACCCAGATCATGTTCTGGCGATAGTCCGTCATCGTTTTGGCGAAGTTATCCATCAGCTCAAACCATTCGTCGCTATACGTATCCACATCGTAATAGCCCTCGCCTACGTCATAACTCGACGCCGTTAAAGGATCATCCGCAATAGGGTCCGGAGAGCCTCCCATCATAAAGCCATTCGTCATCGCCCACTGATAATTAACGAAGTTGGCCTTTGACGTTTTCGGAATTTCAGCGTTAGCGACTTCAACGTTAATAGGGACTTGATAATCGCCTAAGGTCGTTTGCACCGTAACCATGCCTTGATAGAAGCCAGGAACGGCATTGTCAGGAACGTAATTCGTAATTAAGATCGGCTGAGTGGTGTTTGCCGCCACTTGTATAGACGGCTCATTGGACAGCGGGTCGGGGATTTCGGATGCAGGGTAGATTAGCGTGCCTACCAAATCCGGTCGGTATATATTGGGCTGTACGGTGTCCTCCAGCACATATTCTTCGAAATGATAGCTTAAGTTGCTCTTCGATATTGTATTTCCGGAAGATGCGAGATCGGAAAATGCAACCCCCGTAATCTCGAACGCGCTATCGCTTCTTACGGCAATTTGTTCATTTTCGTATTCGTTTTTGGCTGATACCAGATCGATGGAGCTTGCAGCATTTGCGGGGATCGTGCTGGTCTTATATACGGCGTTTAATGCATTGACCACCCACACGTCCAGGTTGCTGCTGTCAGCATGGACACTAGGAGCATTGCCCTGAAAAAAGGAGCTTGCTAGAATTATGAAACAGATCATTGTATACATTCCTCGTTTGAACATAGATCAACCATCCTCTCATTCTTTATTTAATGTCAGAACCACAACTAAAGCGCTCTCATTATGCATTATATTCTCAAATGAAACCCTGCAAAATAAGAGTATTTTTTGAAATCTAACAGATTTCGATTGTAAACAAAAAAAGGGCCATGCTTTTATGAGCATTGGCCTTATTCAATCATGAATCTTCTTCTCTTATGTGACGATACTGCGGTATGCGTACGATAACGGAAGTGCCAATCCCAGGTTGACTATGAATAGTGATCCCGTACTCAGATCCAAATAAGAGCTGTAATCTTTCTTGCACATTTTTAATGCCATAGCCGGAACTTTCATGTTCAAGAATACACGCAATCATATACGGTTCCATACCGACGCCATTATCCTCCACGACAAACACAATATCCTCACCGTCGAGACTTGCCCGCAGGGTGAGTTTACCTCGCCCCTCCCGCTTCAGATCGATTCCATGCATAATCGCATTTTCAACAATCGGCTGCAAGATCAAATGGATCATTTCAAATTGAAATACCTTGTCGTCCGCATCGAATTCTACGTCAAATCTAGTATTGTGCATAGCTAATTGAATATGTATATATGCTTGGACGTTAGTCCATTCATCTTGAATCGCGATAATTTGCTTCCCTTTATTTAAAGTCGTTCTGTAATAACTAGAAAGGTGATTCACCAAGTCACTAATTTCTTGGGCATCGATACGCAGCGCTTTGGAATTAATTAAAGATAAAGAATTGTATAGAAAGTGGGGATTGATCTGAGCTTGCAGCGCTTTGAGTTCGGCCGACTTTTGCGTGACTTTTGTTTGATATACTTCCTTAATGAGTTGATTAATTTGTTTAAGCATAGAACCGAATCGATCGGTAAGTTGCCCGATTTCATCTTTGGAATTCGTGGATACAACAACCGTAAGATCACCATCTTCCACCATCTTCATTTTGGTGTTTAATTTCTCGATTCCTCTTAACAGCGTTTCTGAGAACAAGAAGATAATGATACTGAGGAAAACCATACAGATGAGTACAATGATGCCCGTTGCGCTTAAAATATTGCGAATGCCTGTATTGTATTGATTATCGGAAACCAAATAATGCAGTATCCAATCGGTTTGAGGAATATCTTTGTTTATAACTAAGTAGGATTCGCCGCCTAATCTTGCTTTTGAAATACCACTCCTTAAAAGTGATTGAAGTTGAACATCATCCATCTGCCCAACATGCTCTGTTAACACGGGCCGATTCTGTCGATCGGTAATAATGATACCCTTTCCTTCATTCACCCTGCCAATGAAATCACCGAAGATTTTATTGTAATCAAACCTGACGTAAAGTTCAGCGCTCACGGTCTGGAAATCGATATTGTAAATCACTCGTGTGGCAAACAATTCTCCATTTTCGAACCACCACTTGGTTGTACCGCTGCCCTTTGTCACTAAATACCAATCCTTATCCTTAACTACCGAAGAAGGAGTAATGAAGTTTCCTAATTCAGATTGCCGTTTCTCGGAATACAACATAATCTCATTCATATCCCCAACCATATACATTAAGTTAAAAAAAATGGGTTCAATCTTATCATTCAACGTCTTAAGTTGTGTGTACAAATCCTGATTCGGGTTACTCATCAAATCAATAAGCGCAGGATGGAAAACAATCGATTTCATTGACACTTCCTGCCTCTGAAGTCGGTAACTGATCTCTAGCGCGACCCTCTTCGCCTCGTTTTCAGCGCTTTGTTGAAGCTGGTTTTTTAAAGAAGATTTGGAACTTTGGTAGGCATACAAGCCCAGTACAATCGTTGGCAGGAAGATGACAATCACATAAGAAAGCAACAATTTCTGACGCAAGCGGATATTACGAATAAATTTGAGCAGAGTCATCTCCTTCCGCCACCCTCCCGATATTGAACAGGAGTCAGGCCGTTATATTGCTTAAACATTAAATTGAAATAGGAAGTATTCGCGAATCCAACTGTAGTGGCAATCTCAACAACTTTAATCGTTGAATCTCGCAGCAGTTCCTTCGCTCGCTCCATACGAACGGCTGTAATATATTTGACTAGGCTTTGGCCTGTACTTTTTTTAAACAGGAAACTTAAATAACTTGGCGATAAAAAAACGCGCTTGGCTAAATAGTCGACCCCGATATCCCCCCCGTATTCCATCTGGATGAGCGTCTGTACATCTTCAATCACTTTGCGGCATTGATCATCTGTCGCCGTTTCGATTCGCAGCAACTGCTCCTGAAAAACGGATAAAATGACTTGCCTCAACTCAACAATCGAATTGCAATGTGCGATTCGCTCCAAACCATCCTTTAGTAAATTGCTGTTTTTTTTGCCCTGAAACTCTACTACTTTTTTCAATATTTCTGTAAATAAGAGTTTGGCATACATAGAACTAAATCGCTTACTACTGCGCATACTCGCAATGAGAAACTCTATTCGAAGCTCTAGTGTAAGATATTCTTTTCGTGCAATGGAAGTATAAACATCCCTTAGCATAAGCTCTAACGATTCGTCATCTACATGGGCATGAATACTTCCATCATCTTTAGAACAAACGACACTGCTATCCATAAAAAACCGAAAATTCATTAACTCTTCCATTTGGGTGAACTCGTCATGAAGCCCCTCTAGCTTATCTACCGGACTACCAACAATAATGAAACTTCGCCGGTCGAAGCGAGTCTCCAGCCATTCCTTAACCTTTTCTCCATAAGTCATAAGCTCTTGCCGGTTATCGCTGTTCTTTGAAGCGGGATCAATAACGACGAGCATGATGCTTTGGTACTCATTGATATTTAATAAAAGCATCTCATGTTTACAAGTCGATTGAAGAAATTCCAACGCTTCTGTATGATGTTGATCGAAAAAGTGATTTTGCAATCCAATCATAATCATATACATCCGCTTATTTGACAGATGATTTAGGTCAGCAAAAACTGCCCGTTCCTCGTAATGGACGTCACTCTCACGACCTTGAAGGAGATCAAATAGGAGCTTTTCTTTCTCATATGCCACTCCTTTATGAAAGCCTTTGATCAGCAACTCATCTTTCTCCCTCTGAAGTCGTTCGTCCTCTAATATAGCGATTATGGAATGGAACACTTTGAGGAATTCCTTCACATCGATCGGCTTCAACATATAACTAACCGTTCCAAGTTGAATCGCTTTTTGTGCATATTCAAATTCCCCATAAGCACTGTAAATAAGCACCTTAAGGTCCGGAATGACTATCTTTGCCTGCTTGATTAACTCTAGACCGTCCATGAATGGCATGCGAATATCCGTGAATAACAGATCTACATGATGGCTCCTTATATATTCCAGCGCTACTTCCCCATCGTTGGCCTGAGCAACAGAAAAGGGTAGAGCATGCTTATGAATAAGCCATTCAATAGCATCGATTTCGGCTTGTTGATCATCGACTACTAGAATATGAAACATATTTTCCTCCTATCCGTTCATACGACGGTATTTACTCGCTTCTAGAGGATACTCACTACAAACCAAAGCATAGCACAATAGGCATTCCTATTCATACCATGTTACATTAACCACATGAGTTGGTTCCTATTGTCAGATGGATTCTGTTAGATTTCGCAAAAATCTGTTATTTCGTTGGAAATGACATTTACATTACAATGATAACTATACCGTAAAACAAATTTTCTAAATATTTGGGAGGTCTTTGTATGAAGAGAACATGGTTAATTCCCACTACCGCTTTACTCGCCTTATCGATCCTCATAACAGGCTGCAGTTCGAACAGTACGAACAACAGCAGCGCAAAGGAAAGTGCACCACCGAATGCAACAAAGGCTCCAGAACCGGTAGAGAAAGTAAAAGTCAGAATGTCATATTGGAACAAAGAAGATAATGTAAAAACACTGCTGCAACTATTTAAAGATAAACTTCCCGATGTAGATGTGGAGTATCAATTCATCGATAACAAGACTTACACAGATGTCATCAAGACACAGCTTGCAGCAGGCGAAGGTCCTGACATTATCGGCGGCATAATTGATGCTAATACTGTCAAAACAGGTTACTTCGAAGATTTAACAGAACGCTACGCTAGCAAGTATTATGAAACCGGTACTTCCACCGTCACATTTGATAATAAACTGTACGGTTTACCGCAAGCTAGTTGGTTTAACGGGATTTACTATAACGTTGATCTATTCGCCAAATATAACCTGAAAATACCAACAACGCTTGATGAGTACTTCCAAGTAGCGGACGTGCTGAAGAAGAATGGCATAAAACCTCAAGCGATCGGACTAAAGAATTTTAACGTAGCAGGTCAGTCCTTCCTCGCTCTAGCACTAAATGATTTTATTGGCACAGAGGAAGGTAAAAAGTGGAATGATGATTTTGGCAAAGGCAAAGCAAAAATGGCCGATGCGCTTGAGCCTGCATTGATCACTTGGACCGAATACTTGAAACGTGGTGTCTTCACCAAAGATATGCTTGGTCTTGAAGAAGAACAAGCGATTGACGAATTTACAAGCGGCAAGGCAGCCATGTTCCAAGCAGGACCTTGGTACATGGACACCTTTAAGCAAAAAGCGCCTAACATGAAGATTGATATGTTCCCGAACTTGGGTACAAAAGGCGGTCCGGGTTGGATGGTTGGCGGCCCAGGGGTATCATTTGGTCTGAATGCGAAATCCAAAGTCAAAGATGCGGCATACAAGGTACTTGACCTGTTATCCACACCGGAAGGTCAGTATGCTTACTGGGCCGATAATAAAGGGGGTTCATCTTTCGTGAAAGGCGTTACTTTTGAAATGCCAGCAGAGTACAATAGTGCTCAAGAAGCTTTCAAGGCGGGCAATGTCATGTTCCCTGTTAATAATTGGGGCGTTGCTGGGGCTGTTTTCTTTGATCTAGGAAAAGGCATTCAAGAAATCATAGCAGGTACTAAAACGCCTCGTCAAGTGCTAGAAGCGGTAGACAAGAAAGCAGTTGAATTGCTGGAGAAATCTAAATAGGTCGTATAAATTACAAGGGGCAAAGCGATTTGCTCCTTGTACATCCTATAAGCTAAAGGTTGTTGCGCATGAACAAACCAAACATTTTCAAAAGAGAAATCAATTATGTTCTGTTTCTGCTTCCTGCCTTACTTATTTATTGTACCTTTTTCATATTTCCGACGATAAAGACCGCTTTATACAGCTTTACGAACTGGTCGGACGTGCATCCAGTTGTTGTCAAATTTGTTGGTATAGACAATTATATCGCTCTATTTAAAGATTCACTCTATATGACAGGTATTAAAAATACTTTAATCTATGCAGTACTCGCGATGCTCGGACAGAATTTGCTAGCCATTCCATTAGCGGTGTTTCTCAATAAAAGATTAAAAACAAAAAATCTGCTGCGGGCTGCTTTCTTCCTTCCTGCGGTGTTCAGCGTATTGGTTATCGGTTTTCTTTGGAATTTTATGTATTCACCCTCCGACTTTGGATTAATTAATCAATTTGTAGTCGCTCTTGGCTTTGAACGCATCAATTTTCTCGGAGATCCGCATCTTGCGCTCTATTCGGTCATCTTCGCCTCCGTATGGCAATGGGTTGGTTACACCATGGTTATTTATTTAGCCAACTTGCAGAGTATCTCCACAGATTATTATGAAGCGGCGAAGATCGACAGAGCGAGCGGGTGGCAAATGTTCCGCTATATCACGCTTCCTCTACTGCTACCGGCGATCACTTTCAATACGGTTATGGGGATGATAAACGGCATGAAGGTATTTGATATTGTTTATGCCTTGACTGGCGGTGGCCCGGGGTACTCTACGGAAACGATCGTATCACTCATGATCAAGAAAGGGCTCAGTGATGGTTTCTATAGCTACGGAGCCGCCTTCGGTATCGTCTTCGTGATCCTCGTCGGTATCATCACCTTTATTCACATTTCACTAATCAAGATGTGGGAGCGGCGATAATCATGAATCGATATACAAAAGGAACTGCCGTCACGGAAATCCTCTTGCTCGTCTTAGCAGCGATTTTTTTGATCCCTATTTACTATTTGGTCATCACGACTTTTAAGACTCCAGCTGATGCGGTCTCTCATCCGATGGGCCTTCCAGTTAACATCACAATCGCCAACTACGTCAGCGCCTTTAAGGCAATGAACTACTTTCATGTGCTAGGAAACAACCTTATCATTACGATTTCTTCCGTTGCGGGTATTGTTATGTTGTCTGCGATGGCTGCTTACAGCTTGGTACGACGCACGAACCACTTCAATCGGATCGTGTTCCTATTATTCATGGTTGGGATGATGGTACCTTACCAAATGGGGATCGTGGCACTTTATAAACAGGTATCCCAGCTTGGGCTAATGAATTCCCACACGGGCGTTATTCTTATAGAAATTTGTTACAACCTCCCGTTCTCTATCTTTTTAATTAAAAGCTTTATCGGCTCTACCGTTCCATTTGAACTGGAAGAAGCGGCAAGAGTAGACGGCTGTGGGGTTTGGAGAACATTCTTTCAGATTGTGTTCCCGCTGCTTATGCCGGTGATTGCCACTGTAGCGATTTTGAATACGCTTGGTGTGTGGAATGATTTCATGACGCCGTTGTTGTTCTTGCAATCCCGTTCAAAGGGTGTATTACTCTTAGAAGTGTTCCGCAATATTGGGCAATTCTCGACCGACTGGACGAGTTTCTTCCCGATGATGCTCCTAGCGGTTGCGCCACTCATTCTGTTCTACATTTTCATGCAAAAATATATCATTAACGGCATCACGTCCGGTTCGCTAAAGGGATAAGAGCTTAACGCTTTTGCAAGAGAAAGCCTTTGAAACTAAATACTTCTATTCCTAGGTTGCGCTTGAGACGAATACATGAAATCCCTGATCCGAATGGAGCAAGGGCTTCATATATTCGTCTTTTTGTCAGCTTAAAGCAAAGGAATCATATCGATTACTTTGCCTCCTCGCCCTTCTGCATGCGGAAAACATGGGCGATCGGAGCCTGCCCGTTCAATTCGCAATCTGGAAGCGTGATCGAGATTCCTTCCGGCGTACGCTCAACCTGTAGCAAGGCGTCGCTTCCGACAAGCTCGATGCCGGAAACGGGCTCCTGATAAGGAATATGAACGACCTTGGAGACGGCTTTATCTGCGCTTTCATACAAGTACGTACAATACACGGTATTTCCTTTTGAGGTGAACGCGCAGGAACCGGCAAAATACGGCCCGCACACGCGTGTGCCATATACCGCTTCACCGTAAACCTTCATCCATGCGCCCAACTCCTTGATGCTCTTGACCGCTCCGGCTGGCAATCGTCCGTCGGGCTGAGGACCTACGTTCAGCGCCAAATTGCCGCCTTTTGATACGACTTCCATCAAAAGGCGAACGAGCTCCCTCCCCGATTTATACTGGTCATCGTATTTGAAGGCCCACTGTGTGCCTACCGTAATGCAGCTTTCCCACGGCACGTTCAGCGGACGCTGCGGAATCGTTTGCTCCGGCGTCACATAATTTTCGTAAGGTCCTCCGACTGTACGGTCCGCAGACAGCAGCCACGGCTGCGTTTGACGGGCGCGCTCGACGACCTCGCCCAACCGAATGTCTTGCTTAACCTGGTCACTTACTTTTACCCAGCCCGCATCCAGCCACAAAATATCGATCCGGCCGTAACGAGTCATCAGCTCCATGATCTGATCATGGGTGAAATCGACGAATTGCTCCCACAGCCACGGATATTCCTCGGGGGAGTACGAAGGCCCTCTCCACGTATCGCGGCCCCGCTCCATTCCTGGCGCCCAGTAATACGGCATATGCCAATCCGCCTTCGAGAAATAAGTGGCGATCGCAAGCCCCTTGCTGCGGAAAGCGTCAAACACATGCTTGCAAACGTCGGCATAGCGGTGTGCATGAAACGGCGTTTCGGAGCCGGTAATCCGGTAATTCGTCGTATGCGTGTCCCACATACAAAATCCGTCGTGATGCTTTGTCGTAAAAATCAAATATTTGAACCCACCTTCGGCGGCGATTTCCGCCCAAAGCTCCGGCTGGAAGCGGAATGGATTGAACGTGCGGTTCAGGCCGAAATACTCGCGCTTCATCTCTTCGTAGTCGCTCGTCCAGTCGACATCTTTACGCGCCCAATCACCATCTTCGTCGCTGAGAATCCATGACTCGACCTCGATCTGCGAATAAGGTCCCCAATGCATCATTAGGGCCAATTTCTGATCCTTGAACCATTCCAATCTTTCCAGCGTAATTGGATTTTCAGGTTTCACCCAATTCGTCTCGCTGCTGTAACCGTGGACGCCTTCTATCAAATCCGGCGCTTCTGCTTGCTGAAGTTCCTTGATTTCCATATAGCTCATCGGGTTTCCTCCTTCGGTTCTCCACGTCATATCGGAGTGAATTGATTACGTTTGTCGAAGACTTTCCTCAAATTCTTTTAACTCAATCACTCTATGTTCCTCTCGCGATTTCTCTGCAGCAAATGCCATCAAGTGACTTTGAACCGAAGTCGAAGCTGTCGTAAGTCCTTGGCCTGAGCTACCCTCTCTAACCAGATTTACGAAATCCTTCATGAGGCCCATGTCTCCTCCTCCATGACCGGCAATCCCATCAACTTCCTCAAATGTGATCCTCTCTACCTTACTGCTGCCAAAATGGAGGATTTCAATCTCATTCTTCTCCATCGCACCGCGAATTTCTCCAGTCGTTCCCATTAATTTGATCGTTCTGCTAATATCTTTCGTAAATGCATTCACCGCAAAGCCTGCCATTACACCATTTTCAAACTCCAAATTCACGACCTGGTGATCGACAACATCGTTATCACAATGATATACGCATCTTCCATATGGCCCTTCTTTGATCGCCTTAAGACGGGACTCATAACTGCTATCATTGCTTATCGCTGATGTAGGCCAGTCTGTATTCTCTGTCAAATATTGCTTTGGTGCGTAATACAAGCATTCGTCAGCAGCTGGACACCCATCCAGACAACGGAGCGGCGCTCCATCCGGTGCTTGTGCCGAAGTGAAATGGGACAACGATCCGAAAGAAGAGACACGTGTGCATGAAGATCCAGTCAGCCAATAAAGGATATCCATATCATGAGATGATTTGGACAGAATCATAGGGCTTGATTCATCGTTGCCGGGCGCGAGCTCCGTTCGAATCATTATGCCGGTTTTTTAGGTGCGAAAGTTGAGTTAGTTAAGAAACGCCCTAATCCATATGAAATACTTCCTCCATGGTCGACCACCATTCTCCTTCCGAAGAGGAATCAACTGGTTCCTGACACGGATCTGTTAGTTTCCACCACGCTTGCGTGTTCGGGTCAGCAGCCATGTTAGCCATATCTTTTCATTGTCTTCCCTCTATGACAATCCTATCAATTATCGGACACGATACTTATCAAAAAACTGCGGAATCACCTCTGTTGAAGCACCCGGCATTTCTGGGAGGACATAGAATCCATTTTTCACCGTTGTGGGTTCAACGAATATATCGCGAATCCAAGGAATGTATTCTAACATAATCGCATTTTGTGTCGCACCAACAAGATGTTGGTGAATTTGCCCCATATCTCCGACATGTGGAACGACTGGCAAATCATAAGCTGCCGCTAGACCTGCTACTTGAAGCCATTCGGTAATTCCTCCAACACGCGTGCAGTCTACCTGCACATACTCTACTGCACCAGCGTGAATATAATCGCGGAATGAATACTTATGGTATACATGCTCCCCTAGAGCAATCGGTACGTTTAATTCATCCGCTAATTTTTTATGTCCCATAATATCGTCTGGGTTCAGTGGCTCCTCCAACCAGAACAGATCGAACTCTTCCAGCTTTTTCCCCCAAGTCATGGCGGTGTTAATATTCCACTGTTGGTTGACGTCAATCATCAGGTTAATATCTTTACCTATGACTTCTCTTACCGCTTTCACACGATCATAGTCTTCTCTTGTGTTCGGCTTGCCGACTTTCATTTTCACGCCTGTAAAGCCTTCTTCAACATAAGAGCTAATGTCTTTAAGCAATCTCTCTTGTGACCAGTTCAACCAACCGCCATTTGTATTGTAAGCTTTAATTCCTTTGGATTTGTGCCCGCCAAGATACTGCCAAAGCGGCTTATTCGATGCTTTGGACATAATATCCCACAACGCGATGTCCACAGCTGCAAGCGCCATTTGCGTAATCCCCGCGCGCCCGATCCAATGCATTTTGCCAAAACGGAGCTCATCCCATATTTCCTTCACCATAAAAGGATCTTTCCCTAGAAGGACTGGCCCATAATAACCATCGATCGTATCTGTGATCATTTTATCTCCATATGCACATGTACCTGTATATCCATAGCCGACAAAACCTTCATCCGTAAAAATCCTCACACCCGGCAATCCCCAATGCGTAGGCGAATTGATGGCATCCGTAATCGGCGGGTTTAAGGGAACGTGCAGGATAAAACTTTCTACTTTTATTATTTTCATATTCTTTCGCCCCTTTAATGTATTGTATATCGTGTATGATTATGTATGTTAAATAACTTTCATGTTCGTTACTGTCAACTACAAAAAAATGAGCTGGTTCAGTAGCCTAGCGATGCCCCACCATCGACCTAAAGCGCGACTCCGGTAATAAAAACGGATGAATCACTCGCCAAGTATAGGACTGCACTTGCAACCTCTTCCGTTGTAGCACATCTTCCCAATGGATGCATGTCTATCAGCACTTGAATTGTTCCGGCCGGGTCAGGTTGCTGCCCAATCCAATCTTCTAATAACGGAGTCATGACACCCGCTGGACAGATGCAATTCACTCTCACGCCATCCTTCGCGAAATCTAACGCCAACGCTTTCGTCATCGCGATAATCGCGCCCTTCGTTACCGAATAGACCGGATTTTGCCGCTGACCTACCAAGCCGTTTAAGGAAGCCATATTCACGATATTACCGCGATTTTTTCTAATTTCAGGTATACAGTACTTAATCATCAAAAAGACACTTTTCAAATTAATATCTACGGTACGCGTCCACTCTTCTTCTGTAATCTCTTCTAATTCTTTGGGCAAGACGATAGCAGCATTATCTACGGAGCCATAACTCAGGAGGGTCTGCTCTACGAGATGTTTGTCTTGCTGCTCTGATGAGACGTCTGTTTTCACTGCGTAAGCGCGGCCACTCGTCGACAGCAACCCATTAATTTCGTTAACCGCGCGGTTGGCTTTCGTTTCGTTCCAGTCCGCAATGATGACATTCGCGCCGCGACTCGCAAATAATCTGGCCGTCGCTTCGCCAATCCCGGAACCCCCACCCGTTATGATCGCCACTTTTCCTTCTAATTGCATTCCCTATCCGCCCGTTTTCCTGAAATGGATATTGGTCCTTTTTTGAGAATTTCTGATATGCATAGACATGGCTTCAGAAGCACCTTTAGCATCCCTTTGCATTAATTGCTGTAAAATTGATTGATGTTCTAACCATTCCACTTCTCTGTTATCTAAATCAAGGTTCAGTTTAATATACGTTAAATATCTTTGGATCTGTTCAATGTAACCTCTAACTAAGCTTTGCAAGATGATATTATCGCAATACTCAAGAATGGTGCCATGAATGGAATCATTCATTTCCACTACCGTTTCCAGTCCATTTTCAGCACCTAATGGTTTATCCGAACGAAGGGAATTCAGATATTCACTTAAACTTGCTAGTTTCTCATCCGGTATTTTCAATGCCGCTTTCTCTACAGCCAGGGGTTCAAGATGCAACCTGATTTCAAATAATTCGTTCAACTCTCGAAGGCTCATCAGGTTGACAAACATCCCTTTAAAGGGAACGATATGCAAATATCCTTCGGATTGTAATCTGGAAAGCGCTTCACGAATGGGAATATTGCTTACTTCTAAAGTTCGTGCTAACTGATCAATATTGATTTTTTCCCCTGATGGCAACTCATGCGATAAAATATCCCTTTTAACAATTTGATAAATTTCTTCCGTGATATTCATGCGGTTAATTTTACTTCTCATATGATCATCGCCACTCACTCCTTAACGAGAATATATCATGTATGAAGGGATGTTTTCAAATTGTAAAAACGTCTTGCATTGTGGCCGAAAATATCGTCCATTTCGTCATTCGTTATTGTATTAGGCAAATTATGAAGCAAAATATCAACCACCAATGGAGATCGTTTACAACTACCACAGCACCCTCTCTGGCAAAAAGCTTCGCAGAACTTTTACCATTCCAGATGCTGAACCCGTAATTAGTGCAATTTTTCCCGATAATCGCATTTTAATAGATGCTCCCTTCGAATAATATATCGTGTATGATTAATGATATATGCTATACCGATTATTGTCAATCTATGGAAATTATGCAACCTCATAGCCTATATTTGGATTCATTGATGGTTTTAAGCCATTAATGGGGCCACTTTTGTGTCGTTAGACATCTTGTGTGCATCGTAGGCGTTAGTTTAAGCAGTAAGAATGAAAAATAGCCACCTGTTAAAGGTAGCTTTTTAATAGTTATGTATCTTAAACTGGACTTCTGTCAATAGACTGGACATAAAAAGAAACACAATATTAAGCCGATAAAGACAAGAAATCTTCCATCTGCTGAGGAGTTTTATACCCATTGCAGAATGAATGCGATTGCGATTATAACGGCCTTCTATATACTGGAATAACTTTGTTCGAGCATCTTCAAAAGAGGTAAATATGGTTCGATAGACCATTTCTTTCTTTAATATGGCGTGAAAGCTTTCAATAGGAGCATTATCATAGGAACAACCTTTGGCGGAGAAGGACTGTCGTATTCCCAGTGTCTTGAGCTCTTCTCAATACTCATGACTCGTATATTGACTGCCTCGATCTGAATGGAGGATAACTCTCTTAGCAGGCTTCTGAGTGGATACAGCTTGATGAAGTGCAGATAACACACAGGCTTTATCCATCGTTTGACTGAAACACCAACTAATAATTTTATTTGTAGACAAGTCCATAATCGAAGCTAAATAGCACCAACCCTTATTAAGGACGTGGATATAGGTGATGTCACTTACCCATTTTTCATTTCTCTGGCTTGCCTTAAAGTCTCGCTTGAGTAGATTCTCGCCACCGTTATACACGGCATCCAATTTGTAGGGCCTGTATTTTTTGATCACAACAGATCGGAGTCCTAAGCTTCTCATGATCCGTTGTACTCGTTTCTCACTCGCTTTAAATGGGAGTTGAAGATTAAGAAGTTCTTCTCTGATTTTAGGCGCTCCATAGACACCATTTTGTTCGTGATAGATCCTGATGATCTCTTGTCTTAACCAGTTGTTTTCCTGCTTTAATCGACCTTCACCGTACTTAGAGTTGGACGTGGAATTCATTACCCTTAGGAAGAATTAAATAAATTAGTGTTGCATTCAGTATTAATAGATTTCGGAGTGAACTATGCTGAATAAAACTGTTTTGGTTACTACGTAGAATGGTGCAACAATGAATATCGGTTTTTCATTTTCAATTCACCCCACTTTATTTGTGGACTGCTCCACATCCCTGCTTTTCAACGGAACTATAAACAAACGCTCTATTTCACTGGCAGGAATCGGCTTACTGAAATAATAACCTTGAATATCATCACAACCATTCTCCATTAGCCACTGAATCTGCTCCTTCGTCTCCACGCCTTCCGCAATTACACTCATCTTGAGATTGTTCGCCAGCGCAATAATTGTCGCTACGATCGCACGATCCGCAACATTTATCGTTATATCATTAATGAAGGAACGGTCA
>Ga0153923_100324_pt1 | contig 17697 bp, 14 predicted proteins | sample TSNJ007MetaG_FD_104682 | JGI IMG/M metagenome (GOLD analysis project Ga0153923, IMG submission 104682) | Attine ant fungus gardens microbial communities from New Jersey, USA - TSNJ007 MetaG | ecosystem: Host-associated > Fungi > Mycelium > Unclassified | place: USA: New Jersey, Brendon T. Byrne... | reverse complement strand
GTTGATTGGCCGGCACGGTGCCGAGGGCGGGAATGTAGTCAGCCACTTTGCCCTGCCCGATCAGGGGCCGGACAGCGTCAAGAATCTCGTTCAACAGCGCTTGCATGCCGGGTTCCGAAGTCTCGCCCCATGGGATTGCGGGGACACTGGGGCTAGACGCTGCGCAAGCCACCGGAATCACACAAACCCTTGTAGGAGCTGCCGCAGGCTGCGATCTTTTGACCTTGATTTTGAAAGGCAAGATCAAAAGATCGCAGCCTGCGGCAGCTCCTACAGGGTGTCGGTCAGTGGGCGCCGTCAAGGCCGGCGAGCAGGGCGCTGTCGCGGCTGTAAATATCCGGCGCATAACGCACCTGCCCATCCTTGCCGACCTGCGCCGTCCAATAGGTCATCAGGATCGGCACCGGTGCCGACAGGCGAAATTCGTGGGTGCTGCCGGTGGCGAGCAAGGTGTCGGTGCGCGTGCGTTCCGCCGGGGTCAGCAACAGGTCGCGCAGTTGCATCGGGTGCTCGACCCGCACACAGCCGGAGCTGAATGCGCGCGGCCCCTTGTCAAACAGCGCCTTGCTCGGCGTGTCGTGCAGGTACACCGCGAACGGGTTGGGGAAGCGGATCACCAGTTGCCCCAGCGGATTACGTGGCCCGGCGTCCTGACGCAACATGATGTTGCCGGGGTTGTCCCAGTCGATATCCGCTGCAGCCAATGGTTGGCCATGGGCGTCGAGCACTTGCAGGTTCTGCCGGCTGAGGAAGGTCTGATCCTTGCGGATCGCCGGCAGCTTGTCTTCTTTCCAGATGGTCGGCGGCACGGTCCAGGTCGGGTTCAGGGTCAGGCGCGTGACCCGGGATTTCAGCAACGGGGTCTGCCGTTCGGCGCGACCGACCTGAGTACGGGTCTGCCAGACCGGCACGCCGGCCTGATACAGGGTCAGCTCAGCGGCGGCGACGTTGACCAGCAAACCGTCGGGCTCCATGTCCTGCGCCAGCCAGCGGAAACGCTCGAGGTTGACGCGCAACTGCTCGCGGCGCGTCAGCGGACTGATGTTGAGTTCGGCGATCGTCCCCGGCCCGACAACTCCGTCGGCCTGCAACGAATGGTTGGCCTGAAAGCTCTTCACCGCTTCCACCAGCACGCCCTCATAGGCATTGCCGGGCGTGCCGATGGCGTGGGTCAGATAGCCCTCGTTGTACAGGCGCTGGGCCAGTTCCGGCACGCGTTTGTCTTCCATCGCCGGGCGCAGCAGCGGTCCGTTGCCCACCGACTGCCAGTGCGGCAAGGCTTGCAGCCGCTGGCTGGCGTAGAGGTGGCGCAGGCTTTGGTATTGCGCCAGACGCGGGCGCGCCAGATCGAACGCGGTCTTGATGTCCTGCAGACCCGGCACGGCGATAGCGAGCAATTCCGCTTGGCGATCACGCGGGGTGTCATCGGAATGCCACAGCGGCTCGAAATGCGATTGCAGCAGCCGACCGTAATGCAGGTCCTGCAGGGCTTGCAGGTAGTAGCGAGTAATGTCGATATCGGCGCACAACTCGCCGTCCTGCGGCGGATTGACGGCCACTGGATAACGCTTGGGATTGAGGCCATCGTCGGCCAACAGCTGCAACTGCGCGCGCAAGGCCGGCAATCGCCCGGACTCGCTGGCCCACACCGGCAGCCAGTCCTGCTGCTGATAGAACGCTTGCAATTGCGTCAGCGCCGCGCCGCTCAGGTGCGCGGCAATCGCCGGGCACGCCTGGGGTAAACCGATCAGCACCGCTTGCAGCGGACTTTGTGGCTCGAGCGGCATTTCTGCCGGCGGCGTCGGCAGGGTCTGCAACGGCGGCAGCGGCTCATCGGCGCAAGCGACAAACGGCGCAGCGAGCAAACAAATGCTCAAGTAGCATGCGTACTTTTTGAACAACTGCTTTACTCCAATCCGTGGCCGTCTGAATGACGGTCAACCTTACATCAGGTGCGCTGAACAGTCAGGCTCGAAACAGGGGTCTGTCGGGTATGACTGGGAGTCAGGAGCCAAAGTGCCAAATAAGTAGCAAGTGAGGACACTTTATAAATGTTGACGTTTTTGCGCCGACTTCTGCTGACCACCGCGACCCTCGTCGTCGTGACCAGCCCAGCTTTCGCCGCCGGCAAACCATCGCCGGTTCTCTTCACCAGCCTCGCCCACGCCGCGCCGGAACTCAATCCCCAAGCGCTCAAAGGTGCCTTGAGCGCCATGCAATGTGCGGTCAACAATGGCGCGAGACCCTCACGCCACCTGGCGATCATCGATTATTCGCAACCCTCCACCGCCCGCCGGCTGTGGATCTTCGATCTGAGCAGACAGAAACTGGTGCTGCGCGACCTGGTCGCCCATGGTTCGAATTCCGGGGAAAACTTCGCCACCCAGTTTTCCAATCGCGAAGGCAGTTACCAGTCCAGCCTCGGTCTGTTCCGCACCCAGGAAAGCTACGAGGGCACGCACGGTTATTCGCTGCGCATGGACGGTCTGGAGCCGGGCTTCAATGACCTGGCCCGCGACCGCGCCATCGTGATCCACGCCGCCGACTACGTGAATCCGTTGTGGAGCAAGCGTCAGGGCCGCATCGGGCGCAGCCAGGGTTGCCCGGCGGTACGCCCGCAAGTGGCCAAGCAGGTGATCGACAAACTCAAGGACGGCCAGTTCATGTTCTCCTGGTACCCGGACCAGCGCTGGTTGAAATCCTCGCCGTACCTCAACTGCCAGCCACAGCAGGTGGCGAGTATCTTGAGCACTCACGCCAGCTGAGAATCCTGTAGGAGCTGCGGCACGCTGCGATCTTTTGACGTTGCTTTTCAATGGCAAGATCAAAAGATCGCAGCGTGCCGCAGCTCCTACAGGGATTTGTTTCCGTCAGCAGCGCTCTGGCTGGGCTGGCCGCTGCCACGGGTGATCCGGGTTCGGCTGATGATCAGGGCCATGACCATCAGCGCCGCTGCAACCCCGAACGTGCTGTGCAAGCCGCTGCCGATGACTTCGGCCGGGGCTTGCGTCGGGTCGCCCGTAGCGAAGGCAAACACTGCGCCCATGACCGCCGCGCCAGTGATCAGTCCGAGATTACGCGCCAGCCCGAGCAGGGCCGACACCACGCCGCGCTGATCCTGACTGACCGTCGCCATCAACCCGGAATTGTTCGCTGCCTGGAACAACGCATAACTGCTGGCAATGACCGCCATCGGCAGCAAATATGCCGGAAGACCAAAGCCCATCGGCAACAGCGCCAACAAACTGCATCCACCGGCCAACCCGAACAACGCCGCCAGCACCACCCGCTGTGCGCCGAAGCGGTCCACCAGACGCCCGGCCGGCACCCCGCCGCATGCCGCCAGCAGCGGGCCGACCGACAACGCCAGACCGACCACAGTGCTGCCCAGTCCCAACCCCCGACTCAGGTAAAACGGCCCGACCACCAGCGTGGTCATCATCACTGTCGTCACCAGCAACGTCAGCGCCAGGCTGCTGCTCAGACGCGCGTCGGCGAACAATGACAGACGAATCAGCGGCGCCCTGGCGTTCATCTCGACCGCGATAAACACCCCTGCGCCGCACAGGCTGACCAACAGCAACAGCAGGGTAAATCCATCAACCGTCATCGCCAGCGCGTAGGCCGCCAGCGTCATCACCAACACTGCGCTGCCGAGGTAATCAAACGCGACCCTCGACTTCGCTGGCCGATCCGCCGGCAGATAGCGATAAACCAGCCACGCATTGAGCAGGCCCAATGGCACGTTGAGGACAAAGATCGACGGCCAGCCGGCATGCGCGATCAGCAGGCCACCCAGCGACGGCCCGAGGCTGGTGCCGGTGGCCGACATGGTTGCCAGCAAGCCCATCGCACTGCCCGCCCGCGCCTCGGGCACCGCATCCGCCACCAGCGCCACCGTCAAGGCGAACATGATCGCCGCGCCAAGGCCCTGCACGGCCCGCGCGCCGATCAACCAGCCCAACCCCGGAGCCAGTGCGCAACACAACGAAGCACTGGTAAAAATGCCGATGCCGATCAGCAGCAGGCGCCGCCGCCCGAACACATCGCCCAGGCGTCCGACACTGACAATCAACGTGGTGACCGCCAGCAGGTACGCCAGCACGATCCACTGCACCTGTTGAAACGTCGCATTGAACGCTGTGGCCAACGTCGGTAATCCGGCATTGGCGATGCTGGTGTCCAGCGACGGCATCAACATCGACAGGGCCAGACTGGTCAGCGCCCAGCGGGCTTGAGGGGGCAAGGGGGATCCGGGCATCGGGCGCTCCTGGTGCAAAGGTCAGACGGCATAGCCTGCGTCTCGACAAGGCGAGGCGCAAGACGCATGCTTTGAACTTGATACCTGCATGGAACGCCATGTCATGAGCACACCGGATCTGAACCTGTTGATCACCCTCGACGTGTTGTTGCGCGAAGGCAGCGTCGCCCGCGCCGCGGACATTCTGCGGTTGAGCCCGTCAGCGATGAGCCGCGGCCTGGCCCGTCTGCGCGAAACCACCGGCGATCCGTTGCTGGTGCGCGCCGGCCGCGGTCTGGTGCCGACCCCGCGTGCGCTGGAATTGCGTGAGCGAGTCGGCGCTCTGGTGCAGGAAGCCGAAGCGCTGTTGCGCCCCGCCGAAGTGCTTGATCCCGGCCAGTTGCAGCGCACCTTCACCTTGCGCAACACCGACGGCTTTGTCGAAACCTTCGCTGCCGCGCTGCTCGCGCGCATTGCTGAAGAAGCCCCTGGCGTGCGCCTGCGCTTTGTACAGAAAGCCGACAAGGACAGCACGCCGCTGCGCGAAGGCCGGGTCGATCTGGAGACCGGCGTGGTCGACGACAGCACCGATCCGACGCTGCACAGCCGCATCCTGTTTGAGGATCACTGGATCGGTGTAGTGCGCGAAGGTCATCCGCTGAGTGCGGGCAAGATCAGCAGCAAACGCTTTGCCGGCGGCCAGCACATTCTGATCTCACGGCGTGGGCGCAGCAGCGGCCCGGTCGACGAAGCGTTGCTCGCCACGGGGCTGACGCGGGATATCGTCACTTCATTCGGCGGCTTTTCGGCGGCGCTGGCGCTGGTGCGCGAATCGGACCTGATCGCCACGGTCCCGGAGCGTCACACCAGCAAGCTGCGCATGGGCCTGCACAGCTTCGCCCTGCCCTTCAGGATGCCGCCGATGAGTGTGTCGATGCTCTGGCACCCACGCATGGACGCCGACCCGGCGCACCGCTGGCTGCGCAATTGTGTGCGGGAAGTCTGCCTCTAGCGCGCATCGCCGCCGGCCGGTTTATAGAACAGGAATTTGCCGACCGCGGCGGTCTTTTTGTACTCCTTGGCCCAGCTCGGATGCACCTTGCGATCATGAAAATACAGTGCGCCATGGGTGCGATCCGGCAACTGGCGGTTGAGTGCCTTGCCGGCGATGTCCTTGGCCAGGGTGTATTCGGCATCTTCCTTGACCTGATCGGCCTTGCCATCGCACCACCAGGAGAACTGGCAGCTCTTGGTTTCCGAACCCTGCTTGACCACTTCGCACACCGTGCCGGGAAAGCCGTCGTGCCCCAGGCGATTCATCACCACATTGGCCACCGCCTCCATTTCCGCAGTGTCGCGACCCTTGGCTTCCCAGTAGATACTGCGCGCCAGGCAGGTGATCGGATCGTCGAGCGGCGCAGTGCCCGCCGGGTCCACGGCTTGTACTTCAGTGGGGGTGATCGCTTCGGATTTGGGTGCCGGCGCCGCGCTGACCTTGTCGGCGGCCTTTTCTTCCAGCACCTGCGCTTTCTCTTCGGCCTTGGCCTTGATCGGCGCCTGTTCGGTGGCGCTCACAACGCCGGCCATCAGGGTTAATGCGAAACAGCCAGCCAACCATTTCAATCCCATGTCAGTTCTTCCGGCAGCGCCCGTTCCGGGCAAGGTGTTTCGTGGGGGAGACGCCCGGTTCCCGGGGCCTTCGGAGAGTGTAGACGGCAAATACCGGCGCAACGTTCCGCAGAAAAAGCCGCTCGATGAAGAAAAAGACATTGCACTCCCCCGGGCCATTTCGCGCATCATGAACGCACTCAGCTCAAGGGAGATTTCCATGCGCTTCATGCCATCCGTCTTGCGTTTTGCCACGCTGTCCGTGGGCCTGGCCGTAGCCGCTTCGGCCATGGCTGCCGACGAGTCGCAACTGATCGAGTCGATCAACGCCTACCGTAGCCAACCGCAGCGTTGCGGCAGCCAGGCGTCCAACGAATTGCCACCGCTGTCGGCCGACCCGCGGCTGAGACTGCCGGCCAGCGGTGCGGTCGATCTGCAACAGGCCATGGCCAGCGCCAGCTACCCGATGGTCAACGTGCAGGCGATCACCCTCAACGGCCCACGGGATGCAGCGTCGGCAATGAAGGCGATTCAGGAGAGCTTCTGTCAGGTGGTGCTGGATCCGCAGTTCGTCGATGTCGGTGTCAGCCGCGCCGATCGTGACTGGCGCATTGTGCTGGCGCGACCGTTGCTGTCGGCGAAGCTCGGCGATGCACAGAGCGAAGGCCAGAAGTTGCTCGAACAACTCAACGCCGCCCGCGCCCAGCCGCGCCAATGCGGCGGCCAGGCCTTTGCCGCTGCCGGGCCACTGGCCTGGAACGCCAGCCTGGGCACAATCGCCTAGGATCACAGCCGCGACATGGCCAACAACAACTACTTCGACCACAAGGACCGCGACGGCCGCACACCCGGTGACCGCGCCGAACTGGCCGGCTACAGTGGGCAACTGGTCGGCGAAAACATCGCCGCCGGGCAAGACACTGTGCGCAAGGTCGTCGACGGCTGGCTCGCCAGTCCCGGCCACTGCGCCAACCTGATGAACCCGCAATACAAGGAACTCGGCGCCGCCTACGCGACCGATCCGAAGAGCAGCGCCGGGATCTACTGGACGGCGATGTTGGGTGCGCAGTAATCCGCTAGCTGATGCACCACTCCTGCGACAGCGCCTGCAGGCAACAGGCGCTGGTCAGCCCCCGCTGTTGCGACACACACCCGCCACGCTGTACTTGAGCGTATTGAGCTGCCCACGCGAATCTTCGTAAGTCATGGCCGTAGGCACCACCGAGCACGCTGGCTGCGGCTTCACCACGCTGACGATTTTCACCACATCCAGCTTCATTCCGTATTCGTATTCCTTCACCACCGGCGCCGCTTTGCCGCGTTCAGCCGCGTATTGCTCCATGGCTTTGGCGTTGGCACTGAACGCACGCTCGAAGGTGCGATCACCGCCGCCCTCGGCCAGTGCATTCACGGACAGCGCCATGACGCCAGCGAACACCATCGACTTAAGCATTTTCATCTCCACCCCCTTCCCATCCAGACTCAAAAAAAAGCCCGGCAGCGATGCGCGATGACGGGCTTGTTTCAGGTTCAAGCAGCGTTAAAGATCCTGGGTTTTCTGCGCTTTCTTTTCATTGACCACCACCGGGTTGGCAGCGGCTTTTTCCTTGGCCACGAACAGCTCCACGGCGCGATCATTGGCGCTCATCATCCGGTCGAACGTGCGGTCACCACCGCTTTCGGCCATGGCCAGGGACGACAGCATCAGAGCAGTTGCAAAGGCACTCAGTCGGGCGAATTTCATGGTTGATTCCTCGTTTAAGTAACTGACGGGATCAAGGTAACAAGGCGCACCTTTCGTGACGGTGGCGGGGGAATTACAGATTCGTAATGTGCCAGGCGCGGCAGCCACGCCGAGAGATTCCGGCCAGAGAAACAACTGTGGCGAGGGAGCTTGCTCCCGCTGGGGCGCGCAGCGGCTCTCGCTCTTCTTGAGAAAAAGCGCGGCCTGCTGCGCAGTCCAGCGGGAGCAAGCTCCCTCGCCACAGGGTTTGGGGTTGTTCTATTGGATAGGTGTGACGTCCTCATCCCGGCGATGGGCGATCTGGTACAGCGCCGGCAAGATCAGCAATGTAAGAATCGTCGAGGACAGAATCCCGCCGATCACCACCGTCGCCAGCGGCCGCTGCACTTCGGCGCCGGTGCCCGTCGCCAGCGCCATCGGAATAAACCCCAGCGACGCCACCAGCGCCGTCATCAACACCGGCCGCAAGCGCGTCAGCGCGCCGACGTTGATCGCCTCCGCCAGCGACCTTCCTTCCTCGCGCAAATTGCGAATGAACGCAATCATCACCAACCCGTTGAGCACCGCCACCCCGGACAACGCGATAAACCCCACGCCCGCCGAAATCGACAACGGAATATCTCGCAGCCACAGCGCCATCACCCCACCGGTCAACGCAAACGGAATCCCGGTAAACACCAGCAGCCCATCCTTCAGATTGTTGAACATCATGAACAGCAAGCCGAACACCAGCAGCAACGCCACCGGCACCACGATCTGCAAGCGCTTGGCCGCCGACTGCAGTTGCTCGAACTGCCCGCCCCAACTGGTCCAGTAACCGGCCGGCACCTGCACCTCGCGCTCGATCAGCGCACCGGCCTCGCTGACGAACGAGCCGATATCCCGCCCGCGCACGTTGGCGCTGACGATCACCAGACGCTTGCCGTTCTCGCGGCTGACCTGATTCGGCCCGAGCACCAGATCGAGGCTGGCGACGTCCTTCAGTGCGATAAACCCAATCTGATTCGCCGCACCGTTCAGCGCCGGCACCGGAATCAGCAACGCCGACAAGCCGTCGATGTCCTTGCGCATGGCGTCGGACAAACGCACCACCATGTCGAAACGCCGATCGCCCTCGTACAAGGTGCCGGCCTGACGCCCGCCCACTGCGACGGCGATGGTGTCCTGTACATCACCAACGTTGAGCCCGTAACGCGCCGCCTTGTCGCGGTCAATATTGATGGTCAGCACCGGCAGCCCGGTGGTCTGCTCGACCTTCACTTCTGAGGCGCCGTTGACCTTCTGCATCGCCGCCGCGATCTTCGCTGCCGTGGCATTGAGCACGTCCATGTCATCGCCGAACACCTTGACCGCGACATCGCTGCGCACGCCGGAGATCAGTTCGTTGAAGCGCAACTGGATCGGCTGCGACAGTTCATAGTTGCTGCCCGGCAGCGTCGCGGCAGCGGCTTGCAGCTCGGCCATCAGGGTTTCGCGGGACTTTTTCGGGTCTGGCCACTGTTCCTTCGGCTTAAGCATCACGTAGCTGTCAGAGATGTTCGGCGGCATCGGATCGGAGGCGATTTCCGCCGTACCGGTGCGGGCGAACACCCGTTCAACCTCCGGCACTTTGGCCAGGATCAGCGTCTCCAGGCGCTGCTGCATGTCCACCGATTGCGTCAGGCTGGTGCCCGGCACGCGCAGCGCTTGCAGGGCAAAATCCCCCTCACTGAGGCTCGGTACAAACTCGCTGCCCATGCGGCTGGTGAGCACGCCGCTGAGCACGATCACGCCCAACGCCGCGCCCACCGCAACCGTGCGATGGGCCATGACCCAGGCCAGCGCTGGCGCATACACCCGACGTGCACCGCGCATCACCGCGCCCTCTTCTTCCTTGACCTTGCCGGTGACGAATAGCGCAATCGCTGCCGGGACGAAGGTCACCGACAACAACATCGCACCGAGCAAAGCGATGACCACGGTGAACGCCATCGGGTGGAACATTTTCCCTTCGACGCCGCTCAACGCGAAGATCGGCAAGTACACCACCATGATGATCAACTGGCCGAAAATCAGCGGTCGTCGCGCCTCCTTCGCCGCGGCGAAGACTTCCTTGAATCGCTCGGCACGGGTCAGCAAGCGGCCGTGATGCTGCTGCGCGTGAGCCAATCGGCGCAGGGTGTTTTCGACGATCACCACCGCGCCGTCGACGATGATGCCGAAGTCCAGCGCACCAAGGCTCATCAGGTTGGCGCTGACTTTGTTGCTGAACATGCCAGTGAAGGTGAACAGCATCGACAGCGGAATCACCATCGCCGTAATCAGCGCGGCGCGGATGTTGCCGAGGAACAGGAACAGAATCGCGATCACTAGAATCGCGCCTTCGATCAGGTTCTTTTTCACCGTGGCGATGGCTTTGTCGACCAGGTGCGTGCGGTCGTACACCGGCACGGCGATCACGCCTGGCGGCAGGGATTTGTTGATCTGTTCCAGCTTGCTGGCGACTGCCTGTGAAACGGTGCGGCTGTTCTCGCCAATCAGCATGAACACCGTGCCGAGCACCACTTCGCGACCGTTTTCGGTGGCCGCGCCGCTGCGCAATTCTCGGCCTATTTCCACCGTGGCGACGTTCTTCACCCGGATCGGCGTGCCATCGACATTGGCCATGACGATGTTGGCGATGTCCTCGGTGCTCGCCACCTGCCCCGGTGCGCGGATCAGCAACTGCTCGCCGCTGCGCTCGATGTAGCCGGCGCCGACGTTGGCGTTGTTGCGCTCCAGCGCGGTGATCAGATCGGTGAGGGTGAGCTTGTACGCGGCAAGGCGTTTCGGGTCGGGCGCGATCTGATATTCCTTGGCAAACCCACCGATGGTGTTGATCTCGGCGACACCCGGCACATTGCGCAATTGCGGCTTGATGATCCAGTCCTGAATCACCCGCAGATCGGTCGGCGTATAAGCTGTACCGTCGTCCTTCAACGCGCCCTCCTGCGCCTCGACCGTCCACAAAAAAATCTCGCCGAGGCCGGTGGAGATCGGCCCCATCACCGCCTCCGCGCCTTCAGGCAATTGCTCCCTGGCGATCTGCAAACGCTCGTTGACCAGTTGGCGAGCAAAGAACAGGTCGGTGCCGTCCTTGAAGATCACCGTGACCTGCGACAGCCCCGAACGCGACAGCGAACGGGTCTGCTCCAGCGCCGGCAAACCGGCCATGGCGGTTTCAATCGGGAAGGTGATGCGCTGCTCGGTTTCCAGCGGCGAGAATCCGGCGGCGCCGGTGTTGATCTGCACCTGGACGTTGGTGATGTCGGGCACGGCGTCGATCGGCAGTTTCTGATAACTGGCGATGCCGAGGCCGGCCATGAGCAGAACGGCGAGCAACACAATGATGCGCTGCTCGATGGCAAACTGGATCAGGCGTTCGAACATGGGGACCTTCCAGAATTAATGACTGTGCTCGGCCGAGGCTTTGCCCAGCTCCGACTTGAGGACGAAGCTGCCGGCGCTGGCGACTTGCACGCCCGGTTCCAGCCCTTGGGTGACTTCGACGTGGCCGGCGGCGCGGCTGCCCAGCTCCACCGCCTGTGCCTTGAAGCCGTCGTCGGTACGCACGAACACCGTGGGTTTGTCCTCGACGGTCTGGATCGCGGTTTCCGGCACGGCGACTTTGGCCTGGCGGCTCTCAGTGGCGACCCGCGCGGTGACGAACAGCCCCGGGCGCCACGAGCCTTGCGGGTTTTCCAGGGTCACGCGCACGGTCGCGGTGCGGGTCTGTTCGCCGAGCAGGCTGCCAACGTAAGCCACGCTGCCGCTCACTTCGGCTTTCAATTCCGGCGCGCTGACGGTGACCGGTTTGCCCACCTGCACCTTGGTCAGATCCTTGGGCGAGACACCGAAGGTGACCCACACCCGCGACAGATCCGAAAGGGTAAACGCTGCCGTGGTCTCATCGACCACCTCGCCCGGCGTCAGGTGTTTTTCCACCACCACGCCGTCGAATGGCGCGCGCAGTTCGTAGCGATTGCCGCCGGTGGCGACCACACTGCCGCTGAGCACGCTGATTTTTTGCCGGGCGTTGTTCATGGCGATCTCCGCCTCTTCCAACGCCTGCCTGGCCTGGAGGAAATCCTGCTCGGCGGAGATCTTGTCCTGCCAGAGCTTTTTCTCGCGTTCGTAGGTGGTACGCGCCAAGGCCAGACGCCGTTGCGCGGCAGCCTGCTCGCTGCGCTGATCGGAGATTTGCTGGCTGGCGATCACGGCCAGCAACTGGCCCTTCTTCACTGCTTGCCCGAGGTTGACCGCCACTGACTCGACCACCCCCGGCACGCGCGGCACGACGTGGGCAGTGCGATCCTCGTCAAAGCGCACTTCGCCGGGGAACGACAGGCCGAGACTGATGCTCTGCGCCCGCGCCTCGGCCAGTTGAATGCCTGCGGCGGCGATCTGCTCGGCGCTCAATTCGATGTGGCCTTCTTCGGCATGTTCGCCTTCGGCGGCCGCGCCCTCCTCGGCGTGATCCGCGTGTTCGGAGGCCTCATCGGCATGCGCGTCGATAGTTGAATTGGCCGGCCACATCGAACCGATGCCAATGCCCAGCGCCAGGGTCGCCACCGCGACCACCATCAGTTTTTTATCCATGGAAACTCCTCTGCGCCGTGCCATCGCGCAGTTGTCTGAAAAGTGAAATTCAAGGGCTGACACTGAGGTCGCCGAAGATCCGTTCGAGGCGCACGCGGGCGTCGGTCGCCTCGCTGACGGCCTGGATGTATTGGCTGCGCGCGGCGATCAGGGTGCGCTGGGCGTCGAGTACGTCGAGGAAGCCGAACTTGCCCATTTCGAAACCACGGGTGGCGCTGTCCACCGCACTTTGCGCAGCCGGCAGGATGGTTTGGTTGAACGCGTTGACCTCGCCGTTGGCGGTCTGCCATTGCTCGAGGCTGGTCTGGACTTCGGTGCGCAAGCGCAGCTCGGTGGCGTTGCGCAGATCCCGCGCCTGATCGCTGCGCCGTGCAGCGGCGAGCACGTTGCCCTGATTGCGGTTGAACAGCGGAATCGGCATCGACAGCCCGACCACGTTGACCCGCTCGCGCTCGGTTTCGCTGTACTGGCTGCCGATGCTCACGGTCAGATCGGGAATGCGCTGGGACTTTTCCAGGCCCAACGAGGCTTCGCGCTGATCGATCTGTAGTTTCGCCAGACGCAGCTCGGCGGTCTGGTTCAGACGCTCGAGCAAACGGCCGGGCGGCGGCAGCGTGGCGAGGTTTTGCGTGGCGGCTTGCACATTGGTCGAAGTCGGCAACGGTGCGCCCATGACTTGCGCCAGTTGCTGATAGGCGTTGGCCTGATCGCGCTCGGCGCGGCTCACCTCCAGGCGCACTTCCGAGAGCTGCACTTGTGCCCGGGTGCCTTCAACCGGCGACGACTTACCGGCCTCGATGCGCCCCTGAGCAACGCGCACACCGTGTTCGGCCAGTTGCAGCGACTGACGCGACAACCGCAAGCGCTGCTGCGCGGTTTGCGCACTGTTGAACGCCTGAATCACATCGGCGCGCAAGGCGTTGCGCTTGCGCTCCAGCTCGATGCCGGCGGCGTCTTGCGCACGGCTGGCGACATCGATTCGCGCACCGCGTTTGCCGCCCAGCTCAATCGGCTGGCTGAGCATCAGCGTGGTGGTGCGCGAGTCGCGTCGGGTGTCTTCGGCTTCCCACGACATCTCGGGATTGGGGATCAGTCCAGCCTGTTGGCGGTCGCCCTCGGCTATGCCGATTTCCCACTGCGCGGCGGCGAGATCGGGGTTGCCGGCGAAGGCACTTTGCAGCGCCTGATCCAGGGTCAGGGTCGATGCGCTGGCAAGGCTGCTGCACGCCAGCAACAAGAGGCCGCTGGCGGTTTTGTTCAGGCGTGATCGCGCCGTCAGTTCAATTACACCGGGCAATGGGGGACTTCCTTTAATTCAGGATTTTTCGATGCCGCCACGTTAGGGTTTTGAACTTATCGACAAGGTGACTGGAACATTACAAATCCGTTATCCACGGTTCAGCAAAGTTGTTTTGTTCTAGGATGCGAAGTGCAAATGGAGTTTTCGAAATACATCGAAACAAAAACACGGTAGTTATCTGCTGAACAGCACTTGCCTGAATGCAATAGATGTCTGCTGACGCTTCCAGGCTGCGACAGGCTGTCACGGATGGCCGTTTTAAAGGCCTCCGAGATTGACCCTGTAGCCACTACAGCCTTTATCGTGCTTGTCATTCAGTGATTGAACTGCGTCCGGATCCCTTACAAAAACCATAACTTTCCCGGCCACCTTAATTAAATATCCCTCAAATAAAAGTGGTGATAGATCATGCGAATCCTTGTCGTCGAGGACGAGCTTAAAGCTGCCGAATACTTGCATCAGGGTTTGACCGAAAGTGGTTATATCGTTGACCACGCCGCCACCGGTGCCGATGGATTGCATCTGGCGCAACAGCAGGCCTATGACCTGATCATTCTCGACGTGAATTTGCCGGAGCTGGACGGCTGGGGCGTGCTGGAGCAACTGCGCCGCACTCATTCCACGCGGGTGATGATGCTCACCGCGCGTGGGAGGCTGGCGGACAAGATTCGCGGTCTGGATCTGGGCGCCGACGACTATCTGGTCAAGCCGTTCGAGTTTCCCGAATTGCTGGCGCGGGTCCGCACCCTGATGCGCCGCAGCGAAAACATTCCAGTGCCGCAGGTGTTGAAAGTCGCTGATCTGGAGCTTGATCCGGGCCGGCATCGGGCGTTTCGTGGCGAGCAGCGCATCGACCTGACCACCAAGGAATTCGCCCTGCTGCATTTGCTGATGCGCCAGTCCGGCGAGGTGCTGACCCGTACGCAGATCATCTCGCTGGTATGGGACATGAATTTCGACTGCGACACCAACGTGGTCGAAGTCTCGATCCGCCGTTTGCGGGCGAAGATCGATGATCCGTTCGACAACAAGCTGATCCACACCCTGCGCGGTGTCGGCTACGTGCTGGAGGCCCGGGAATGAAGCCGGCCAGCCTGTCGATGCGCCTCGGTTTGACGGTGAGTATTCTCGGCGCGCTGTTGGTGGTGTTTCTGGCGATCCTCGCCTATTTCGCCCTGACCCATGAGCTGAATGCGCTGTCGCGCGACAGCCTGGAAAAGAAGATGGCGCAGGTGGAACACAGCCTGTCGCTGTACGTCGACGCCAACGAAGTCAGTGGCAAGCCGCACATTCTGCTCGATCAGGTCATGGGCCATGACAACCTGACGCTGACGATTTACGACCGTTCGAACCTGCGTTCGCCGCTGCTCAAATCCGGCTCAGGGCTGAAGGATCCGCGCGCCGAATTGCGTGCGGTGCGAGGCACTACCGAGCAGTTGGCCTATAGCGACAGCAGCGATGACGAGGGCGCGAAGTTCCTTACCGCGTCGAAATTGATTCGGCTCAAGGACGGCAGCAGCGTGCCGGTGCTGCTGTCGATGGACAACGCGCATGATCAAGCCTTGCTCAGCGCCTATCTGCGTTCGACGCTGATCGCCCTGCCGTTGCTGCTGGTATTCATTGGTCTGACAGCGTGGGGCGCGGTGCAGCGCGGACTGGCGCCGCTGCGTGAATTTCGCAAAGTGGCGGCGAGGGTCTCGACGCAGGATCTGGAGCATCGGCTGTCGGTGGTGAACATGCCGCAGGAGTTGAGCGAACTGGCGCAGGGCATCAACTTCATGCTGCATCGGCTGGATGCCGGGGTGCAGCAGTTGTCGCAGTTCTCCGATGATCTCGCCCATGAGCTGCGCACGCCGATCAACAACCTGATGGGCAAGGCGCAGGTGACCTTGTCCCGCGAGCGTACGACCGAAGAATACAAGGATGTGCTGGTGTCCTGTACCGAGGAGCTGGAGCGCGTGGCGCGGATTGTTTCCGACATGCTGTTTCTGGCGCAGGTCAGTCATCCGTCGGCGCTGGCGCCGTTTGAATCGGTGGCGCTGGAGGTTGAAGCGGCGAAAGTGGCGGAGATGTTTTCGTTGTCGGCGCAGGACAAGCAGATTCACTTGAACGTTGTTGGCAGCGCATCGGTGCTGGGCGATCGGCTGATGATTCAGCGGGCGATTTCCAATCTGCTGTCCAACGCGCTGCGCCATTGCCCGAACGGCAAAACCATCACCTTGCTGATCGAGCAAGGCGCGACGCAGGCGTCACTGCTGGTGAGCAATCCCGGCGCCGGCATCGAGGCGCAACACCTGCCGCACCTGTTCGACCGCTTCTACCGCGTCGACAGCGCTCGCTCGCGCTCGCAGGGCAGCACCGGGCTGGGGCTGGCGATCGTGCGCTCGATCATGAGCCTGCATCAGGGGGTAGCGGAGGTGAAGAGCTTGCCAGGTGTCATGACCGTATTCCGCCTCGGTTTTCCTGCGGTGACACCCATGGCCCCATCGCTTGCAGGCAAGCTCCCACAGTGAATCGCGGTGTACCCGGGCCTGACGCCATTCTTGATACCAAGCATGAAGCTGGCATTGACCGGTGTCCTGTAGGAGCTGCCGCAGGCTGCGATCTTTTGCCTTAGCCTTTGAAGATCAGAATCAAAAGATCGCAGCCTGCGGCAGCTCCTACAGGGATCGGGGTGTTTTTGAGTTTTTTGGACGACACGCAAACTTGTGGGAGCTGGCTTGCCAGCGATGACGGCGGGTCAGTCACATCCTTATTTTTTTGACACACCGCTATCGCTGGCAAGCTAGCTCCCACAGCGGTTCCAGGCGCACTCTGAATTTGTGAGCAACGCAGAAACCTGTGGGAGCTTGCCTGCAAGCGATTACGGTAGATCAGGCAACAAAAAAAACGGCACCTTTCGGTGCCGTTCGCTTTTCACATTTCAGCTTTTACTTACGCGCATCCGCCCAGGATTTCAGCAGTTCGTTGTAGCTCACGGTCTCGCCCTTCGGCTTCTCGTTGGCCAGTTTCGGTTTCGGTGCGCCCGGTTGGTCGAACCAGTATTGCGCGTCGCGTTCCGGGTTCATTTTCGGGGCGCACACCGCTTGGGCCTTGGAGCGTTCGAGGCGGGTCATGATTGCGTCCTGATCCTTGGCCAGGCCGTCCAGCGCCTGTTGCGGAGTCTTCTCGCCGCTGGCCGCTTCGGCGATGTGGCTCCACCACAGCTGCGCCAGACGCGGATAGTCCGGCACGTTGGTGCCGGTCGGGGTCCATTGCACGCGGGCCGGGCTGCGGTAGAACTCGACCAGGCCACCGAGTTTCGGCGCCAGATCGGTCATCGCCTGCGAGTTGATATCCGACTCGCGAATCGGTGTCAGGCCGACGATGGTTTTCTTCAGCGACACGGTTTTCGAGGTGACGAACTGCGCGTACAGCCACGCCGCGAGTTTCTGTTTCTCAGGCGTGGATTTCATGAACGTCCACGAACCCACGTCCTGATAGCCGAGCTTCATGCCCTCTTCCCAATACGGCCCGCGCGGAGACGGCGCCATGCGCCATTTCGGCGTGCCGTCGGCGTTGACCACCGGCAGGCCCGGTTTGGTCATGTCGGCGGTGAACGCGGTGTACCAGAAGATCTGCTGAGCGATGTTGCCCTGCGACGGCACCGGCCCTGACTCGGAGAAGGTCATACCCGCCGCTTCCGGTGGCGCGTAGGCCTTGAGCCAGTCGACGTATTTCTGCGTGGCGAACACTGCCGCCGGGCCGTTGGTGTCGCCGCCGCGGGTCACGCTGGAACCGACCGGATGGCAGTCCTCGACGCGAATCCCCCACTCGTCCACCGGCAAGCCGTTGGGCAAACCCTTGTCGCCGCCACCGGCCATGGAAAACCAGGCATCGGTGAAACGCCAACCCAGCGACGGGTCTTTCTTGCCGTAGTCCATGTGCCCGTAGACGCGCTTGCCGTCGATTTCCTTGACGTCTTCGCTGAAGAATTTGGCGATGTCTTCATAGGCCGACCAGTTCACCGGCACGCCCAATTCGTAGCCGTATTTTTCCTTGAACTTGGCTTTCAGATCGGCGCGTTCGAACCAGTCGGCGCGGAACCAGTACAGGTTGGCGAACTGCTGGTCGGGCAGTTGATAGATCTTGCCGTCCGGCGCGGTGGTGAACGAGATGCCGATGAAGTCCTTGATGTCGAGGGTCGGC
>Ga0153923_100323_pt1 | contig 17738 bp, 13 predicted proteins | sample TSNJ007MetaG_FD_104682 | JGI IMG/M metagenome (GOLD analysis project Ga0153923, IMG submission 104682) | Attine ant fungus gardens microbial communities from New Jersey, USA - TSNJ007 MetaG | ecosystem: Host-associated > Fungi > Mycelium > Unclassified | place: USA: New Jersey, Brendon T. Byrne... | reverse complement strand
TTTTGGAGGATGTGGATCGTGATGGGTTTGTGGAGGTTTTGAGAGAGGCTTTAGTTAAACTTGACGAATAATCAATAAAACATGAAGAGACACTCACTATTTCAATTTGTGAGCGTCTTTTTTGATGTGTCCAGTTTATTGCCAACTACAATTCATTAACAAATCATTGAAACTAGTGTTGCCGAAAGTTTTTCAGGAAAACTATCGCCTTATGTAAAAAATGACGGACAGATTTTCCATACACCCCTCTGACCAAACAGGTGATTTCTTTTGCAAGCAAGGAACATATGATATAGTAGGGCCTGTAAATTCGTATCAGAATCTCAGTTCTACTTCCTGCTTTAGCAGGCTTAGTAGAATGACATACATGGTGAGAGTCAGCTTTATTTTTCGGTTTTTGAAAAATGATTTCCTTTAATACGAACTAGGAGTGGAACTATGCAAACCTTAAAAGAACGGATCATCGCTGAAAGTAGGCAGCTAGGGATAGATAAAATCGGCTTTACAACAGCCGAACCTTTTGATTATTTGGAGGAATCATTGATGGAGCAGCGCTCGCTGGGCCATACTTCTGGTTTTGAGCATCAAAATATCAAAGAACGCCTTTATCCAGAAGAAACATTTGAAAATCCTAAAAGTATCATCGCGATTGCTTTGGCGTATCCGACCAAAATCCACGAAAATGTCCCTCGTGATGAAAAACGCGGGCAATTTGCTCGAGCTTCGTGGGGAACGGATTATCACTTCATTTTAAAAGAACGGCTGACTAAGCTGATCGATTTCATCAAAGAACAGGCTGAAACGGAACAGGTTCAAGCAGAGTGGCGCTTTGCTCCACAGGTCGACACAGGTGAGCTGGTCGATGTGGCAGTCGCACAACGAGCGGGTCTGGGATTTATTGGGCGCAACGGTCTGCTGATCACTGAAGAGTATGGTTCCTTCGTGTACCTTGGCGAAATAATCACGAACATCCAATTTGAACCAGACCAGCCGGTTCCAAACGGCTGCGGCGATTGTACGCGTTGTATTACTGGCTGTCCGACCGGTGCCTTATTGGGAGACGGCCGGATGAATGCAAAAAAATGTCTCTCTTACCAGACACAAACCAAAGGTATGATGCCGGAGCAATATCGAAAGAAAATGCGCAACGTGATTTACGGCTGTGATATTTGCCAGCTAGTTTGTCCATACAATCGTGGCAAAGACTTTCACTTTCATGAAGAGATGGAGCCAAAAGTCGATGAGGTCTATCCAAAACTGACACCGCTCCTATCCATCTCAAATCGTGAATTCAAGGAACAATTTGGCCACTTAGCCGGATCTTGGCGCGGCAAAAAACCACTGCAGCGCAATGCGCTGATCGCATTAGCCAACCTCGGCGGGAAAGAAGCACTACCAGAAATCCGCGCTTGCCTACAAGACCCGCGACCAGTCATTCGCGGCACTGCTGTCTGGGCGTTAGGGCAGCTGACAAAAAAAGCACCGGATGAAACGATTAATTTATTGCAGGAATTAGAAAAAACAGAAACTGATTCAGAAGTTTTGGATGAGATAGCGAATGTTTTGGGGAGGTTTAGTTAAGGATAAGAGGATCGAACACGAGTTATTGTGTTCGGTCTTTTTAGTTTTGAGGTATTTTCATATAAAGAACCTTTTATTGCCATTTATCCTCTACGTCCAATCCATTGACCGTTACAGCCATGCTTTTCAATTAATATGTAGGCATTTTTTATGTGATTTCACAAGTTTTTTATGGTTTGGTGTTAAGGCACCAAACACATCTTTTAATGATTCTCGTATGTCGTATCGTCTAAAGAATCAGATTGGTATGTATTTAGGAGAGTCTCAGCTAAATACTCCACATCAGGAGTTCTTTTCTTTTAGCCATAATGGGATCACCTCTTAGTCTCGTTTTAGGAAAATAAAAACTGTGAAGTGACCACCTGTTTAGGACTAGTGGATACTTACACAGTTAATATTCCACTCTCTCTTTCATGGCGACATACCAATCAACATGTCACAACTTTTACTTTATTAGGATTACTAATACATCTAATTTCCACAAGTTTTTTTATCTAATCCATAGGTACTCGGGTGAACCTTCTAGTTTCCCATAGATTTTGCCTCCAAAATTGAAACAGACATTTCCATATTCGTCTTTAGAAGCATCACTCAATGAATAACGAATACCGTCTTGGTATAGCACATAGTCTGCTCCTAAAGTGTAGAATGCAATATCTATTTCATCACTTTTAAAATTATTAAAACTCACGTCTATGGAATAATCCTCATGCCAAGTAACAACACCCATTTCATTATCAAAATATACCCTTATAAATGAAGAATCATGGAAATCACTTTTTGCATTCCGAGAAAAATTCAAATAATATTTTTTATGGAGCATTCTTAAATCGCTTAATGCATTAACAAATTCTGTGTTATGTAGATCTGACAATATACAAACAACCAAATTATCGTTAAAATGAGGTTTTAAAAAGGTACTCATAGCTTTATCTTTAATGACCATATCGTTCAATCTTTGCCCAAATGTATGAGCCAAATCGATAACTTGATGTGTCGGAATAGATAATTCATTTTCATGTGCTAGAATAAGTGCAATATCTTTAGTAGTGAATGAACATCCTTTTGTTATGGATTTAATAAACAACCCCTCTAAAGCCTCTGATCGAATAACATATTCCGTATAACTACTTCTAATACCACCGTTCAGAATTATTTGCTCAAGTAAATTCTGATAATTTTTTATTATATCCTCTTGGATTATTATTCTAATTCTTTTTCTGAAATTTATAAAGTATCTTTCTTTGATATATACCGGAATTATTTTATCCCATATAGAAAAAAGAAAACTTGCTAATGCTGTCATTATAGTGCTCCTTCCTCCGTATCTCCTGATATTAAATATAAACTTTCAATAGTATCATGATCTTTATATATAGTGCCTGAATATTCTTCTCGGTAAATCAACATCTCAGTATCTTCTAGTATAACTAAGTAAATTAGACAAGTAAAACCAGTGAGGACATTCCAAATAATATTTTGAGAAATCGAAATTCCAACAGTGGTTGTTTCTAACCATTTGAGTGTTTCTTTTCTATTTATTGGGAAAGTAGAACTATCAAGTTCATTAGCCCAAAGTTCCTCTTCCTCAAATCTATGAAGCTTTTTATCAACTTCTATCATTCTCATAAGAAGTCCTTTCTTATTAATTTTCAAAAGAGAAACTTGATTTTCTGAGACATCAAATAAAAGTCCACCATTTTCTTGATAGTACCGGTAAAATTTTTTTATAAGAGACATATCGACAGAGTAATTAAAATCAGTTAAATCTTTATTTTTCATTATGGACTTAAAAGTTTCTGTATCCTCATGAACTAGCGTTAACCATTGAGCACTGTTAAATCGAATAACTGTCACAGAAAGTTTGCTAAGATTATAAACTCGTATTTTTGAAACGACTTCCTCTGTGATATTTAAATAAGTTGGTTTAGATTTGATGGTTAATTTGGAAAGTGTGTCTTGTGAACTTTCAAATTGATTAATTTTAATGTATCCACTGGTTGAAAATAGACGATCAAATTTTATACGATCCTTTACTTTTTTTTTGAACAGATACTTCCGATTTTTTTCAGAATCAGTTTTAATTAATTTTCGTAAAAATTTATATTTATCCTCATAAATTACACATTCTCCGAGTTCCTTATTTAAATAAGTTTGCATCGTATCGATCAAGTTTGAATCAATTGCATTTTCAAGTGTCGATTCAGAAGTATGAAAAATTTTTGTCAATTCTCCGATCGTTCGATAATTTGAATCAATCGCCAGTCTCTTCAAGTATCTTCCTAGATGCTCAGTACTTGTAAGAACTTCTAGGACTTCAAATAGATCGAATAGTAAAACTCCATTTTCCTTTGTCAAAGGTATTATTGCTTTTTTTGTATAAATTAAATAATCGAAAAATTTGCTCTTAGGTTCTAGTAAGAAAAAATCATATAAAACACTTAGCGGAACCATTCTGTACATATTATTCACCTCTACTTAGAACAATACCATATTCAATTTATTCATTTTAGTGGTGCTTTCGGAAATTATAGTTTAAATGGTTGTTCATGGACCTATTAAAGGATTTTTGGATTAATCGCTAACCTCGCTTTCTTTAAATATATTAATTAAACAACTTTTTGTCCCTAATCATTAATAGTTGTCCCAAAATGTGCTAAAATAAGATTGGAAAGGATGATTACTATGAAAAAGAAAAATATCCTCAATTTAATCAAATATTACTCCGAAAAAAACGATTTTCAGTTCAGAAATGAAGCCATTGAAATAGCTAGAGATTTCGATAGTACCGGTGATCATCAGCTTGCAGAATATATTATGAGTCTTTTATCTAATGTAAATACTTTTGTCCCCCAGAGTGATAACTTTGAGAGCAACTTTTTTAAGGAGCTTTCACTCAATACGGATTCACTACCACTTCCAGAATCGATCACAGCTGATATAAAAGGAATAATTAATGCTGTAAACCATCATGTCGGAGTGAACAAGTTCCTATTTGAGGGATCTCCTGGGACTGGTAAAACAGAGACAGTCAAACAGATTGCACGTCTGCTAGATCGTCGCCTGTATATGATTGAATTCAGTGAGTTGATAGACAGTAAAATGGGACAAACCGCTAAGAATGTTGTCACGGTTTTTAATGATATAAATCGCTTGCCTCATCCGTCAAAAGTATTGATTCTTTTTGATGAAATTGATGCGATTGCGATGGATCGTGTGAATGATAATGACTTGAGAGAAATGGGCAGAGTTACATCAACGATTTTAAAAGAGTTAGATAAACTAAATGAAGAAGTTGTTCTGATCGCAACTACAAATCTATATAAAAACTTTGATAAGGCTCTTACTCGTAGGTTCGATTCTGTCATTAGTTTCGACCGATATGAGAAAGAAGACTTGATTGAGATCGCAGAAAGTATTTTGAACGATTTATTAAAGAAATTCAAAAATGCTGGTCGAGATATGAAGCTCTTCAAAAAAATTATTGGAAATATGGAAGAGATTCCTAATCCTGGCGAGCTAAAAAACTTAATTAAAGTTTCATTGGCTTTCAGTGACCCGAGTGATGAGTTTGATTACTTAAAGCGTTTACTGAATGCTACTCAAAATAATCCTATCAACAATGATCTGAAGAAATTGAAAGAAATGGGGTTCACTACTAGAGAAATTGAAGTTTTAACTGGTATCTCTAAAAGTCAAGTGTCTAGAGAGTTGAAGGGAGAATAGACAAATGAACGATATTTTGAATTTGAAGGGCACCTTTGAACAAAAATCAAGTGATCGAAGACCAGGAGCACCAACGCTACCAAAAAATACTACGATCAGTATTTCAGATATCAATCAGCTTATCCATTCTTTAGAAGATATGGAACAGTTTTGGCAAGCTCAAACGATTCTTAGTGGTGGTTTGGTCAGTGTTTATTATGGTCGAATCATCGCTAAGAGTAATCGTATAAAAGGCTATTTATCCAATGGCAGTCAATTACCGAATGCAACGATTGTCGGAGCCAAATTTACAGATGATAAAAAAAAGCACATCATTACTCACTATATTCCTCTATCAGCTATTACTGATTCAATCAATGATGCGCGTGAAGCGGTTACTATTCTAGAAAAAGAGTTCTTTGGATCTGTAAATGATCTGGTTTTCAATAAGAAAGAAACTTTCAAAAAGATTGATTTTTCGTCCTATCAAATCTCCAAAACAAGATTTCAACGAATCGTTGTTGATACGGCATATGTTGAAAAATTTGATATAGAACAGAGCGAGTACGATACGAACGAAAGTTCCATCGTGACATTATACGAAACAGATTTAGATACGAAAACTCTCCTCGAAAAGCTCGGCATTAAGATCTATCGACATCAGATTCTTAACAAAACTACGATTCTTTTAGATGAACAATACATGGAGCTTCTTTTTGAAAAAGCACCGTACTTGGTGGCGATGGCTGTTGAAAACATATCAGAGTTATCTCCAACAGACTTTTTGGATGAGTTACAAAATTCAAATAATCAAATTGAACACCCAGATAGCGAACCAACTATCGGAGTGATTGATACTCTTTTTGATGAAACTGTCTATTTTAGTGAGTGGGTAGAATTTCATAAGGAAATCGCCGAAGACATTCCGATTGATTCCTCAGATTATCTGCATGGTACGGCTGTTTCATCAATCATTGTTGACGGACCTCAGTTAAATCCAGAGTTGGATGATGGATGTGGTCGTTTTAAAGTAAGACATTTTGGTGTGGCTACCAGCAAAGCTTTCAACTCCTTTACGATTATTCGAGCAATCAATGATATTGTAAAAAGAAATCGTGATATTCATGTGTGGAACCTATCACTCGGATCAAATGAAGAAATAAGAGAAAATTTCATTTCCGCTGAAGCGGCGATCCTAGATCGAATTCAATTTGATAATGATGTCATTTTCGTTATCGCAGGGACAAATAAAGGAAGAAATGAAGCCGAAAAACGTATCGGAGCACCAGCCGATTCGATCAACTCAGTAATCGTCAATTCTGTTGATTTTAACAATCAGCCAGCTTCATACACCAGAAGAGGTATCGTTCTCTCATTCTTCACCAAACCGGATATTAGCTACTACGGTGGCGGGAACGGGGACTTCATCAATGTTTGTGAACCACTTGGTCTGCAACAAGTTAGTGGTACATCATATGCTGCACCGTGGATTGCTAGGAAGCTATCCTACCTAATTGACATTATCGGGCTAAGCAAAGAGATTGCAAAAGCTTTACTTATAGATTCAGCGTTAGGATGGAATAGTACCTCAGATTTTGATCAGCTATCTTTTCGTGGTCATGGAATCGTACCTATTAGAATCAACGATGTGATTCAGTCACGTACGGATGAGATCAAATTCGTTGTTGAAGGGATCTCAGAAAAATATGATACCTATAATTTCAATTTTCCAGTTCCAGTCTCGAAGAATAAACACCCTTTTGTAGCAAAAGCAACGCTGTGCTATTTCCCGAAATGTGCTCGAAACCAAGGAGTCGATTATACGAATACAGAATTGGATATCTATTTTGGACGACTAAAGGATAACGGCAGATTGGATACTATCAATAAGAACAAGCAAAGTATCGAGTATGAAGAGCATTATCTTCGTGAAGAAGGAGCAAGAAAGCTGTTTCGAAAATGGGACAATGTGAAGCATATTAGTGAACCAATCACCTCTCGAACGCGTGCGAAGAAGGTATACGCAAACCCTATGTGGGGGATGAGTGTCAAAACCAAGGAACGCTTGGACGCAAAGGATGGGGAAGGAATTCGTTTTGGTGTTGTTGTGACGCTAAGAGAAATCAATGGCGTAAACCGAATTGATGATTTCATACAGCAATGCAATTTTAGAGGCTGGTTGGTAAATCGAATTAATGTTGAGAATCGGTTGAATATTTATCAAACGGCTGAGGAAGATGTTGAGTTTGAGTGATCGCTAGAAAGGTGTAATTATCTAGTTGTTGTGCCTTTCTATGTTAATAATAAAAGTATTCTCTCGATTGGGTATTACGCATGTGATTATTATATTCATAAAGAGCTATTTACCTAAATTATTTTTGTACTTTAATTAAAAAACTGTTGACAAAATCATAGGAAACCGATATTATACGATTAATTATTGAAGTACTTTGGTTAAAGAACAAAAAGAGGGTGAAGGAATGATTGTTAATCTTACGTCGTTTTTGAAGAGTGCTTTACTGCCCACTATTCGGAAGCTGCTGAGTAACCAGTTTGAAAATTTTTTCCTTGGAGGTAAAAGGAGAAAACTCTATAAATCATGGAAGAAGCAGTTCAAGAGAGTATTTCTCAATGCAAGGTTGAGTGAGAAAAAATTCGATGATTCAAATTGTTCGAAAATGATCAGCAATCTTCTTTTTCAATCTACCATTAAAGGGTATCCATTTTCAAATAAAGATCTAGTACTCATCTTAGCGAAGGAAAACTGTTGGGGATTAAGTTCAGCAGATATTATTAATCTAGTAACAACCTTTTGCGACTCTCTGAGACCTTCTTTAAAAAAAGTAAATCGTACTGATCTATTTATTGACGAAGTGTATATTGAACTTGATTTATCTGAACCTACATTTGTACAAAAAATAAATAATTATTCTGGTCTAAATAAAGAATATTATAAACATTTTTCTAATAGAGGACGAAACACGGTCAATAGTGACATGAAGATAAATGTACATTTTCGTGATGAACTGGGTGTTACTAACAGAACATCGAATTATTCTGTAGATGTTAGTATAAATCGTTTTGATGTTAGTGAGATATGTTCTGGCTTTTTTACAGCAGATGCAGAGTATGTTTTATGTAAAGGAACTGTACGTGAGCAGGTGAAATTTGTACATATGGACAAAAAAGGTAACGTAAAAATTGTTCTTGAAAATGAATCATCGTATGGAGCCTGCTCTAAAAAATATGTTACCCTCTGGGAAGTGTGAGGGTGTTATTTATTATTGTATAGAAGGGATGAATCAACTTGGGCAAAATATTGCTAAATGATGTGATAAATATTAAGATCGGATTAAATTTATCGAGGAAAAGCGAAGAAGAGAAAAAACATATAAATGTTTATACTAATAATGATTTGATTAACGATTTGGATATCTTAGACCAAGATGAAGTTTATGAGGAGAGGGTAAAAGAAAAAAATTCTAATACTCACAGCGTTTATGAAGGAGATGTTGTTTATAGTTTTATAAACTCTATCTCTGGAATCGTTGGAAAATCAAATGGAGGGAAAGTAATCAATCAAAATTTTGCTAAAATCGAAATAGATGAGAAGCGGATAGATAAAAAGTATCTTTGCTATTTATTAAATAGCGATAAAGAAGTGAATAGAGAAAAAGACATCGCTATGCAGGGGAGCGTATTGAAAAAGCTATCTCCCACTGCAATTAGAAACTTCGAGGTTGAACTACCGGATATTGATAAGCAAAAGAAAATTGGAAATCTATATGCTACGTGGATGAAAAGAAAAGCACTGATTTCAAAACAAAAAGAGCTTGAAGATACAATTTTTTCTGAATTTTTGAACGACTTAAAAAAACAGCGCTAAAAGCTTAATGAGGAGTTATTGCTACATTTTTGAATGAACATCAGTTATGTAATCGGGACGGTATATTTAAGGTATTAGTAATCTCAGGTTTTTGAGGCAGTTCTGATTCGGTTATTCACAATAAATTTGATGAGTTATCCAGAAAAATTATTTCGGTTATAATAGAGTTTGAAAAACTTATGATTCATCAAAGCAAAAGCTTGTAATGCGTTATATTATCAAGGAGGAACTATCAATGACTACAACAAATTCAAGAACTTTATATCAAGCATTATGGAACTCGGCAGATATTTTGCGTTCAAAAATGGATGCGTCAGATTATAAGTCCTATTTATTGGGCTTAGTGTTTTATAAATACTTATCTGATAAATTGCTTTATCATTCCGCAGATTTATTAGAAGAAGCAACAAGCGATCTAAATGAAGCTCAGCGTATTTATGAAGATGCCTATAATAATGAAGAGACGAAAGAGGATCTTTTAGAGGAACTACAGTATGATTTTTCATATTCATTGGAGCCTCATCTTACATTTACAGCATTAGTTCAAGCAATTTATAAAGGAAAATTCCAGTTAGAAGATTTGGCACAAGGTTTCCGAAATATTGAACAGTCTAGCGAAACCTTTGAGAACTTGTTTGAAGATGTAGACTTATACTCTAAGAAATTAGGCGCTACTCTTCAGAAGCAAAATCAAAGTATTGCGGATGTTATGAAGGAACTTGCTGTTTTGGATGTAGCTGGACATGATGGTGATGCGTTAGGCGATGCTTATGAGTACTTGATCGGTCAGTTTGCTTCTGATTCAGGTAAAAAGGCTGGTGAGTTTTATACTCCACAACCAGTCTCAGAGTTAATGACCAAAATTGTTCTTTATGAGAAGGACTCACAAAAAGGATTTAGTGTTTATGATCCGACAATGGGGTCGGGCTCATTGCTTTTGAATGTCAAAAAATATTCTAAAGAGCCTGGAACAATTGAATATTTTGGTCAAGAACTCAATACATCAACCTATAACTTGGCTAGAATGAATATGATTCTTCATGGTGTTGATACGGTGAATCAACATTTGCATAATGCCGATACGTTGGATCAAGACTGGCCGACAGAAGAGCCAACCAACTTCGATGCTGTCCTGATGAATCCACCATATTCAGCAAAATGGTCAGCAGAGAAAGGCTTCTTAGATGACCCACGTTTTTCTATGTATGGAGTATTAGCTCCAAAATCTAAGGCTGATTTTTCTTTTTTACTTCATGGGTATTATCATTTAAAAGATACTGGTGTAATGGCAATCGTGTTGCCTCATGGCGTACTATTCAGAGGAAATGCAGAAGGGAAAATACGGAGGATATTGTTGGAAAACGGTGCAATCGATACCGTTATAGGGTTGCCAGCAAATATTTTCTTCAATACATCTATTCCAACAACAGTTATTATTTTGAAGAAGCAAAGAGACGATAAAGATGTCTTGTTTATTGATGCGTCGAAGGATTTTGAAAAAGGGAAAAATCAGAATCTGTTGAAAGAAGGACATATAGATAAAATTTTAGAAACTTATAAGAAGCGTGAAGATGTTGAAAAATACGCACATCTTGCTGAGTACGATGAAATTGCTGAAAATGATTTTAACTTGAATATTCCGAGATATGTTGACACGTTTGAAGAAGAAGAACCAATAAACATTACTGAATTGGGCAAAGAAATGCTCGATTTGAATCGACAAATTAAGGAAGCTGAGCACTCATTTTTAGCTATGTTGGATGAACTTCAAATGACCGATGAATCGAAAGAAATCATTGAGATGACTAAGGCGGTGTTTTCTAATGAGTGAGAAGAAAGTGCCGGAATTACGGTTTAAGGGGTTTTCTGATGATTGGGAACAGCGTAAGTTGGGAGAAATTGCGGACTTTAATCCGAGAGCTGGGCTTCCCAATACTTTTGAATACGTAGACTTAGAGTCTGTCATAGGCATTGATTTGATGAGCCACCGCACAGAATTAAAAGCAACCGCACCATCCAGAGCGCAGAGGCTAGCGAAAAAAGGCGATGTTTTTTATCAAACTGTTCGTCCATACCAGAAAAATAACTATCTGTTTGATCTACCTTATGATAACTATGTTTTTTCTACTGGGTATGCACAGTTGAGGCCTAAAGTCGATAGTTATTTTCTATTGTCTAGATTACAGGAGGAACATTTCGTTTCAGACGTATTAGATCGAAGTACAGGAACAAGTTACCCTGCAATCAGCTCAAATGATCTATCAGACATTGAAGTTTCAGTAACAACAAATGAGAAAGAACAGAGAATGATTGGTTGTGTTTTCAAACAACTTGATACCACTATCACACTTCATCAGCGTAAATTGGAATTGTTAAAGCGATTGAAGCAGGGGTATTTGCAGAAGATGTTCCCGAAAAGCGGGGAAAAAGTGCCTGAGTTGAGGTTTGCGAGTTTTGACGAGGAGTGGGAACAGCGTAAGTTGGGAGAGATTGTAAAACGCGTTACTCGAAAAAATGGAGATTTAGAATCCACATTACCACTTACTATATCTGCACAAGACGGTTTGGTAGATCAAAATGAATTTTTTAATAAAACTGTAGCAAGTCGTGATGTCAGTGGATACTATCTTCTAAAGAACGGTGAATTCGCTTATAATAAGTCATATTCAAATGGGTACCCTTGGGGAGCTGTTAAAAGATTAAATCGGTATGAGATGGGAGTTTTATCCACCTTATATATTGTTTTTAATCCTACTAATATTGATTCAAATTTCTTAGAAAAGTATTACGATACGAACTATTGGCATGAAGAGGTTTCGAAACATGCTGCTGAAGGAGCTCGTAATCACGGATTACTTAATATTGCGGCTTCTGATTTTTTCGAAACTAAATTAACTATCCCTAAAGACTGTAAAGAACAACAAAAAATAGGTATCTTCTTCAAACAACTTGACGATATTCTCACCTATCATCAAAAAAAGATTAATGAACTTACATCCTTAAAGTCCTCTCTCCTGAAAAAAATGTTCATATGAAACGAAATCCCAGAAGACCACCACATCTTCTGGGATTCTTTTTATACTAAAACACTTAAATGCCGAATAATCTTATCGTTATCTTGATTTTCCAATTCCTGAATAATATGAAGATAGGTTTCCTGTGTTGTCGTCATACTGGAATGCCCCAACCTTCTCGCAACACTGGCGATTGAGACACCAGCAAATAGTAATAGCGACGCGTGAGTGTGTCGAAGACTGTGGACAGTAATAACAGGAACGTCAGCCTTTTTACAAAGTATTTCGAGTCTTTTATTGATTGTCGAATTGAATACTCGCCCTCTCACAAAGATCAGGTTATCCTCTCTCATATCTTTTGTTAACTGTGAAAATTGCATACTTACTTGCCAGTCAATTTGAATTTTTCTTTTTGAAGATTCATTTTTAGTAGGTTGGATCTCACCACGAGCTTTTTTATAATTCCAAGTCTTGTTCACTACCAGACTTTGATTGAAGTAATCAAAATCTTTTGGAGTTAAAGCGAGTGCCTCAGAAAAACGTAGTCCAGTCTTTGCGATAAGCAAGATAAACCAGTCCCAATTAATTTCTTTTTCAAGTTCTAATTGTTTCAGTAAAGACTGCAACTCAAATTGATTCAGAAATTTTGGTTTCTTTTTACGAGGTTCCATACCCTTAATAATAATTTTCCGAGTAGGATTTTTTTCAATCAGCCCTTCATCGACAGCGTCCAAAATGGCCCCTTTGATTTGATGATGAAAATCCATAGTTGTTTGTTTTTCATGAGTTAGAGCATATTCATTCAAAAGCCTCTGATAGCTCCTACGATCCAAATCAGATAAACGTAGATCAGGAGCTAACTCGATGATTCTTTGATGAGTCATATAATATTTGTCTAACGTAACCTCTCGAATCGCCCCAACCTTATAAAGCTCTAGCCACTCCCTAAAATATTGATGAAACAATACATCCTTTTTTCTTTTCCGCATAAAAACTCCTCCTAAAAAATAATTGGTTAGATTCCATCATAACTATTTTTTAAGAGGTGATAGCTTTTATACGAACATTTTTTTTAGAGATAATACTTTTAAGGATTTTAATTGGTTTATTTTGTTCTGATGAAAGGAAATGTTGTCATCAAATTGTTCGAAAAAAACACCAATCTTTTTTTGTTCCTCCGAGCTTGGATAGATTAATTCGACCTGTTTCAAATCTGAGTTATGTAAATGTACTACTGATTTCCCCTGAGCTCGTTTGGTCATCTCCTTTTGTTGTGGGCCATTTGAAATAGTCAGAGCGAGAAAAACAGAATTAATTTCTTCTTTTGGTTTGATAATATTTAGATCTCCGCTTAAGATAATTCCTTCTTTCCCAATCACTGAAGCCCTTGAAATATCTTCTGCTGTTTCACCAGATGCTGGAACTACTACCTCATTACCCTCGCTGAACATAGATTTGTCTTTTACATCTACAAAAGTGTCCACTTCTTTAATGATTGTTTCATAACTGGTATATAGACGACCGTACAATATAATTGGGCTACCTTTTTCAATTAAATCATTTTTGGTGTAGCCCTTACCTTTCGAAAAATTTGCTAAATCTCCCAACTTATGCTGTTCCCACTCCTCGTCAAAACCCGCAAACCTCAACTCAGGCACTTTTTCCCCGCTTTTCGGGAACATCTTCTGCAAATACCCCTGCTTCAATCGCTTTAACAATTCCAATTTACGCTGATGAAGTGTGATAGTGGCGTCGAGTTGATTAAAAAAGCCTCCGATTTTCTTTTGCTCATATACTGAAGGATAAGGAATTGGCATATCAATAAATACTGAGTCTTTGATTGCAAATCGGTCTGCACGTGCTCCAGAATCTCCGTTCAATTCCATGAAACAATGCCAGTAAACAGTATCAAAATACTTTTCAAGATAGTTTTTATTGATGTCATGCGTACGAAACACATAATATAGTGGTGACATAACACCGGTTCGCCCAAGTTTATTCCTTTTAATCGGTCCAACTGGAGCGAAATTTGAAATCCGTGGATTATAGACAAAGTCATCGTTCCGCACTACATAATAACTATCGAGATTTTTCACATTTGAAATATCCTTATCGAAAAAATCCCGTTGATTGATAATCCCGTGCTCCGCTGAGTTTGTCAAAGTCTCCGTAATCTCTCGAGATTTATTTTTTTCTTTAACTTTATCAGAGATTTCTCCCAACTTACGCTGTTCCCAAACATGTGAAAACCTAGTTCCATCAAGTCTAAACAATGCTATACTAAAACTAATAACAATTAACGCATAAGTTATCAGTCAGGAGTGAAAATGTAATGGGCGACAAAATGACCCCCGAAGCTGTTATTGAAAATAATCTTATTCAGAAATTAATTACTGGAGAGTCGCAGTGGATTTATCGAAATGATCTGTGTACAGAAGAGGCTCTTTGGGAGAATTTTAGGGAAAAGTTGGAGAACAACAATAAAGATGTACTGAATCAAGTTCCATTAACTGAACAGGAATTTCGTCAAATTCAAAATCAGCTAAATTTTCCTAATTTTTATGAAGCAGCTCGATGGCTAGTGGGGGAGAATGGTATTGCCAAAGTTCAAGTACAAAGAGAAGATGCTTCTTTAGGAACGATTCGTTTGCGTGTCTTGAATCGTGCAGACGTTGCTGGCGGTATGTCTTCCTATGAAGTTATCAATCAGTTTGAGAGTAATAAAAAGTCATTTGAAGACCAGAACCGACGTTTTGATGTCACACTATTAATCAATGGATTACCAATGATTCATATTGAGTTGAAGAATAGAAACCATCCATATATGGATGCATTTAGGCAAATAAAGAAATACTTGAAAGAAGGTAAGTTTACGGGAATTTATTCTACTCTCCAGATGTTTGTGGTATCAAACGGGACGGATACTCGTTATATTGCTTCTGCGATGGATACGAAGTTGAATGAACAATTCTTAACAAAATGGGTAGATGATGAAAACACACCAGTAAATGATTATTTAGAATTTACTGAACAAGTCCTATCTATTCCTCAAGCGCATAAAATGGTGACACAGTATACCGTCATGGACAAAGAGAAAAAAGCGTTGATTCTTTTACGCCCGTATCAAATTCATGCGATCGAAGCAGTCAAGGAAGCCTCCAAACGCCAAGAATCAGGATATATATGGCACACGACTGGATCAGGGAAAACATTAACGTCTTATAAAGTTGCTCGAAATTTACTTCAAATCCCGTCTATCAACAAGACCATTTTTATCGTTGACCGTGTAGACTTAGATCAGCAAACATCAAGCTCTTTTAGCTCATACGCGGAAAATGATGTGATCGAAATTGATGAAACGGACAATGTTAGTGATCTAATCAAGAAACTTTTATCCGACGATCGAACTGTGATTGTGACAACCATTCAAAAATTGAATCACGTGATGAAAAGACTACGCGGAAAAGAAGAGACAAAACGTTATCAACAGTTACCCCAGCTAAAAACAGCCTTTATCGTGGATGAATGTCATCGTGCCGTTTCTCCACAAAAGAAACAAGAGATTGAAGAATTTTTCATTCATTCTTTATGGTACGGGTTTACGGGAACACCAATTTTCAAGGAAAATGCAAAAAAAGTGCTAGGAAATTTAGCCAGAACTACCGAACAACAATATGGTAAGAGACTTCATGAATACACAGTTAAAGAAGCGATTCATGACAAAGCAGTCTTAGGCTTCCAAGTTGAGTACCAGAGTACATTTTCTGAAGAGTCATTAAATCGTGTGGTTGCGAAAATGTACGCAGAAGATTTGGTTGACGTGGAAGAAATGGACTTGGCTGAACGAGAGGACATATTACCCAAAGTTGTCTATGAAGATGAGTATCATATGTTAGAAGTGATTCATTCTATTATCAACAAATCACGGAGAAAACTTGGTTTTAGTAAAGGACCAGGTCAAACTTATGCAGCGATTCTTACAACATCGTCTATAGCGCAGGCCCAAAAGTATTATGACCTTTTCAAAAAGGTAAAGGCTGGGGAAACAGAACTAAAGATTTCTGAGGAAACAAGACGGGTTTTACCGGATTTCCCTAAAATTGCTATTACCTATTCCATTTCTGAAAATGAAGAGGCTTCTATCAATAATCAAGATAAGATGAAGGACTCGTTGAACGATTATAATGAAGAGTATGGTACAAACTATATAATGGAAACAATTCGAGCCTATAATCGTAATGTGAATGATCGTTTGGCTCGGAAAAAAGAAAAATATTTACCGCGTTCTGAGCAGTTAGATTTAGTAATCGTTGTGGATCGTCTATTAACAGGGTTTGACGCACCTTGTCTATCGACGTTATTCATTGATCGTCCACCGATGAGGCCTCATGATTTGATTCAAGCTTTTTCACGAACGAATCGGCTATTTGATAAATACAAGAAATATGGACAAATCGTGACTTTCCAAATGCCTCAAACTTTTGAGGACAGTGTCAAAGAGGCATTAATACTTTATTCAAATGGTGGAGAGAATGATGTGCTAGCACCTACATGGGAAGAGGCTGCCGATACTTTTAAAGAAGCGATTAAAATCCTCAAAGAATTAGCAGATACGCCAGAACAAGTGGACGAATTGAATATTACATTGAAGAAGAAGTTTGCCAAAGCTTTTCAAAGACTGGATAAGGCCTTTACCTCGGTTCAAGTGTACAGAGAATATGAAGATGAAATGTTGGGTACATTCTTTTCAATGAAATTTAAAGAAATCGAAGAATTTAAAGGGAAGTATACCAACGTACTAGAAGAGATTAAACCTGAATTGGTTGATCCAGGTCCAGATGATCCAGAAATAGAAATAGATATTGAATACGAGTTGGAATCCATTAAAACAGAAGAAATTAATTACGAATATATTCTAATGTTGATTCAGTCATTCGTTCCGCAAGGTGATGATGAATATGAATTGATTCCTAAAACCGATAAAAGGGCTGTAGAAGAAGTTAATAAATACTTGAGCGATTTAGGAAAAACTAACTCTAAATTGGCAGGGCTGATGGAACATTTATGGGATAAAATTCAGGATGATCCAGAAGCGTATCGTGATCAAAATGTTTCTGTATTGCTTGAGAATCTAATTCACGATACTACTTATGAGTTAGTAGAAGAATTCTCTGACAAGTGGCGAGTCAATGAGGATGAATTGGAGTTTATGGTGTCCAATTATAATCCAAAAAGGTCTCGACAAAATGGAGAGGCAGAGTTGAAAAGGACAAGCAATTATGAAGAATATAAGCAAAAAGCAGAGGAACCAGTAAGTAAGTTAAAGTATTGGAAGTCTGTTCGTAATGAGTTGGATGAGTTAATGTCAGAAGAAATTTTACCTTTAAGGCAAAGGTAAAATATATAGAACAAACAAACCCATAATTTGAGAGAGTGTAATATTAACTGTGTAAGTAACCGCTAATCCTAGGTAGGTGGTTGCTTCACAGTTTTTATTTTTCTAAAATGAAGCTAAGAGGTGATTTTATTATGGCTAGAAAGAAAAGAAATCC
>Ga0153923_100322_pt1 | contig 17746 bp, 16 predicted proteins | sample TSNJ007MetaG_FD_104682 | JGI IMG/M metagenome (GOLD analysis project Ga0153923, IMG submission 104682) | Attine ant fungus gardens microbial communities from New Jersey, USA - TSNJ007 MetaG | ecosystem: Host-associated > Fungi > Mycelium > Unclassified | place: USA: New Jersey, Brendon T. Byrne... | reverse complement strand
AATAAGTGATCTCGTAATCCTTTCGGTAAGTCAGTGTGGGTTCCTCCTCCTGGTCCTGGCTGATGTGGAGGACATCTTCTGTAAATGCTACAAAACAGTCGTTAACGATCATGATATGTGGCTGTGTAACCGGAATAGAAGCGCTGCAGATCAGGGCCTGATAGGCTTCCAGCTTGGCCGGGATCAAGGCCTTTGACAGGTCCCGTCCATTTTCCATCCGCCGTTTGACCTCTGCATAAACATGGTCGCTGACATAGGTAATGGTGGATTTCTTGATGCCGCCATTCGTGCCAAGAAGTCGGTGATAGCCGGATCCGTTGATCAGGAAGCCTTGATTGGCCTGATCGTAATCCCGATGGCTGTCCATGACAATATTCACATAATCTTTTATGTATTGCAGAGAATAAAGTTCCTCATAAAGAGTACTGATCCGCTGCTTATGTTCCCGGCGTCCGGCGGACTTTTTGAGCTTTTTGATGTCGGCCCGGATTTTGCCGGCCTGTTCTTCCCAATCAGGAATCTGATTCAGTTCACAGATCCAGCGGAGAAGCTGACTGTCATTTAAAGCGACGATATCGCTTTTGTTCTTTCGGGCCTGGGACAATGGGAGCGCAAGGTTCCAATGTGCCTGTTTTAAGCGTTTGCCCGGTAGTTTGTAGATGAATTTCTGACATGATTTCTGCTTGCTTATGTGAATCAACCTCCCTGCTGTTTTTTCGTGTTTGTGTGCAGTGGCCTGGGTGTTTCTTCCAGCCAGACTTCCCAGTACCCGTCCCGGGGGTAATATCTGGTTCTTAACCGTTCCGGTTCAAACTCCAGCAAGGTACTGATCTGATAAGAAAAATAACAGAACTCGGAGCTGCCGCTGCGGATTTCCTTTAATACTTCGTTGATATAGGAGCAATATTGCTGCCAATTCGTTGTGCCTTGATAAGTTCCCTGTGATTCCGCATTCCACCGTCCCGATTCTTTTGTATACCGGCCAGTCAGCCGCCGGGTGTACTTTCGGGGAATGGTCTGAGTTTTGATCAGAGCAAAATACTGCTGCCATTGTTCATTTGATGTGAATTTGATAGTAACACCTCCTTTCGCGAACTGATGTTCGCTTTTGTAATGATATTAACCCTTAAAGGTAAATTTGTCAACAATAAATTTCCGTCTTTTACAAATTACTATATTTTTTGTTGATAATGTATAAACCAGGAAGTAACGGTTAATAATGATATTAGTACCAAAGAAAAAAGAAATACTTATCCTCCCCTTTTTGATACCTTGTCAGCTGCAAAGGCGTAGCTGGCAGGGTATTTTTTGTGCTGAAGGAACCGAAGTTAATTGCAAAACAGAGCGAATTGTTATATACTAAGAAAAGTGAATATTCTAATCTATTACAGTAAAGGAAGGAACGTTTTATGACATTATTAGAAAACTGGCGAAACCTTGGTTATGGTGACGGTTTGAACGATAAAGAAAGAGAGAGCCTGTGGGACGGTTATTTTATCATTGAAAAAAGTATTTATGAAAAGATCCTGGACAACCCGGCGGCGGTGATTCAGGGAACGGTGAAGGAACTGGCGGAACAGTTTGGTACGGAAGCCCTGATTATGACCGGCTTTTTGGATGGTATCAACGAGAGTCTGAAAGGTTATGAGAATCCGCTTGAAACCATGGAAGAGGATACCATAGTAAAGATTGAGATCGATCCGGAGAAACTGTATTACAATATGGTTGGAGCAAAAGCAGACTGGCTGTATACAATGCCCCAATGGGATTCCATTTTGAATGAGGAAAGCAGAAAAGAGTTGTATAAGCAGCAGAAAGCTTCCGGCACGGTTCGTAAAGACAAAAAAGTCGGCAGAAATGATCTGTGTCCATGCGGCAGCGGCCAGAAGTATAAAAAGTGCTGTGGTAAGAACGCATAATTTTGTATCACAGGCAAGAGAAGGATACCGTGGCAGGGACATCAGTGGGGTGTTCCTGCTTTTTTGTTCGCCAGGATCAACCGGTTGGAAAGTGAGGAAGCAGGATGGAAGCATATACTGGTTTTGCAGAAGTATACGATTTGTTTATGGATGATATTCCTTATGGGGAGTGGTGTCAGTATCTGATGGAACTGTTAGAGGAGCATGGTGTATCGGAGGACCTGGTGCTGGATCTGGGATGCGGAACCGGAACGTTGACCCGGCTGCTGGCGCTTCGGGGCTATAATATGATTGGCGTGGACAACTCCGGGGAAATGCTGGCAATAGCGGCCCGCCGTGCCAACGGAAACGGGACAGCGCCGGATATTCTATATCTGCTTCAGGATATGCGGGAGCTGGAACTCTACGGAACGGTCCGGGCCGTGGTCAGTATCTGCGATTCCATGAATTATCTGATGGAATATGAGGATTTGGTGCAGGTGTTCGCGCTGGTGAATAATTATCTGGATCCTGGCGGCGTGTTTATCTTTGATTTGAATACCATTTATAAATATGAGCAGGAGCTGGGGGACCGGACGATTGCCGAGAACCGGGAAGAAGGCAGCTTTATCTGGGAAAATTACTATGACAAGGAAGAACAGGTAAATGAATACGATCTGACCTTGTTCATCAAAGAGGCCGACGGACGCTATCAGAAGTATGAGGAGACCCATTATCAGCGCGCCTATTCATTGGAAACCGTCAGGCAGGCATTGGCATCGGCCGGAATGGAATTTGTTGCTGCCTATGATGCCTTTAGCAAGAATGCACCGCGGGAAGACAGTGAGCGGATTTATATCATTGCCAGAGAACAGGGCAAGGATCCGGCCTCTGTGTGTGGGGAAGAATAGCAACAGTAAAAGGAGAAAATGACATGTCAGATTATATGATTCGGGCAACGGCGGCAAATGGACAGATCCGAGCCTTTGCGGCAACAACAAAGGAGATGGTGGAAGACGCCCGCAGTGCCCATAATACCAGCCCGGTCGCCACGGTGGCACTTGGCCGGCTGTTGACCGGCGGGGTGATGATGGGAGCAATGATGAAAGGGGAGGATGATTTGCTGACCCTGAAGATTCATGGCGATGGCCCGATTCAGGGGTTGACGGTAACCGCGGATGCTCTGGGCAATGCCAAGGGGTATGTCCTTAATCCGGAGGTAATGCTGCCGCCAAATGCCAAAGGAAAACTGGATGTGGGCGGGGCCCTGGGTTTGGGTGTATTAAATGTAATAAAAGATATCGGCTTAAAAGACCCCTATGTGGGTCAGACCATTCTGGTGACCGGTGAGATTGCTGAGGACCTGACCTATTATTTTGCCACTTCCGAGCAAACCCCATCCAGCGTGGCCCTTGGTGTCCTGATGAACAGGGAAAATACCGTCCGGCAGGCCGGCGGTTTTATTTTGCAGATGCTTCCCGGCGCATCGGAAGAGGCGATCGCCGCTCTGGAAGCAAAATTGGCGGATATCAGTTCGATTACCGCTTTGCTGGATGAAGGAAGAACGCCGGAGATGATTCTGGAATCTGTTCTTGGTGATTTTGGCCTGGAGATTTTTGAAAAAATGCCGGTCCAATTTTACTGCAATTGTTCCAAACAGAAAATCGAGAAAGCATTGATCAGTATCGGGCAGAAGGATTTGCAGGAAATGATTGCCGATGGCGAAACCATTGAAGTAAACTGCCACTTCTGCAATAAGCATTATCCGGTGACCGTGGGAGAACTGAAGGAATTATTAGCACAGGCCCGATAGTCAATGAAAAATGGCTGCCGTATACCGGGAATCCCCGTCTCATACAGCAGCCATCTTTGTTTAATTGGTATTGTTCCGCTGACTCGCACAGGCTGTCAGCGGAATGTTCTCCCCACGTTCATCCAGGGAATAGTAGAAGTGTTAACCCCAAATATAGTAATTACAGTTTGGATACATTCGTAGCCTGTGGTCCCTTTGCACCATCCACAACTTCAAATTCCACTTCTGCGCCTTCTTCCAGGGTCTTGTAGCCATCCATAGCCAGTCCAGAGTAATGTACGAATACATCGTTACCCTGCTCATCACTAAGAAAACCATACCCCTTTTGGTTGTTGAACCACTTCACTGTACCTCTGCTCATAATATACCTCCAAAATCAATAAAAAAGTAGAATTTTGTTACAATCGCTGTAACTTCCCTTAGAATAGCATAGAAGTGGAATGGTGTCAAACAATTTATTTATGTTGAAAGAATCTATGGTTTTGTGTTAGACTGTAACTAAGAAACGGGATAAGGGTAAAAGGTAATAAGCGTATGATATGGGCAAATGGATGGCATCATTTTAAGACGATTACAGAGCATAAAGTATTGGTGATGAAGTATTGCTTCCGGGTGGGATTATACCGGCAGGGATTACTTCATGACCTCTCTAAATATACTCCGGCAGAATTTCTGACCGGGGTCCGTTATTATCAGGGGGATCGCAGCCCCAATGCAGTAGAGCGGGAGGAGAATGGATATTCCAATGCCTGGCTGCACCACAAGGGGCGCAATAAGCATCATTTTGAATACTGGATTGATTTTTCAAAGGCAAGCATGGGGCTGTCCGGCGGCAAAATGCCGCTCCCTTATGCGGTGGAGATGGTGATGGACCGGATTGCGGCTTCCAGGGTATATCGGGGGAAAGAGTACACCGATGCGGCGGCGTGGGAGTATTACCAGCGGGAGCGGCCTTATCTGGACGGTGCCCTGCATCCGGAGACCCAGGCCTTTTTAGAGAAGATTTTACTGATGCTGAAAGAACGTGGGGAGGCGGTTACCTTTGCCTGTCTTCGGAAATTGTTAAAAAAAGGGACGTATGGAAGTGATGGGGGAAGAGAAAAAGCTGAAACGTAAGGGGATCCATGCCTGGTGGCTGGCCCTTTCATTAAAACAGAAGATCTGGATGTTCGCCGGGGCGGTGGTATTGACCATCAGTCTGGCGGCTTTGATTAATGTTTTTGTGGTGAATTTTTCCTTATATGGAATTGGCCTGATTCTGGATCAAAATGCCAGGAGCTATGCATTCCAGGAGGCGATGGAAGAAGAGTCGGAGGCCTTTGAAATCTATATGCGTAAAAAGAGCGAAGAGAATAAGGACAGTTATCTGGCTGCCTGCGCCCAGACGCAACACTGCCTGGAGGCCCTGCCGTTTGATTATGCGGAGATCGGGGCCACTCGTTATGCCCGGACCTGGTCGATTCGCAATGCCTATGAATCTTACAGTCAGATACGGGAGCAGGTTGCGGGGCTGGACGAGAGGGATGCCGGTTATGTAACCTCGCTTTACCGGGTATATAAGATACAGGGTTATATGGGTACCTATGCCAGGCGGCTGGTGCAGCTGACCTTGCAGGAGGGCAGTCAGGAATATCTGGTCAAAGTGCCATTCCTGCACCAGCTTCCTTACTGGCTGCTGGCCTTCGACCTGTTGCTGATTCTGGTCATTTTATATTTGACTCAGATGATGCGGACGGCGATACTTTCTCCGGTCGAACGGTTGGCTCAGGCTTCCCGCCGGATTGCCCGCAATGACTTTCCCGGGGAAGACATTGCGGTGGAGAATCAGGATGAGATGGGCGAGCTGGTACGGGCTTTTAATAAAATGAAACATGCTACCGTAGGTTACATTACGACGCTGGAGGAAAAGCATGAGATGTCAGAACTGCTCCATAAGGAAGAACTGGAGCGGGTGGAGATGGAAAAGATTCTGGAAGCAACCCGGCTGGAAGTGCTGAAAAGCCAGATCAACCCTCATTTCCTGTTTAATACCTTAAATATGATCTCCTGTATGGCCAGGCTGGAGGAGGCAGAGACCACCGATAAGATGATCAACAGCATGGGTAATCTGTTCCGTTATAATTTAAAGACATCGGAAACCGAGGTTCCCCTTTGGCAGGAGCTGAAGATCGTCGATGACTATATGTATATCCAGCAGATGCGTTTTGGCAGCCGGATTCAGTATAAAAAAAGTATCAGAGTGGATGAACATCAGGTGATCATCCCCTCGTTTTCCCTGCAGCCAATCGTCGAAAATGCGATTATTCACGGTCTTTCCAAAAAAGAAAAGGGAGGGATGCTCCATATCCGTGTCTGGCGGAGAGATAACGTTATGGTTATATCGGTAGCGGACAGTGGCATCGGAATGGACAAAGTGCAGCTGGCAAAACTACGGGCCGCCTGTGCTCAGCGCAAGACAGTCGGAGTCGGGATCGGCCTGGGCAATATTTATAAACGGCTGCACATGATGTATGAGGGGGCAGATTTGAAGATTTTCAGTAAGGAAGGAATGGGAACGGTGGTTCAGATGCGGATTCCGCAGCTTTCCAATAAATACGGGTAAAAAAGACAAGGGGGGAAATAAAATGTATCAGCTTTTAATAGCCGATGATGAAATAATCGAACGTAAGGTGCTGTATAAAACCTTACAAAAACATCTGGGCGATATCTGTGAAATCCATCAGGCCGAGAATGGCCGGGAGGCCCTGGCAATTTATGAAGAAAAGCATATTCAGATTGCTGTTTTAGACATTGAAATGCCAGGGATCGACGGTATTCAGGCGGCGGAAAAAATACGGGCGCAGGATCCCGATTGTTGTATTATCTTTCTGACTGCGTTTGATGAATTCAGTTATGCCAAGAAGGCAATTACGGTAAAAGCTCTGGATTATTTGCTGAAGCCTTATCAGGAGGAAGAACTGCTGACGGTGCTGGATGAAGCCATCCGCCTGACCAATCTGCGAAGGCGGGACGGCAAATCAGCATCAGGGGCGGGGAAACCGCCGTTGTTACCACTGCCGGCAGAACTGGCCGTCATATCGGAGGATATGATTGATACGGGACAGATCCGGATGATCAAGGTGACAGAAGTTATCGAAGAATATATCAAAAGTCACTATATGCAGGATATTTCCATGCAGGATGTGGCCCGGGTGATGAATTATTCCGAAGCATATTTCTGTAAACTGTTCAAACAATGTTTTTCCTGTAATTTTACCGCTTATCTGACGCAGATCCGGATGGGTGCGGCGAAGAAACTGCTGGCCCAGCCGACGGTGAATGTCAAAGACATCGGCGAAGCGGTGGGGTACAGCGATTCAAATTATTTTGCAAAAGTCTTTAAACGCTATACCGGATTCACTCCGACAGAGTACCGGATGGAAATCTTCCAGTCATAGTGCAGCCCTGGTTCCAAATGAGGTTAAAATACTACTAAGAATGACAATATTTTACCGTTTCATGAAATGACTAACTAAGCTATAATCAAGATGTTAAGAGAACGTGAAGATTAGGAGGGAAATTCATGAAAAGATTTTTAAGTGCAGCATTGTGCGCAGTTATGGTAACCTCGATAACCGCGTGCGGACTGAAGTCCCCGGAGCCGGCGACAACCGCCGCCCCGACAACCGCCGCCCCGGCAACAGAAGCCCCGGCCGCAGACGCCGGTAAAGCAGAATCAACCGAAGCAGCAGCACCGGCAAGTGCCGACCCCAAGGTTACCCTGGTATATGCCGAGGTTAACCCGCTGGATACCATTGTTGGCCAGACCGACAGTACTTTCAAAGAGAAAGTAGAAGAGCTTTCCGGCGGCAGCATTAAGATCGACCTGCAGGCCAGTGGTGTGCTTGGTTCCGAGAATGACGTCCTGGATAACATGCTGGGCGGCGGCGGAACGATTCAGATGTCCCGTATCTCAGCATTTGCATTAACCAGCTATGGTGCTGAGAAGTCCGTATTGTTATCGATCCCATACACTTTTGCCGGCCGTGAGCATTTCTGGAACTTTGCCAACAGTGATCTGGCCCCGGAGTTCTTAATGGAACCCCATGACAATGGTCTGGGTGTAAGAGGTCTGTTCTATGGTGAAGAAGGCTTCCGTCATTTCTTTACGGTAAAACCGATCGCGGCAGTAGAAGATTTAAAGGGCATGAAGCTGCGTGTTTCCAATGACCCGATTATGACCGGTATGGTTTCCGGTCTGGGTGCCAATGCTACGGTAGTTTCTTTCAACGAACTGTATTCTGCGCTGCAGACCGGTGTTGTTGATGGCGCTGAGCAGCCAATCGCTAACTACAAGTCCAACGCGTTTCCGGAAGTTGCGGCGAACCTGATCCTGGATGGTCATACTCTGGGGGCAATTCAGGTTATTATCACCGATGATGCCTGGGATTCCCTGACCGAGAATCAGCAGAAGGCCATGATGGAGGCAGCCCAGTATGCTTCTGATTTCAACCGGAAGATTTCGGAAGATGCCGAGAACAAGGTTCTGGAGGAGTTGAAGGCAGATGGCGTAAATATTGTTGAAGTAGCTGACATTACCCCCTGGCAGGAAGCCTGTAAAGATATCATTTCTTCCTCGACCGCAAGTCAGGCAGAACTGTATCAGCAGCTCCTGGATATGAAATAATTACATAACTGTTAAATACCGGGCACAGGAGATGTGCAATGTCTCCTGTGCCCGAATTTTCGAAAAGGGGGAATCCAAATGCCAGCAATATTTAAAACTATTGATAAAGTAAAGCCGGTATATGATGCCACTTACAATGTGGTGATGTTAGTCTGTAAGCTGCTTTTGACCGGCGATATTCTGATTACCTGTATGGCAGTCGCGGGACGGTATATCTGGTTTATTCCGGATCCGCCATGGAGTGAAGAACTGGTTCTGACTTGTATGTCATATATGGCAGTTCTTTCCGCCGCCCTGGCGATTCGCCGGAATGCCCATATCCGGATGACGGCGCTGGACAGTTATCTGCCGAAGAATGTAGTGAAAGCGTTGGATGTATTATCTGATGTTGCGGTGATGGTGCTGGCCGTTATTATGCTGACCGTTGGCTGGCGGTATGCTGTCAGCATCGGTGCCAAAGGTACTTATGTCAGTATGCCAAAGGTATCCCGGTTCTGGATGTATTTCCCGATTCCGCTGGCTGGTATGGCAATGATTATTTTTCAATTGGAAGTACTGTATAATCATATTAAAGCATTTTTTGTCGAGGAGGGAAAAGAATAATGGATGTAAATACCGCAGCAATTGTAATTTTACTTGGCAGTTTCTTTATTATGATCCTTTTGCGTTTCCCGATTGCTTATGCCGTGGCTTTGGCTTCCGTATTATGCCTGCTGGCGCAGGGGCATAATCTGACGACCGTATGTCAGCAGATGGTAAAAGGAATCAGCTCCTTTAGTCTGATGGCAGTACCTTTCTTTATTACGATGGGATGCCTGATGGGATCCGGAGGTATTTCCGAAAAACTGATTGCCCTGGCTAATGCCTGCGTCGGCTGGATGCGTGGCGGTATGGCGATGGTAAATATCGTTGCTTCCTATTTCTTCGGTGGCATCTCCGGTTCTGCATCGGCAGATACCGCGTCACTGGGTTCGATTCTGATTCCGATGATGGTAGACCAGGGATATGATGCCGACTTTTCTACCGCCGTGACGATTACTTCGTCCTGTGAAGGACTTTTGGTTCCGCCCAGCCATAATATGGTTATTTATGCAACGACAGCCGGAGGGATATCGGTCGGCAGCCTGTTCCTTGCCGGTTATCTGCCGGGTGCATTGTTAGCGTTATCACTGATGATTGGCTCATATATTATTTCTGTGAAACGCAATTATCCAAAAGGTGATAAGTTTAGTATAAGCAATCTGATCAAACAGCTAAGCGTATCCTTCTGGGCGTTGGCGGCAGTTCTGATCGTGGTCTTCGGTGTTGTCGGTGGGAAATATACGGCGACCGAGTCAGCTGCTATTGCCGTTATTTACAGCTTGGTCGTCAGTGTGTTTATTTATAAAGGCCTTGACTGGAAAGGGGTATGGCGGGTAATTGGTGAGTGTGTAGATACTCTGGCGATCGTCCTGATTCTGATCTCCACCTCCAACGTGTTTGGCACTTGCCTGACCCAGCTGCATGTACCGGATTTGGCGGCCAGTGCCATCACCGGTCTGACTACCAACCCGATTATGCTGGCTCTGCTGCTGAACCTGATTCTGCTGGTGCTGGGCTGTATCATGGATATGGCGCCGATTATTCTGATTGCGACACCAATTCTTTTACCGATTGCAACTTCCATTGGTATTGATCCGATTCAGTTCGGTATCATGGTGGTGCTCAACTGTGGTATCGGTTTGCTGACGCCGCCGGTAGGTGCGGTATTGTTCATTGGCTCTGCGGTCTCCGGGGTGCCGATGGAAAAGGTGGTGAAGGCAACCTTGCCCTTCTACCTGTGCATGATTATTACGTTGCTTTTGATTACGTTTATTCCGGGAATCAGTATGCTGTTACCGATGCTTTTAAGAGGATAAGTGGATGGGAGCGGTTCATGAGATATCAGTATATTTATCGGACAACGGCACTTGATTTGTGGCAATTGTCAATGTATTACATTTACGGGTCGATGGTTGGGGTTTGTAATATTCTTTTTACCGTGGCTATTGTGGCCCTGATCATTTCCCGGTGGAATGAGGCCGGCGGTATGTGGAGAAGTCTGATGGTACTGGGCGTGTGTCTGTTCACGGTGATTCAGCCATTGTTAAGCTATCAGCGGGCCCGGAAGCAGGCCGCGCAGATTACCCGGGATACGCAGCTGGGGTTTGCCGATACCGGTATCTATGTCAAGTCTGGTGATGAAAGCACACAGATTCCCTGGTCCTCCATCAAAAAGGTTTCCCGTAAACCGGGAATGATTGTTGTGTTTTCGGACACCACTCATGGTTTTATTTTGACTGATCGGATCCTTAAAACGGAAAAAGATGATTTTTATCAATATGTTACATCGAATATAACACGTAGATAGGAGGGCCGACATGGTGGGTATAAAAAAAGTCCCCCTCACCTTCGTCCGGCGGAAAGTAAGGACATGGTTTTTGTCAGCAGGATTGCTGACAGTGACTGTTGCAGCCCTGTTGGCCGGCTGTCAGAAACAGCAAAAGAGTCAGGATGTACCCGAATTTGTTTTAACTTATGCTGAAAATCAGGCCGAGGATTACCCCACCACACAAGGGGCTTACCGTTTTGCCGAACTGGTCTGGGAACGTACCAGCGGCAAGGTGGAAATTCAGGTGAATGCCGATGGTGTGTTAGGGGATGAGAAGGCGATTGTTGAGCAGGTGCAGCTTGGCGGGGTGGATTTTTCCCGGGTATCTTTATCGCAGCTGGGGGAGATTATGCCGAAACTGAATGTTCTGCAAATGCCATATCTATATCAGGATGCAGACCACATGTGGAGGGTGCTGGAGGGCGAGATCGGTGATGATTTCATGAATTCTTTTGGCGATTCCCGGCTGATACCTTTGTCATGGTATGATGCCGGAGCGCGGAATTTTTACAATTCTGTCCATCCCATTGAAACGCTGGAGGATATTCAGGGGATGAGGATCCGGGTTCAGGAATCGGAGCTGATGATGGATATGGTTGAGGCGCTTGGGGGCAAACCGGTGCCGATCACATATGGCGATGTTTATTCGGCTTTACAGACCGGGGAAATTGAAGGAGCGGAGAATAACTGGCCTTCTTATGAATCAGTCAGACATTACGAAGTGGCAAGGTATTATTCCCTTGATGAACATACCCGGGTACCGGAGATGCAGTTGATTTCCCAGGTGACCTGGGAAAAATTAAAGCCGGAATATCAGGAAATTATCCGTGAATGCGCACAGGAATCGTCACTGTATGAGCGGGAGCTTTGGGTCGCACGGGAGAAGACCTCGGAGGAACGGGTTCGGAAAGCCGGATGTACTTTGACGGAACTTTTACCGGAAGAGAAAATGCGCTTTCAGGAAGCGATGGTTCCTGTGTATGAAAAATATTGTACGGACTACATGGACATTATCGAAGCCATTATAGCAGCAGGAAAATAACGACACTGTCTCCAGTTTTAGACAGTGTCGTTATTTTTTAGTCCTGCGAAATATTGCCAGGATAATGGTACAGTTCTTCATAGGATTCCAGTTCGGCATCGGACTGGGGCAGGCTTGGTATTAAACCGGTGCAATCCATTGAAGAGCAGGAACGGATCTCTACATCGGACGGGGTATCACAGCCGTAGGGATCATTTTTGATGGTTTCCGGCTTTTCCGGGTTTTTTTCATTTCCCATATTTATCACCTCGGGATTAGTATAAGGAAAACCGGGAATCCTATACATTACATATTAAATTTCTTTTAAGGCAGCTTCGATAAATCCCCGGAAGAGTGGGTGGGGACGATTGGGCCGGGACTTTAATTCCGGATGTGCCTGGGTGGCAATAAACCATGGATGAGTAGGAATCTCAATCATTTCGACGATTCGTCCGTCAGGCGAAAGGCCGGACAGGCAGATGCCTTTTTCCATTAAAATACTTCGGTAGTCATTATTTACCTCGTAGCGGTGGCGGTGACGTTCATGAATGATTTCTGTTCCGTATAAAGTATAAGCCCGGGAGGTTTTATCCAGAATACAGGGATAGGAACCAAGACGCAAGGTTCCGCCGATATTCTCCACGCCGTTCTGATCCGGCATCAGATGAATGACCGGATTGGCGGTGGCCGGGTTTAGCTCGATACTGTGCGCATCTTCGCAGCCAATGACATGTCTGGCAAATTCGACAATCGCTAATTGCATGCCCAGACAAAGACCCAGGAATGGGAGGTTATGCTCACGGGCATACTGAATGGCCAAAAGCTTGCCTTCGATACCGCGGTCACCGAAGCCGCCGGGAACCAGGATTCCTTTTACATCGCTAAAAAATTCAGTTACATTCTGCTTCGTTACCGTCTCTGAATCGATCCATTTGATGGTTACCTGGGCCCGGTTTGCCACGCCGCCGTGTTTTAATGCTTCGACCACCGAGATATAAGCATCGTGAAGCTGGGTATATTTGCCAACCAGGGCAACCGTAACTTCTGTTTGGGGATGTTTCCAGGCCTCAATCATCCCTCGCCATTCGGCCAGATCCGGTTCCGGACAGTCTAACTTCAGACATTCGCAGGCAACCTGTGCCAAATGTTCATGTTCCATGGCCAGTGGCGCTTCATAAAGAACTTCCACATCCAGGTTTTGAAGAACATGATTTTGGGGCACATTACAGAAGAGGGCAATTTTGGATTTTAAGCTGTCGTCCAGCGGATGTTCGCTGCGGCAGACCAGAATATCCGGCCAGATGCCCATACTTTGCAGGTTTTTGACACTGGCCTGGGTCGGTTTGGTCTTTAGTTCGCCGGAGGCTTTTAAATAGGGAATCAGGGTCACATGAATAAGGATGGCATTGTCATGCCCGACTTCGTGTTGGAATTGGCGGATGGCTTCCAGAAATGGCTGGCTTTCAATGTCACCGACCGTACCGCCTACTTCGATGATGGCGATTTCGGTGTCGGTGCCGGCGGAGCGGTGAAACCGATTTTTGATTTCGTTGGTGATGTGGGGAATGACTTGAACGGTGCTTCCGCCAAAGTCGCCGCGGCGTTCTCGCTGCAGGACATTCCAGTATACTTTACCAGTAGTTACATTGGAATTTTTGGTCAGGCTTTCGTCGATGAAACGCTCGTAGTGGCCAAGATCCAGATCCGTTTCGGCTCCGTCGTCAGTGACAAAGACCTCGCCGTGCTGGACCGGATTCATGGTGCCGGGGTCGATGTTGATGTAAGGGTCGAATTTTTGCATGGTGACTTTGTAGCCGCGTGCTTTGAGCAGCCGGCCCAGAGACGCGGCAGTGATACCTTTACCAAGGCCGGATACGACGCCGCCGGTGACGAAGACATACTTAACTGACATAGATAGAACCTCCTTTGAAATGACTTGTCATTAAAAATAACTTATATATTATACAACCTGACGGTTGAGAAATCCAGAAAAATTTTAAAATTAAAAAAAATTTTATTTGTTTAGAAATACTTTCCTTGATTTATATGTGCTCTGCATTTATAATGTAGATTAGTTGTGCAAATGAAAATCCCTTTGGCTGGACTGGGGAAAAGAAGGAATAGGAGAACATATTCATGGATAACAACAATCCAAATAATAATAACAATAATAATAATAAAGCACCGCAGCAGAATCAGCTGGTGGTTTTGCTGCTGGCGGCGATGCTTACTTTTGTGGTGTTTGTATTTATGCAGAATACTTTGAATGGCAGTAAGCGGGAAGAAAAAAGTTATGACGAGTTTGTCCGCATGGTGGAGTCGGGTCAGGTGGAGTCGGTAATGGTTAAGAGTTCGGAGATCGTTATCAAGGTCAAACCGGAATCGACGGAATATCTGCCGCAGCTGGAGTATTTTACGGTGCGGGTCGAGGGCGATTATGAGTTGATGACCCGTCTGCTGGCGCACGAGATAACGATTAACCGGGAGAAGCAGACGATCGGTACGATGGATATTCTGGGTCTGGTGGTGCCCTTTATTCTTATTTTCGTTTTTATGAATTATATGATGAAACGTATGGGCGGCGGCATTATGGGGGTTGGCAAGAGCACGGCCAAGACCTATATGCAGAAAGAAACCGGAATTACCTTTGCGGATGTAGCCGGTGTGGATGAGGCGAAGGAATCGCTGGTGGAAATTGTGGATTTCCTGCATAATCCGGCCAAATATACCAAGATTGGTGCCAAGCTGCCAAAGGGAGCTCTTCTGGTGGGGTCGCCAGGTACCGGTAAGACTTTGCTGGCTAAGGCGGTGGCAGGAGAGGCCAAGGTGCCGTTTTACTTTTTATCGGGTTCGGATTTTATGGAGATGTATGTCGGTGTCGGTGCATCGCGTGTCCGTGATTTGTTTAAGCAGGCACAGCAGACGGCTCCTTGCATTATTTTTATTGATGAGATTGATTCCATTGGCCGCAGCCGAAGCAATTTTGGCGGCGGGGGTGAGTCGGAGCAGCAGCAGACTTTGAATCAGATGCTGTCGGAGATGGACGGTATTGATTCTTCCAAGGGGCTTCTGGTGCTGGGGGCAACGAACCGGCCGGAGATTCTGGATCCGGCGTTGCTGCGTCCGGGCCGTTTTGACCGGCGGATTATCGTTGATAAGCCGGATTTGAAGGGCCGTGTTGAAATTTTGAAGGTGCATGCCAAGAATGTGGCGCTGGATGAAACGGTGGATCTGGATGCGATTGCGCTGGCTACTTCTGGTGCGGCGGGATCGGATTTGGCGAATATGATTAATGAAGGTGCGATTCTGGCGGTAAAGAATGGCCGGAATGCGGTTAGCCAGATGGATTTGTTTGAAGCCGTGGAAGTGGTGCTGGTTGGTAAGGAGAAGAAGGACCGGGTGATGAATAAGGAAGAACGCCGGATTGTTTCTTATCATGAGGTTGGGCATGCCCTTGTCAGTGCGCTGCAAAAGGATGCGGAACCGGTACAGAAGATTACCATTGTGCCGCGAACGATGGGGGCACTTGGGTATGTGATGCATGTGCCGGAGGAAGAGAAATTCCTGAATACGAAGAAGGAACTGGATGCCATGCTGGTTGGCTGTCTGGCGGGCCGGGCGGCGGAGGAGCTGGTGTTTGATACGGTGACGACGGGGGCTTCCAATGATATTGAGAAGGCGACCAGATTGGCGCGGGCGATGGTGACGCAGTACGGGATGTCGGATAAGTTTGGTCTGATGGGGCTGGAGACTCAGGAGGATCAGTATTTGACCAGGCGGACGGTGATGAACTGCGGGGATGCGACGGCGGCTGAGGTAGATGCAGAAGTGATGCGGATACTGAAAGAGGCTTATGAGACGGCAAAACGGCTGCTGGGGGATAACCGGGACGTGATGGATCAGATTGCGGACTTCCTGATTGAGAAGGAGACGATTACCGGTAAGGAGTTTATGGCGATTTTCCGGAAGTGTAAGGGATTGCCGGAGCCGGTGGAGGAAGAGAAGGATAAGCCGAAGGAGGATGCCGGTCAATTGGAAGATTCTGATGGATTGGAACAGAAGGTAGAAGAGGAAAAAGAAATATAAAGCATGAAAAGCTGAAATCGCAGTGCAGGAATATGCCGGATTTCAGCTTTTTATTATTTTCCTGATTTTTTAAACATCAACTAGTGGTGAAAGTGTCCTGATCCTGAGTCACTATCGTGTTACTTCTTCAAAATATATAATTTTATCTTTCACCACGATATAAATATACCCTCGCAGACAGGCATCGCCTTCAAACTCTTCTAGTTGCAGATATTCCTGCATCTGTGATGTTGCCTGAGCTTTTATGACTTCTATTTTAGCAGAGCTTGCCTGTGCTTTAGGAATATACTTTATCTCTAACAGATAATTATATTTTGTTTTTGCCTTTTGATCTCTTCGTCTTCTATCAAACAAGGCAATATCAAGGAGTCTGCAACTGAACATCATATAAAGTCCCCTCCCCCTTTATTGTCAGCAATCCCAGATAGAAAAGCAAGGATAAGAAATCCTCTTTCCCAAAGTGTAAACTAAAATCAAAATTTGTGATAATGTCTGTTTCCAGACGTTCATTGCTCATGATCTGTTCCAAAATTGTTTGTTTTGTTTCTTCATCGTCGAATAAATCAAACATCGCAGTCAGTTTTTGATAATCACTTGTCATGTTAGGATCAGTCAGCTGATCAGGAAGCCCTTTTGCCCGTTGGTATTCATCCAGAAAATATAGTACCATATTGCTGTTAAATACTTTGTTTTCGATACTCTTATGGAAACGATAGCCATTATAGTTCTCGGTTAGTATTTCCATTGTTCCCTCTATATTTTCCTTATTAGTGACATCCGCCTCTTTTAAGAGATACTTTGTTTCTTCACTTGTAAACCCGGTCATTTCATTTAATTCGGGAAACATGGATACATTTTTGGCAATATTAAATCCACTGGTCAGACTATCCAAAGTCAAGGAGGTTACCCCTGTAATAAATATCCTGTCTATACAACTGCCACTTGTATGGGTCTTGAAAACCTCATAAAAGCTCCTTACAAACCCTTCTTTACTTGTTATCTTTGTAAAGACTTGTCTATTGCTAAGAATTGAATTTGCAAAATGATCGTATTCATCAATCATAATATACAATTTCCGACCAATTATCTGATTCGCTTCTCTCAAAAACCCATCCAATAAATCAGCAGAATTATAGTCACTATTATCTTCTATAGAAATATCCAGTCCATAATACGCGTCAAAATCTTTCAATATAACTCGCACAGATCTGTAAAATGATTTTTTAAGCATTTCCTCACTTCCAGCATCCAACTTTGAAAAATCAAACCGCATAACATAATAGCTATTTGCCAATGCTGTTTTGTGGGTTCCAATGTACGTATCGCCAAAAAGTGTATCAAATTCATCCGCAAAATTTTTATCATAATAGTATTGTAAAGTGGATACCAGTAATGTTTTCCCAAATCGACGTGGTCTTAAAAATACCGGATATTTTGTACTTAAATATTCCAATTCTTCTATAAATCTGGTTTTATCAACATATAGATAGTTCTCGTCCTGAATCACTTGATAATCGCTTATACCATATGGAATCTTACGTCTTGCCATACTGTTCCCCTCCGTCCATTGTGATAGCTTAACCGGCTTTTTATTGTACCATGCAATTTGTGATTTTGATAGTCAAATCTAACATCTTGAAATGAGAAATTTCTTTTGTGCCATATTTTTTTCTCCATAGAATTAAACAACCCGACATGGTACGCATCGTTGAGGGGCGTGTCGGGTTCTGTTATTGATATTATATGCGCCTGAGAACAAAAATGCAATAGAAAATTTATGCCTGATGTAGTGTGAATTGACGTGTGAATCGGAAATTACCTTAATCATTGCGGAAAGTATCGGAATGGAGTT
>Ga0153923_100319_pt1 | contig 17856 bp, 16 predicted proteins | sample TSNJ007MetaG_FD_104682 | JGI IMG/M metagenome (GOLD analysis project Ga0153923, IMG submission 104682) | Attine ant fungus gardens microbial communities from New Jersey, USA - TSNJ007 MetaG | ecosystem: Host-associated > Fungi > Mycelium > Unclassified | place: USA: New Jersey, Brendon T. Byrne... | reverse complement strand
TGAACAGGAAGAAGAACAGTTTGCCAAAAACCCTGTTCCGTTTACAGGCTTACAAGGAAATGTCGCGTTTGACCATGTACGGTTTGGCTACAACGAGGATAAAATTATCATCCGTGATTTTAACGCCAACGTAAAAGAGGGGCAGAAAATCGCCATTGTGGGCCATACCGGAGCGGGCAAAACGACAATGGTAAAGCTGCTTATGCGGTTTTATGACGTAAACGGCGGCTCAATTATGGTTGACGGCCACAATATACGGGATTTTAACAGGAGTGAACTGCGTCAGGTTTTCGGCATGGTGCTTCAAGATACATGGCTGTTTAACGGCAGCATTAGAGAAAATATCCGATATGGGAAGCTGGACGCAACCGACGAGGAAATCATTACGGCAGCCAAAGCCGCCAATGTTCATCATTTTGTGCAGACCTTGCCGGACGGTTACGACATGGTACTTAATGAAGAAGCCTCCAATGTTTCGCAAGGCCAGAAACAGCTATTGACGATTGCAAGGGCAATTATAGCCGACCCAAAAATCTTGATTTTAGATGAAGCAACAAGCTCCGTTGACACGCGGACGGAAATACTCATACAAAAGGCAATGGATAACCTGATGAAAGGGAGAACCAGCTTTATCATTGCTCACAGGCTATCCACCATCCGCAATGCGGACTTAATACTTGTCATGGAGGATGGCGATATTGTCGAGCAGGGCAGCCATGATGAATTGCTGGCCAGGAACGGTCTGTATGCTAATCTTTATCGTTCGCAGTTTGAAAAAACAAGCGCGTAAACTCATTTAGTCATCGGGAAGCCTTTTCAATTTCGCCTTTTGGCATGGAACAAGAAGCTTTGCGAGAAAATAATTAAAAAAGATTGCTACACCCCTCTTATTTAGAGGGGTGTAGCAAGTTCATAATGTAGTGGTAACTTTTATATTTTCTCAACTGCTTGCCGTATCATCCCAATTCTTCCATTAACTTGGGCCCTCTTTCAAAAAAATCAAGGCCGCCATCTACCGCAAAGACAAAAATGGATTCTATGTTTATGCCAAGCCAAACCTCTGTGATTCTGATTCCATTGGACGCCTGGTTATTGCCTCCTCCAGAATTGATTCTTACGATGGCACTAACGTGACCTTTCATTACAATTAACACAGCATCATCTATTATCTATGCCCTGCTGCAGGGCTTTTGGAATCCGTATATGCGCAACAGCCTCCTATCAGCTTATTACGTTAGCAGCAAAGAAACCTTCGCGGATTGCCTCTCCTGCCTTACCGATTTTGTTTGCGTCACCGATAATCCTGGTTTTTAAAGGATATTTGTTTTGAATGGCACTTGCGCCGTCAATATTGGGCTTGCACCCAAAAGCAATAACTACCGTATCGGCCGTCAACTCCTTCTCGATTCCGTCGTGCTCCGCTATAATGCCGCCTTTGGTAAAGGCAGTAATTTTGTGGGATGTGAGCACTTCAATGTTATATTGGGCTAATTTCTTTTTTAAGGCGATCGCATTGACCGAAATCATATCCCGCGCGACATCATCCAACATTTCCACCACAGTAACCTTTTTGCCCTCCATGGCATACTCCACGGCAAAATCACAACCAGAAAGTCCGCCGCCGGCAACAATAACTTTATCTCCCTTGACAAGTTCTGGAACATGGTGAGCATTTACTATCCGGACTGCATTCTCAATACCGGGAATGGAGGGTATCAACTCTACCGATCCGGTCGCTATGATGATACTATCAGCGTCTGCAAGTATTGGAGAATCAGCGGTGATTTCACTGTTCAGGCATACCTTAACCGCTCGCTTTTCCAATTGAATCACATACCAATCAATGAGGGCTTTGAGTTGGCTTTTGAAGGGTGGCGTAGCCGCTGCTGTTATCATGCCTCCCAAGGAAGAAGCTTTTTCGTAAAGGGTCACATCATGCCCCTTTTGTTTTGCAACCAAAGCCGCCTCCATGCCGGCGGGGCCACCGCCTACAATCGCAATCTTTTGGGGCGTTTCCGCTTTATAGACTGTGTTACGGCGTTCGCTGCCCGCCTGGGCGTTGACAGCGCAGGCTATACCGGTTTTTTCTTTTACACCGCGCAAACAAAAATCATTGCAGCGTATACAAGGTTTTATATCTTCGGGGGCGTTTGCCATCAGATGGTTTGCAAGGTCGGGTTCCGCAATCATTGGCCGACCGAACATCACAAAATCTACATCCCCGGCGTTTATGGCATCCAGAGCCTTGTCAGCAGTGTAGTTGCCAGAATTGAGCACGGGCACCTTTATGCCTGCCTCCTTAACCGCTTTGGCTGCGTTACGGTAAGGGGTATCCCCCAAGTAATAAGGCGGAAACATGATATCCATACATTCATACACACCGATATCCACATCAAGAGCATCCACCCCTGCTTCTTCTAATAATCTAAGCATGGGAATCGTGTCTTCCAGTGTGCGGAAACCGGGAGTGCACTGATCCACAGAAATACGGAATATTATTGGGAAGTCTTTACCCAGAGCTTCCTTTAGAGCCTTGACCAGTTCTATGGGAAAACGCATACGGTTTTCCATAGTGCCGCCATATTCATCAGAACGTTTATTCCACTGGGGAGACATGAACTGATCTATAAGGTAGCCATTATGAGCGTGAATGTTAACTGCGTCTACGCCAATTTGCTTCAGGTTCTTAGCCACATCAACTATGTTTGCAAGGGATTCTTGAATTTCATCCTTAGTCATCTCCTCGCAGAGCATACTTGGGTTATATAGCCAAGGTATGTTAGATGCACTTTTAGGCAGTTTGCCCTTATTCATAGGTCCAACCCGTCCCGTGCCGCCGGAAAGCTGAACACAAAGCTTGGCGCCGTAGGCATGTACCGTCTGGCAAAGCTCATTGAGACATACCTTGGATCGGTCGCCGGTAAAACGAAATGTCAAACAACCGTCTTGAGTACCGTCATCGGGGAAGCAGGCATCAGTGGTTATCATGGCAGCTCCTCCTCGGGCCCGCCGCTCATAATAATCAATAGCCCGCCCGCTATAGTTGCCTTGAATGTCATTCAACTGCGTGGTCATAGGAGGAAAAACGATGCGGTTCTTTAGTACAAGGGAGCCTATCTTTCCGGGGGTCAGCAGTGGCAGATACTTGTTTTCCATGGCAAAAACTCCTTTCGTAGTTAGGTATTATAAAATATAGTTTTTATAGTAGTACTATAATACAACAACCCGATAGCAAAATCAAGATAATGTTAAAAATAAATTTTTTTATTATAATACTACTATAAAACAGCTCTTATTCTTTAGCTTTGAAAGGCAAATGATAAAGAGGAAGTTCCCGCGCTTACCGGTGATACTGCTGGCAGACAGTCTGTAAGCATCGAAGCCGAAAGAACTTAGAAATGTGGAAAGGACAATTTTTCTTGCGTTTACTGGGATTATCAATTATAATTCTGTATGACAATAAAGATTGGGGGTGTGAAAACTTAATGTCTATGAACAGCCAAACGAAAGAACAGATTTTAGAAACGGCATACAAACTCTTTCGAGAGAAAGGATATAATAATGTTTCAATCAGCGATATTTGCAATGCGGCGGGAATTTCTGCCACCACCTTTTATTACCACTATCCTACTAAAGAGGGACTAATAAGCAAATTTTTTGAACAGCCTCCTGCTGTATCAATTGAAATGTTCGAGCGAATTCTGGCCGCTGAGACATGCTGGAGGCAAATATGGATGCTTACAGAGTCCGCCTTGGAGCACAATTTGGCCATGGGAGTAGAAATCCAGAAGCAGGTAATAGAGTCTAACTTAAACAATAATAAAGGCACCTTCGACTCTCTCAACGAGAAGTTGATGAGCTTAACCATCCCCTTGGTGACCAAAGCACAGCAATCTGGAGAAATCCGCAATCATAACAAACCTGTGGATCTTATTAATACGGGTTGGCAGACTCTGTTCGGCATCTTAACTTATTGGTGCATCACGAAAGGTAGTTTTGACTTAAAAAAAACTGTTCTGCAATCTCAAGAAATTCTATTTGATGTACGTCCGGATGTCCGTTTTGAGATCGAATGAACTCTACAAGGAGACCGCCATGCCAAAGCCTGAATTCACAAAAAAGCTTATAGAGGTGGTTTTAGATCTGGCACATGCAAAATAAACTATATAGTGTGAGCTAACAAAGTAAATTTCGCTTGAGCAGCAGGGTTAGCCTTATCAGGTATTCCTGCCATTTTAAGTGGTTTCAGCCCCAATCTTCGCATGAAGTGTCAAACCGCCAAAATAACCCAAGTCGAATTGGCCTATCTCTGTATCTGCCTTGTCTTCGCCTGTTCATCGAGAACGGGAGAGCTTGCAGCGCACCCGATTGGACGCAATTAATGAAGCACCCGAAGATGAACTTTTAAAGAAATTCCCTCCCATTACGAATGCAAAAGAAACAGCACTCATTTTAAAAGTGCTAAAAACAGAAACCAGCATGCGGCGCATTTTTCTTCCTGCTACAGTAGCCAGATTGCTAATCGAACATAAAGCAGTACCGGAAAGAGAGAACTATTCCTGCGGCGGTTCAATATCAGAGGCAAAGCTCAACACATATACAATTCCCAATCAATCTCATCCTCAACCAGAAAAAATAATATTTCCATAATCGTCGTAAGGAATGTTTGCAACCAGTAGTTTATCAGTAATTACAACTTCTCAATCTCATGATCCTTTTTCCGGAGTTCCTTTTGATGCTCTTTGGCAACATCTTCCGATACTTCCCACCAGTTTTTCCGTACGGTTATTGTTTCTCTGTGTGCTTGTGCAAGTTCCTGTTTTAATTTCCTGATCTGACATTCATAATAGCGCTCAATGTTCTTATGCTCTGAATTCATTTTTTGATATTTTTCTCCGGATTTAAAAGCTTCCACCTCTTGGGAAAGCGCTTTTACTTGATATTGAAGAGTAGTGAGCTTATTGAAAGTGAAATTCATAATTGTCCTCCGGAATCAATGTGAGATTATTGACCATCTATGTCATCAAGTGTACGTTGAAACAGATCAAGGATTTGTTTATCGTGCTTTTTGAGCAGATTGTTTTCTTCCTCAAGCTGGAATTTTAATTCCTCCAATAGTTCCAGCTTCTCTTCCAGAGTCGAGATTATGATCTTCATCTGTTTGATAAGTTCATTTTGACTCGATATGTATTGCTCCTGTTTTTGGATGATGCGGTCCTTGTTTTTGATGTTTTCCATTTGGTTTCCTGCTTTCTCCCGTTGATTAAATTATACTAGAACTACCAGAAAATAGCGAATTCCCGGAATTGGATGAGTTGTGCATTTTGACTGTGGACAAGTGCATTGGCAGTAGGACCAGCTGGTGATAACATTTGGATTTTCAAGAAGAAAAGCCGGAATTATGCCTAAGTGCAATCAGTAATACACAAAAAAACAGAGAATGGAATTGTTATTCACAAAGGCCTTCTCTGTAGTGTTTTCTTGTGGATAATTTTTTTTAAATTTCAGCGATTTGTACAACGGAATCTTCTAAAATGAGTTAGGTTGGGGTGTGAACAGTAACTAAAAGCGTAACGCCGAGACGGGAAACGGGCGCTTCGTTAGTAACCGTTGTTTTTTTAAATTCTTACCGACAAAAATGCCTGCCGCACTACTGACTACCTGTTTTTAATCCATTCCACGAATACATAAGTTGAGAAATAAGCAAGAAATGGGACAAAAAAACATAAAGTAACCTGTACAAACAAATCCTGCCATGGCACATTATACACAGGTGGATTTGTAAATTGAGCACTCAATCTTCCGACTGCCGCTCCTACGCCTACGATAATACCGTATACTAATGCACGTTTTTTTGTCATAGCATCACCCCCATTTTACCAAAAATCAGTATACATTATCATCGTAAAATCTTAATGTAATTCGTGTAAAATTTTGGTTTAATGACTTGTGTATCCTCTTTTATCTTGGTAGCATAGAGTATTATTAAGATCTTAAAAAGCCACTGCTTTTCTGATATACTCCACGAGACTATCAATATTTAAACTTATTTGCTCCATAGTATCCCTGTCACGTAGTGTAACAACATTGCTTTCCAGTGTGTTATCATCAATCGTAACCGCAAAAGGTGTTCCTATAGCGTCAGCTCTACGATATCTTTTGCCTATATTTCCAGCATCATCATAAGATGTCATGAAATGAGATTTTAACATACTGTAAACTGCAACAGCTTTTTCGGTATGACGTTTCTTCACTAATGGCAAAACATTAACTTTAATTGGCGCTAATAATGGCTTTAGCCGTAACACTTGACGAGTATCATTTTCATTGATGATTTCTTCATCATACGCTTCAAACAATAGCGCCAGTAAAATTCTACCCACTCCATAGGTAGATTCAATAATGTATGGGATGAATTTCTCTTTTGTTTCTTCATCAAAATAAGTCAGATTTTTTCCTGAGTATTCTTGATGCCTTCTTAGGTCAAAGTCTGTTCGGTTATGCGTTCCGTTAATTTCTCCCCAACCAAAAGGAAATAGATACTCTATGTCACATGCTGATTTTGCGTAATGGGCTAATTTTGCGTGATCATGATATTGCAGGTGCTCAGAACTTAACCCTAAAAATTCAAAAAACTCCATACCATAGCGTTTGAAATATTCATATAGCTGCTCATCATCGCCTTTTTTACAGAAGTTTTGGTATTCCATTTGTTCAAATTCAATTGTCCTGAAAATGAAGTTTCCAGGCGTAATTTCGTTACGAAAAGCTTTCCCTATTTGCCCTATACTAAAAGGCAATTTAACTCTCATAGTTCGAAGTACATTTAAGAAGTTGACATACTCGCCTTGTGCGTTTTCGGGTCTTAAATATATAGTTACAGATTTGCTTTCTGTTACCCCTCGCTGCGTTGCAAACATCATATTGAACTGCCTGATGTCAGTAAAATTTGATTTACCGCAATTCGGACAAGGAACATGCTTATTTTTAATAAATTCATTCATTTCGTTTTGGGTCATGGAATCAGCATTGACTGTTTCATCAAAGGAATTTATTAAGTTATCTGCACGATGTCTTGTTTGACATTCTTTGCAATCTAAAAGCGGGTCAGTAAAGCTCTCCAAATGACCACTGGCTTCCCAAACCGTTGGATTCATCAAGATATCTGAATCCAATTCAAAACTATTATCTGGTTTTTGAATAAAATAGTATCTCCAGGCATCTTTGAGGTTGTTTTTCAACCTTGTTCCCAACGGACCATAATCCCAAGTGTTTGCAAGTCCACCATAAATTTCACTACCTTGAAAAACAAACCCATACCGATTGCAAAAATTCATCATCGTTTCCATCGTTGGCTTTTTCATTTTAGTTGCCTCCATTTTAAATTATTAAAATACAAAAACGCCCTAAGCTAATAGCTTAGGGCGAACAATACAGTCCGTGGTACCACCTAAATTCAGAAGTAAACTTCTGCACTCAATAGCACAGGCGTTAAAACACCGATGCTTGTTCCTTTTAACGGTGGAATCTCCGTTGGCATCTACTTGGATAATATCCTTTTGAACCACAGCTCAAAGGCGCCTTCTACATTGCCCTCATGAAGATTCGCACCGACCATCTTCTCTCTGAAATCAGACAATATATACTATCCCTTGTCATAGCCTTTACTATTTAGTTTTGTGTATTGTATCACATTTATACTTAAGAATGCAAGAAGTTTTATTTTCAAGCGTTTACAGCCGTTCCTCGTGCTTATTGTAATGAAAGGTCACGTTAGTGCCATCGTAAGAATCAATTCTGGAAGAGGCAATTTGGAAGCCTGAACAGATTGAAAAAATCGAAACAGCTGCGGACAGAACCAGTCCTTCTGGAAAGCGAAGTTTTGCGACGGTTATGCTTTCGGTAGATAGGAATCTTAAATTTCGGGATATCAACTGGAATAAAAGGCACATAAAACGAATAAGCCACCCCTACTCCCGTTGTCTGATGACGTTGGATGGGCAATCATTGATTACCTCAAAAATGGGCGTCCATATACGGACAGTTCAAATATATTCGTTAAACACAGGCCACCCTACGGTGATGAATAAAGCAGGTATTGCCCCCGAATTGAAAGAATTTGCTTCTCATTTGGAAACGTTTATTACTGAAAAAAGAGCCTTTGGTTGCAGATATATCGAAGAGGACCGTCTTGCACATGAGTTTAACTGGCTGAGTCTGCAATTCAACTGCAGTGAAGGTATGTCTAATGAACTTGTGGATCTCTATTCATAAAATCGCTAATTATTTTATCATAATCTACAAGTGTTTTTTGCATGGCCCTATCTGCTGAGACAGCATTCAAAAATTCATCAGTAGAAAAAGGAGACAAATTTTCATTCAGCTTTTCAGCAAGAAGTATTTCCAACTGGTTGTCAAGATCCATTATTAGTTCTCCCAATGCCGTCAGTTTCACCACATTAGAGCGTTGGTCATTACCTTTCCGGCTGCGAATTACCAAGCCCTTTTTGGTCAGTCTGGTTGCCGTCTGACTTACCGCTCCATGTGTAACCCCCAAAGCTTCTGCCATTTTCAAGATTGTAGACTCCTCGACCGTACAGATTGCCCGTAAGAAGTCCAGCTCCCTCATATGTAAAGTGATGCCCGGGACATACTCACGTGACCTATTTAAATATTGATAATATGCAACAGTTGTATTTCTTCGTTCCTTAAAATAAAGTTTGATTGCTTCTTCTCTATTCATATTGACCTCTCAATCCTGATTTAATGAACATCCAGAGACTTCAGTATACCATAATCATCTGCAGAATAGGATATTTCTCACAAAAAAAGTTCTTTATTCTTTATTGACATTGTATCCTATTAATTATATAATCAAATTACGTTAGTTACTAACGCAATTTATGTAAAAACAGAAGGAGATAACTCGTGTACCTAAAGTATAGTACTCGAACAAGAAGAAGGTGGTACTAAACTACAATACTGGAACGAGTAAAAACAGCTTACGGCTTTTCATGTCTTTACTTTAGGAACTGGTATGCCAGGCTGGCACAAAGTGCCAACAAGCTTTGGTATCTAGCCTTATTTGGGCTAGATAGCGGAGACTGTTCCCAAGCCCCGGGTACACGATTTAAGAGAGGAGGTACACCTTATGAGAACATGGAAAAAGAGTCAATGCAATATGTGTGGATTAGCTTGCGGACTGGAAATGGAAATTGAGAACAATGAGATTGTGAATGTTCGTCCAGATCCGGATAATCCCAGAACAAAACGGTATTGTTGTCGAAAAGGACGAGCCGCTAAGTATTACCAAACCAACACTGACCGGCTTAATTATCCGCAGAAACGGGTGGGTAATAAGTTCATCCGTATTACCTGGGATCAGGCTTTTCAGGAAATTGCTGAGAAAGCATCTGCAATTATTAGAGAATACGGACCACGCTCTTTTGCTTTGTGCGGATGTGCACTGGCTTCCGCACACTCGGATGCAGCCGTTGCCAAGCCACTTATGGCAGCACTTGGTTCTCAGTATTACTATGGACCTATCGGAATTGAATTTGCCGGAAACTGGTGGAGTCATGGCAAGATATTGGGAGACCAAAATTATTTTACAGAACCAGATGAAGAAAAAAATGAGGTGTTGCTGTTTTGGGGTAGCAATTCCTACGTCTCTCACCAAATCAGTGAAGCACGGCGTACAATCCGCAAATTTTCCGAAGATCCTAATCGAATGGTTATCGATGTCGATCCACGGATGTCTGAAACCGCTCGAATGTCTGATATGCACATCGCCCCTCAGCCGGGCTCTGATGCGTTGCTGCTTCGTGCTATGATTTCAATTATTCTAAAAAGGGGATGGCAGCATCAGGATTTTCTGGATTTATGGGCTGCTGACTATGACAAAATCATTCCTTGGTTTGATGGCTTTGATATTATCGGAGCATTGCAGGTCTGCGGCACCCCTTATGTCCAAATAGAAGAATTTTGCCGTATCCTGTCCACACGAAAATGGGGATTACATCAGGATTTAGGTATTTTCTGTGGTCGACACAGCACACTCAACAGTTATCTTCTAGTAATCCTGCAGGCTGTTACCGGGATGCTGTGTGTATCCGGAGGGAATATTGTCCAGGACGCGTTTAAGCATCGGGGACCAACCACTCACGAGGAAGATCCGGCTGTATGGCGCACCGTCAAGACAAATCGTTTTCCAGTGCTTGGCACCTATCCCGCTGGTTGTCTGTCACAGGAGATATTAAGTGACCATCCCCAGCGGCTTAGGATCCTGATGACTTCAAGAACCAATCCGATACGTTCTTTCCCTGATTCAAAAGCGATGAAGAAAGCATCTGAGAAACTGGATCTGCTGGTAGTAATTGATGTCTGTGAAACGGAAACCACCAGACTCGCAGACTATATACTGCCCGGAAAAACCGGTTATGAAAGCTATGAATTCAGTATGTTTCAAGCAACCTATCCCCATGTTACCTGTCAATTGAAACATCCGGTTCTGGAGCAAACTGCCGAGCGGAAAGAGGATGCGGAGATCTGGCTGGGAATAGCAAAAGCAATGGGAGTCATTCCGCCAATGCCGGAATATCTTTATCAGGCAGCCGAAAAATCGGTGGCGGAAAATGACCGCATTACATTTATGCTGACACTTTCCAAATACATTGAAGAACACCAGGAACTGGCGCCAGTTATGTCACTGATCATCGCAGAGGTAATGGGAAAAGCAATGGGTTCAGCTGCCAGAGCCATGATATGGGCAGCGCTTTTAACCTCACATTTAGGCACTACCGGTATAATCGAGCGAGCTGGTTTTTCAATGGGGGATAAGCATAAGCAGTTGCAGGGACATCCGAAGCTGAGTCCCATGATATTGATGGATAATGTTTTTCAAGCAGTTGATGACCATCCTGAGGGTGTTGTGATTGGAATATCGTATCGGGAAACCTGTTTGCCGGATCACATTTTCCACGAAGATAAAAAACTGCATCTGTATTGTGACGAGATTAACAATTACATCCAGCGGATTACTCCGGAAGCAGAAGCCATTGTGATTAAAGGAGAAGCTGAGTTCCCGATGGTTCTCAGTGCTGGCCGACATTCCGATGGTGGTCACAACGCGACCATGCGTAATCCGGCAACGTATCAATACCGTCAGCCCTATACGGTGGCGATCAATCCGGAGGATGCTACGGAATTGAATCTGGAGAACAGTCAAAATGTACGAGTGGTAACAAAAACCGGATCGGTGGTAGCACCAGTTGAATATACTTGGCAAACATCCAGAGGATATGCCCTGATCCCCCATCATTTTGGATTTCAATTTGATGGAAAAGAATACGGCAGCGGAATCAACGAAGTGACAGCAGCAAAGGATATGGATGAACTGACAGGCAATCCGACACTTCGATTTGTACCATGTCGGATTGAAGCTGTAGAAAGGAGTTGAGAAACATGCAGACTAAATATGTAGAAATTATTGACAAAGCTAGAGCCAAAAGTGATAGTCTTCTAAATTCCATGCATGCACTTCAGGATGCGGAGGGTTATCTGACCGAAGCAGCAGTCCAGGCACTGGCAGAAACATTTGATATTCCGGTTTCAAAGGTCTATGATACTGCCAGTTTCTACAGCATGCTGCGATTTACCAGACCGGCAGAAACAGAAATCCAGATTTGCCGGGGTTCGTCCTGCCATGTTGCCGGAGCACGGGATGTCATTGCTGCCTTTGAATACATTCTGGACATCCATATGGACGATACTACTGCTGATGGGAAATATGGACTCTACTATAGCGAGTGTATCGGCAGATGTGGTAACTCTCCTTCCATTCTGGTAAATGGACAATTATTTACAGAAATGACACCAGAAAAAGTGTATCAGCTTATCAACAAAGGAGGTAGAAAACTATGATGCAGGAACTGCGGCTAGCGCTTCGCAATGCAGGAACTATCAATCCGCGATCGATTGATGACTATATCACAGCCGGCGGATATAAGGCTCTTACTAAGACACATAACACTAAACAGAGCGATTTGATTGACATGCTGGAACGCTCCGGCCGCCTTCGTGGAAGAGGTGGTGCGGCATTCAATACCGGTCTGAAATGGAGTTCAGCCTATCAGGCGGCAGGAACAGAAAAATATATTATCTGCAATGCAGATGAAGGGGAACCTGGTACTTATAAGGATCGGACGATCCTGGAAAGTGATCCACACACGGTTATAGAAGGGTTACTGATTGGTGCCTATGCTATCGGAGCCAGCAACGCCTATATTTATTGCAGAGGGGAATATCGGGAAGTAATCCGGCTTCTGGAAGATGCAGTATCTCAGACAAAGCAAATGGGTTATTGCGATAACGTTACAATTCAAATCGCTTATGGAGCCGGTTCTTATGTCTGTGGAGAAGAAACTGCACTGATTGAGTCACTGGAAGGAAACCGGGGAGAGCCACGTTTGAAACCGCCTTTTCCGACAATTGCCGGGTTCAGAGGGAAACCAACGGTAGTCAACAATGTGGAAACTTTTGCAGTTGTACCGCTCATTGTTGAGCAGGGTGCGGAGTGGTTCCAATCTATCGGTGCTCCTGATTATCCTGGCACAAAAGTATTTTCTTTGAGTGGTGATATCAATAACAAAGGTTGCTTTGAAGCACCAACCAACATTACTCTGCACGATATAGTTTACGGCTTTGGCGGCGGAATATCAGAAGGACACAGACTTAAGGCCGTCCAGCTTGGCGGTAGTTCCTGTGGATTCCTTACACCGGATATGTTGGATCTGCCGGTCGATGTCGAATCACTGCGGTCGATTGGCAGCGCACTTGGTTCCGGTGCTGTTCTGGTCATTGATGACACACATAATATTGTGGATATTCTCGTTGGGATTGCAGAATTCTTTGTTCATGAATCCTGCGGAAAATGTGTACCATGCCGCGAAGGCACGCTGCGGGTTATGCAGTTGCTCAAACAGCTTGCTGCAGGCCAAGCATCCATATCTGTGCAGGATCAGCTTCGCGACTTGTCAGATTATATGAGCATGTCCTGCTTCTGTCCTCTCGGTCAGTCCGCAACGACTGCATTGTGCAGTGCCTTGGATTTATTTAAAGAAGATTTTAGCGTGAAGCTTCATGGACAGGAGGTGCATTGAGATGGAAGCAGTAACAATTATCATTGATGGCAAAACCTATTCTGTACCCAGAGAAATAACAATTCTGGAGGCTGCATCCTTAAATAGTATCCATATTCCAACCCTATGTACGCTTAAAGGGATCGATCCCAAAGCAAACTGCCGCCTCTGTGTGGTTGAGATAGAAAAAAGCCGTACTTTTATGCCAGCCTGTGCCACAAATGTGTCTGACGGCATGGTTATCCGGACGAATACGCCCTCACTGCGTCGTTCCAGAAAACATACACTGGAACTTCTGCTATCCCGTCACAGCGTGGACTGCCACCATTGCTTGCGTATTGGCAGCAGTAAATGCGAGGATTTGGATCCGACATTTTGTGAAATGTGTTTTTTCTGCGACTGTGTCCGAGATGGCATCTGTGAACTCCAGGCACTGGCTCGGGAATATCAAATAGATGTCCTGCCTTATAAGATTGACAGTTGCCGATATCCCATTGACGATTCAACCGAAACAGTGATACGCAATCCCAATAAATGTATTAAATGCCGGCGTTGTGTGGATATCTGCTGCGAAGTGCAGGCAGTAAATGCGCTTAGTGTCATAAACCGTGGAAAAGATATTCAGATTATGCCTGAGATGGGAAAACCACTGGCAGACAGCCCTTGTGTGCAGTGCGGCCGATGCGGACAGGTATGTCCGACCGGTGCAATTCATGAAATGGAACACAAGGATGAGGTTATTTATTTTGCACATCAGTATGGTATGACAACGATAGCCCAAATTTCGTTCGATGTTCTGAAGGAACTGGAGGCGTTAGCAGGACTTGCATCAGGAGAACTGGATATCCGTGTGGTAGCCTCCGGCCTTAAAAAAATAGGTGTGGATGTTGTGGTCTCCGATAAGTTTGCCTCTTCTATGGCTAAATCACAGGCAATTAAATCATTGAGGGAGTGTATCGGGCATACAAAACAGCCGATTATAATTACCAGCAGCTATGCTACTAAACAGTTTATCAATAAAGAATTTGCTTCCTTTAATAACCGAATAATTACATATCCATCACCACAACAGGCATTTAGTTCATATGTAACAGATATCTGGTCCCAAACACAGCAACTGGATGCAGCAAACATTCGCACCATCTCTGTTACAGCCACCAATGAAAATGCAGCGGAGGCCGCCAGAAATAACAGTGTCGACTATGTCATCAATGCCAGAGAATTATATCGTATCTTTATGCGAACCGGGGTCAATCTGAAGCAGTGGACGGCATGCGAATTGGATAGCTTCGGTGAGGAAGAATGTGAAGTATCTGAATTCGATGAACTACTTGAAATGGTTGAATGGAAAATAGATAGCAATATAAAAAAATTTGAGTTTACTGTTGACGAAAAAAGGATTAAAGCAGCAATCGGAATCACGCTCGGTCATACGCGAATACTTTTAGAACAGGTGAATAGTAATCAGTCGCCTTATACTGTGATTCGCGTATGTGCCTAATCTCATACAGTACAATATTGGTGCCGCGATTATTGCCGGAGGAAAAAGCCGTAGAATGGGCTTTTACAGTATGCCGAACGAGCAGAGGTATATACCTCTGCTCAAAGTTAATTATTTTCTTGATTCCACAGGCATGCTAAGTGGGTGATTGAAGTTTTCTCATTCCTGGTTCTCCATTGAATCCCCGGCAAACTGATATTTTATCCATTACATACTGCTTCACCAAAGCTTTTCCTCTTTTCCCGTAAGCCTTGGGATCAATGGTAGACTGATTTTCATTCAGAACTTCTTTTACACCTTCGCTATATGCAATCCGCAGATCAGTAGCATAATTCACTTTACAAATACCTTCCCGGATGCATTCTCGTACCGTATCATCCGCTACACCGGAAGTGCCATGCAATACCAGCGGTATGGACACTTTTTTCTTGATTTCCTTCAGTATATCCACCCGGATGTTCGGTACGCCAGAATACACACCATGTGCCGTACCAATCGAAACAGCCAGGAAATCAATCCCGGTCTTCTCCACAAAATAAGCTGCCTCCTCCGGTGAGGTCAGACCGCCATCACCACCTTCCCGTTCATCCTCTTTACCACCCACACGTCCAAGTTCCCCTTCCACCGGAATCTGCGCGGGATGGCAGGCATCCACTACCGCTTTTGACAACAGGACATTTTCTTCCAATGGCTCATGGGAACCATCGATCATAATGGATGTATAACCTTCTCTAAGTGCCTGCATCGCCAATTCAAAGCTGCTGCCATGATCCAGATGAAGAGCAATTGGCACAGAAGCTTTTTCCGCCACTGCTTTAACATTGGCATAATAAAGATTCAACCCGGCATATTTAACAGTGGATGGTGTTGTCTGCAGAATAACCGGTGCCCGCATTTCTTCTGCCGCCTCAATAACAGCCATAACCATCTCCATATTCTCCACATTAAAAGCACCTACAGCATAATTTCCCTTTTGGGCATCCAATAACATTTTTTTCGAAGTAACAAATGGCATATTTTCTCTCCTATTTTTGTGCTGACAATTTAATAACATCTGATTTCAATTTGCATTCATTTTTAACCGATACTCTTTACTCTAACTTTTTCACTAATATCTCTTTTGCATAAGCTTCTACCCGTTCCATACGACCAAGTCCATTACTCTCAGCCACATTTGCTCCCATCGCCGCAGAACGTTTCAAAGCCTGTTCTATCTCATAAGGAAATTCCAGCCAAATGCTTAAAAATCCAGCCAGAGAAGCGTCGCCGGCGCAAGCGGAACTGACCAGTTCTACCTGCTTTGTCCCTGCACGATAAACAAACTGGCCATTATAAAAATAAGACCCCCGTTCACCAAGTGTCAGCAGAATATTCTGCGCCCCTTTTTCATGAAGATAATGCAGCACATCCTTGATATCATCCTCATCCCTCATAATGATGCCAAAGATATCTTTTATCTCTTCATCATTGGGCTTGATTAGATATGGACGATAATGCATCAGCTCATTCAAGTAGGAGGAGCTGATATCCAGAACTACATTTACATGATTCTTTTTACAGAGTTCCAGAACCCGGTCATAAAACTGATTATCCATGCCCTTAGAAAGACTTCCGCTAATCACCAGCGTTTTCATGTCATACAGTTCATCAATCACCTTTAGCATATCCTGCTGCTTCTGAGGTGACACGTAAGAACCTTCATTCACAAATTTGTATTCCTGTTCTCCATCATTGAGGAAAATGTTTATCCGTGTCGTATCCTCTACCCAGATTGGATAAATCTCGATGGATTTCTTTTTCGTTTCTTCAACAATATACCGCCCTGAAAAATCCCCGAAAAAACCCAGCACTCCCGACGGAATCTGAAATCGTTTCAAACAGTAGCTGACATTTAAGCCTTTTCCATTTGGTGTATAGACCGCACCAAAGGTCCGATTTACTACTTTCCCTTGTATCCCATTTGAGGAAAGGTTCATATCAATTGCAGGATTGGTTGTCAAAGTATAGATCATACGACTGCACCTCACTTCTTTTTTGAAACTTATATTTAAAATATCCAAAGCCACGTCATGTTGTGAGCGGTAATTTTCTCCGTTTGAACGAGCTAAATTGAACCACTACTCTGAATTTATCACCTTTTATTGCAGATTCAAAAGCATCTTTAATATCATCTGCCTGATAGACTTCACTAACGAACGGTTTCAAGTCAAGAACACCTTCTGAAACCATCTGCGCCGCTCTTACAAAATCCCGGTCATTAGAATTTGCCGTTCCCAGAATTTGAATTGACTTTCCATGCACCCAGTTCGGATCAAAGGGTACCGGTTCTGCCGGGTGTATGGAACTGTACAATACGATTTTTCCCGAATTGCACACACATTTAAAAGTATCTGCCACCACCGAGGGAAGAGGCGTTGTATCAAAGATTACCTGCGCTTTTAATCCACCGGTTATTTCTGTTACCCGTTGTGCCAAATCTTCTTTTGACGGATTTACTGCGTATTTAGCTCCCAATGTCCTGGCCAGATTCATGCGTTCTTCATTTACATCAGAAACAATCACACTGGCTCCCTGCTTTACAGCCAGCATAGTATGTAAAAGCCCCATGATGCCGCAGCCAACCACCAATACAGTATCGCCCATTTGGATATCGGCGACCTCCACGCTGTGAATCACACAAGATACCGGTTCAATAATTGCTGCTTCTGTTGGCGAAACGTTATGATAATGAAACAGGCAGTCCGGAGATACCAGCATGTATTCGCTTAAACCACCCATCCCCTTGTATGGAAGCCCCTCCAGATGTGCACTATGATTGAAATGGTTACAGCTTTGGGAATCTCCGGTTTTGCAGTAATAACAGTTTCGGCACTGTAAAGTCGCACCTACCACAACGGTATCCCCTACATGCCATTCATTTTTGTTTACACCATCTCCCAGTTCCACAATATGGGCAGCAATCTCATGGCCTCCGATAAACGGAAACTCCACCTTATTTACTCCGGTATACACTCTTTGCTCCCATGTACAAATTGCAGTAGCATCAATCTTGACCAGGACTTTATTTCCAGTCGGTACCGGTCTGTCACAATCCTCCAGTCCAATCTGCTTAATTCCTGTAAATACTGCTGTTCTCATTTTTTCGCTCATTCTCTGAGTCCTCCTTATTCTGTCTATCCTAAAATTCCAGTAAGACCAAGTGCCAAACCAATCACT
>Ga0153923_100318_pt1 | contig 17906 bp, 14 predicted proteins | sample TSNJ007MetaG_FD_104682 | JGI IMG/M metagenome (GOLD analysis project Ga0153923, IMG submission 104682) | Attine ant fungus gardens microbial communities from New Jersey, USA - TSNJ007 MetaG | ecosystem: Host-associated > Fungi > Mycelium > Unclassified | place: USA: New Jersey, Brendon T. Byrne... | reverse complement strand
GGCTTCTTCTTGCGAAATGAAATTCGCTAGACCTGCCATATCCATATCATCGGTCATAATCACACCTGTAAAACCTAGTTCATTCCGGATCACATCATGCACTGGTTTTGAGATCGATGCCGGACGATCACCATCAATCGCTTGGACAATATTATGCGATACCATGATGCTGTCCGCTCCTGCTTTGATCCCTGCTTCAAAGGGCAGAAAATCATTCTTCCGCAATTCTTCCATTGAACGGTTATCTGTTACGATCTCAACATGTGAATCACGATTATTTCCATAACCAGGGAAATGCTTCAAGGTTGAACCAAGCTTTTGTTTTCTCATTTCTTCTACGCTTAGCCTCACATAATGACTTGTTCCTTCTGCATCCATTCCGATCGTCCGATCATAAATGAAGGATTCTGGATCTGTCGATACGTCCGCATCCGGGAACATCCCTAATTGAATGCCTAGCTCACCAAAAACATGTGCTTTGCGATCAATTTCTTGTTTGATACCTTCCCAACCGTTTTCCTGATACAAAGTTTGGGGATTTTTAAATGCTGGGGACACGATTTGATTTCTGCTCAAGCGGCTAACCGTCCCACCTTCTTCATCAGAGCCGATAAACATCGGTGTCTTACTCACTTCTTGATAACTGGCGATTGCTTGTTTTATATCCGCTTGACCTTTACCCTCCATGTCACGATCAAAAAGCAGATAGCCTCCCAAATGATAGCTTTGAACATCTGCTACCTGATTTTGTTCTGGTACCCGAGCCATGAATAATTGCCCGACTTTTTCTTCTAATGTCATTGCTTGCATTGTTTTAGCGACTTTTTCCTTCACAGTCATTTCCTCATTTTTCGATTCTGTTGTCTGTTCCGTTTGCTTTGTTGATTCGCTTGATTTTGCCGAATCACTATTTGCTGAAGAGTCCTTAGTCGAATTCCCACAGGCAGTTAGAATAACTACTGCTGAAAGAATCAGCAAACTCATTAAAATATTTTTTTTCACTTTATTGCACTCCTTATTTAAACGAATGTCCCATATCATCCCTCGAAACTTATCCGAACTTGTCTTGAACCATCATTGTCTTAAACCATTTTTCTCAACTAAGCCAAACTGCACTGCGAGACTGACATCCTTAACCGTTAATGCTTACGTTTTATTTTAGCATAGCTTGTGAAAAGAAAGCATCGTTTCGTTTTTTCCACAAAAAAAACGTTGAGAAAAATATAAATACTTTTTCTCAACGTGGTATTTATTTATTTTGCACAGCGGAATCTTTACGGACACGATAACCTTTGCCCCAAATTGTTTGAATAACTTCTTGATCTACCTCGATAATTTCCAATTTTAGCTTGATATTTTTTACTAAGGAAGATAATTGAGCCAATCGCGATTGAGAAACATTTCCCCATAATGACATGCATAACTCATCCCGTGAAATAATTTCACCCGGTTGGCTGCGCAATTTCTCCAATACCTGCAGCTCAAGTGAAGAAAGATTGATCAAAGTCATCGCTGACAGACCCTTATCTTCTTCAACAGCAGGTGAACATTCCTCTGATGCAACCGGCTCGAACGACCTGCCATGATATTGTGTAGCTACTTCCGCCAGCTGTTCTCGTAATAATTCAACCGAGTCGCTGTTTTGAACAATCCCAGTTAATCCTAGTTCATTTAAAGCAGCTCGCTCATCTTCACTAAGATAATGATCCACTTCACGTAAAATGCTCTTACTGTGCCGTTTCAATCTTGGCAACATCAATTCCATCTCATAACTTGAGATCGTTTCGCCAATAATGATAATTGGGAAATGATTTACTAAATCAGGAATACGCCCGTCCATTTGAATTTCATCTAGAATACTAGTAGAGCAAAACACTTCATAATTTAAATGCTGTAATTTATTGGTAATAATCTCTTCCGCCAATATATTTTTAGTTAAAACTAATACTCTGACCATCCATTCGCCCTCATTTTCTATACAAGAATAACTATGAATAAAATATAACTTAAATTTAAGGAAATAAAAGGTCTTTTTTTAGATGATACTAAATAAAATTATGAACATTCCTAACTTTTTCTCTTTTTTAGTTTTTAAATAAAGAAAAACCGTGATTTGTTATCACGGTTTACGCTGTTACCTTATGCAATTCTTTTTCTTGCTTAACGGCTTTCTCAAAAATCGGTAAGTTAAACTGCTTATACAAAGCTCCTGCCACAAAGTAGGCAATATTGAAATCCACTAGACTGTGTACCAATCCGCCGATTCCCATCAAGATAAAGACCGTATACAGATAGCCCTGTGAGTAGAATGTATCCGGCATATTTCCCATAAAATAAAAGGCAGATACAACGATCATTTCAGCAGCCGCATGAATAATTCCAATCACTAAATTGAATACTTGAAAACGGCCATTTGCTAAAGTGAATTTTCCATCTTTTAAAACTAGCTCCGGATGCTTTTGTAGATACTTTGCTCCAATCAAAGCAAAAATCAAATGAGAAAAAGCTCGTAAAGCAATGATCGGTGTTGTCGAAATGAAAAAACCGAATGTCGTTCCGATAACGACCGCAAGTGCAACTAACGGTGAAAAGAACATCGCGATAAATACTGGTACGTGACTCGCTAATGTAAATGAGGCTGGTCCAATCACGATTTTTGGCATAACCATCGGGATCAAAATCCCCAAACCAATCAGTAAAGCCGAGATTGTTAAATTTCTAACAGAATTATTTTTCATCTTTATCCTCCTCGATATGTCAAGACACTTGATTCGTTCTTTAGTGTAGTTTAAAACTCCGTACGTGTCAAGACAGTTCGATTGAGAATTTTTTGAAAAGTTTCACTATTTTTCAATCAAGGCTAAGTGAGCATCTCGTTCTTCTGTAGTCAACTGATACTTTTTTACATAACGATTATTGGGATTCTCAGCACAAGCAATTGAACAAGCGCCTAAATATTTTTCTTCATTTTCTTCAGAAACTAACATTTGACGATTGCATTCTGGATTGCTGCAATTGATGTACCGTTCGCAAGGTGTTCCATCGAACCATTCCTTCCCGATAACTTTTTTATCGACTTGGTTGATTTCCACACTAATGCGTTCGTCAAAGACATACATTTTTCCATCCCAAAGTTCGCCTTGAGTCGCTTCATCTTTGCCATAGGCGGCGATCCCGCCATGAAGCTGAGCGACATCCTCGAAACCTTCGCGCAATAACCAACCAGAAAATTTTTCACAACGAATTCCGCCAGTACAATAGGTCACGATCTTTTTATCCATAAATTTTTCTTTGTTCTCACGAATCCAAGCAGGTAATTCACGGAAGTTACGAATTTCCGGACGAACCGCTCCACGGAAATGTCCTAAATCATATTCATAGTCATTACGGGCATCAATGACCACGGTGTCTTCATCTAATAAAGCTTCGCGAAAAGCTTGCGGCTTCAAATAATTTCCAGTCAATTGGCGCGGATCGATGTCCTCTTCTAAATGTAAAGCGACTAATTCTGTGCGGGGACGAACAAATAATTTTTTAAAGGCATGTCCTTCACTTTCATCCATCTTAAAATATGTATCCTTAAAACGTTCATCTGCCAGCATGACCTCCATATAGCGATCTGTCGCTTCCTTCGTTCCAGAAAGAGTTCCATTGATTCCTTCCGGCGCGACTAAAATACGGCCCTTAATATCTAATTCACGACAAAAAGCCAAGTGTTCTTGTGCAAAAGTTTCTGGGTCTTCAATAGTTGTATAGTTATAGTAAAGTAATACTCGATAATCCATGATAATTCCTCCTGTTTCTTTGATCCTTTATTACTATAGGAGATAGAAACCGTTTTTTCGAACTTGATGCTTGTGGAAAGATATACAAATAGCAAGTCTCCACCCATGAACTTTCCTTGATTAGAATTCCCTAAAGTTATCAGAAATATCTTGTTATAATCCCCACCCATTCAGTGCAAACGGATACAATAGTAGAGAAATCTATTAAGAGAGGAAGCTCGCCATGAAAAAATTACCGAAAGCTATTGGACCTTATAGTCCTTACCGTAAGAAAGGCAATTTCTTAGTCACTTCTGGACAATTGCCAATCAATCCAGAAACAAATACGATTGAGGCAACCACTGTTTATGATCAAGTGCTTCAGTGTCTTGAAAATATCGAAACGATCTTATCAATTGAAGGATTTAAAGCTGAAGATGTGCTTAAACTAACCGTCTATCTGACCGATCTGTCTAAGTTCTCAGAGGTAAATAAAGCCTTTGAAGAAAAATTATCTGCGGAATATCCAGCTCGAACAGCCATTGAAATTTCTAAATTACCAATGGATGCACTTGTTGAAATCGAAGCAATCGTGTTAGGTGAATGATCGTAAAAAAAAGAATAAGGACATAATTTCTATCCTTAGCAAAACCCCCGAGATCAAGATCACAAATATGATTTTTTCTCGGGGTTCTTTGATTTTTATTCTTTTTGATTTTTTGTATCGCTTACTAAGAGTCAGTTTTCTAACTTCCTTGACGGTTTCAACGATAAAATTCGATTTTACCTATAGTTTTTATACTATCAGAAAATATTTCTTCAAAAAGTTGAATACGTAATCTATCTTGAATGAAATTATAAATTTGAAAGCTCAAACGACAGCTCCTCATTAGTTGTTATGCGTTCAAATTCAGTATTGTAAAGATTGACATTTAAAAGATAGCTTTGATCTTTGTAAAGCTTATCATAGGGTTCTTTATCTAATACAAAAACTAAATACTTTGTCGCATTCCTCCCTCTACAAGCATTATTCGCTCCAGAGTCAACTTCTAACATATTTTCATTCATTATTTTAACTTTATTGCCAATTATCAATGTTGCAGAGGTGCTGTCCACATTCAGCGATTCCTCTCCTTTATTTTCCACGTTAAGTTTTACTGTTATCAAAATTACACCAGAATCAAATTTACTAAATCTTGCTTCTTGGTATTCATTGGGCTTAATTGAAAAAATCTGATAGCCTTCTATAGTAACTTTGGCATCTTCAAACTTTTCTATTTTACCTAATTCTTTTTCGAGTATCAGCGTTTTTGTACCCATGATATCTTTAGCCTTGTTTTCAAAGAACTCGAAGCACAACATTCTTGCTTGTGTATTTTCTTCGTCAGACAAAGCTGTATCCTCCTTTTTCGGTTTGACAATGGCCTCTGCCTTTTTAAACTATCCACTTTACTATAAAAATCTTGAAAATTTCTCACTCTATCTAATTTCATTTTTTTGATAGATCGCTAACTAAATCTTTACCCAAAAGACCTTCGTTACGACTAATTGAAGATTTATACCCAACTGTATCCATTGATAATCCTGATCCAACATAAATACTTCTATCGCTAATATTTTTGAAGGTTGCTAAAACTAGTAATACCCACCTTCTCTAACTTGACCGTAAAAAAATACAAGAATTACTCGAAAATTTTCGATTTTGAGCCATAAACAAAAAAATTGAGTTTACTAATTTTCTAATAAGCTCTTTTTTACAACATAGTTAACTCCTAAAAAACGATTGCTGCAAATAAAATTAGTACTCTTTTGCATTCTACTCTTTTTATCATCAGTAATTTTTGACCTTTGCCTTAGTCTAATTTATTTATACTAAACCCACTTTTCCATTCCATAAAAAAATTTTTAAGAATCTTATCGTTCGAATCTAAAATTATTGCTGAGCATTCTTTTGCAAATCTTCATAAAAAGCTGCTCTAGTAGCAGAAACATAGGGCATTACCCACAAGCCTGCGATTCCTAATGTTAAACCAATCATGATGTACCATCCAAGAAATGTAATATCCAACCAGAGCAAACGTTTTTTATGACCCTTCATTAAGCGACGACTCGCTGTGATTGTATCTAAAACTTTCGGTTTTTCACCCGTTTGTTGAATTTGATCATAATAGATAAAATAGCATTGAGAGTATGCATAGATTTTTACAATCCCCGGAATCATAAATAAGAGCATCCATAAAGTAGTGAACATAGTGGAAAGTAAGGTTAAGAGAATTACACCACCAATGTAAGCTCCTTGAAATCCACGAAATACATCTTTTAAAGGCTGAATTTCAGACCGTTCCTTACGCAATAAATCCAAATATGTCCAAGTAATTCCACTCGTAAATAATGCGCTAATTATTGAAGAGACCAGACTTACTCCTCCACCTTCTGGACTGTTTTGTTGATACTCTACAACAGAAGAAAGTAAATAAGTATCTGTTCCGTGGATAGAATACCAAGCTAACCCAGATAATGTGGCAAAAATTAACACCCCTACAGTCAATAATGTTGGAATAAGGTTTAAAAGAACTGCTTTTCCCCATTTCCCTCTCAAAATATCTTTTGCTTCTGCTTTTAATTCAGCAGTTGTTTTCATATTCATTAAACCTTTCTATAAAATAAGGGAGACAAGATATCTCCCTTATTCCTTCTCTAGATTTTTCATAGAATAGATAGTAATTTATCTATTCTACTATTTTAATTTTACACATTTTTTTCATTATCTTTTTTCTTAAACAAGAATACACCGATACCCGTAGTCATAATCAACCCAATCAACGTCAAGAACGCATTGCTTGTCGATTCTCCTGTTTCTGGTAAAGTATCATTTCCTTTTGAAATAGTTTTCACAGCGCCCTTTTGTTCACTTCTCACGGTGGTTAACTTTTTGATAGTTGTATCTTTTGCTTCCTCAGTATTTGTTTGCTCCTCTTCGATTCCTTTCGTTGGTTCATCTTTCGGAGTTTCCTTTTCGTTTCCATCTACGGAAGCCTCTTTGTCCTTAACAGTTAAAGTCATTGTTTTTTCAGCTGTTTTTCCTTCTTTTGTCATAGCTGAAAACTTAATTTCATGTACACCTGGTTCAACCAACGTATCGCCTAAAAGTTTAACTTTGATCTTCCCGTTCATTACTTTGAATCCGGTGATAAAATCATTCGGATTTTCCGTAGTTGCCCATTTCATAATCATGTCTGCAGTCAATTTATCACCAACATACATCACTTTATCTTCTACAATAATCGTTGGTACGCGATCACTTTTTTCATCCGTTACTGTTACCGTAATTGATTTTGTCACAACCGTTCCGGAATCATTTCTTGCTTGGTAGGTTACATTATAGGTACCAGCTTTTGAAGTATCTACATCATTTGATAATACAAAGAGTCCTGTGCTTGAAGCATCTGCAGCTTGCCCTAGCGAAGTTTCCGCTCCTGAAGCGCCAGTTGAATATCCTTTTGCATAGGCATAAGGATCAAAATTATCTCCAACATTCAATGTCACATCGTTGGCATCAATTCGTAAATTTTCTTCGATAGCACTGTCATCAGTAATCGTAATAGTAACAATTTTCTTAGTAACCGTATTGTAGTGAGAAAGAACTGCTACTTCGACAGAAATTTTTCCTGCTTGATCCGTCGAATGGTGACTACTTACTAAAATATTTGCATCAGCCGTTGGAACAATACTTCCATCTTCATCCTTAATAACAATGCGTTCACGAATTGCTTGAATATAATCTGATCCTATAGGCAAACTAAAATCTGCTAATTCGATACTATACATGCCGATAATATCCTCAATAACATGAATAATAGCAAGCTGTCTGGTATTCTGTCCTCTGGAATTTGTCACCGAATAAATAATTGAATACTCTCCAGCCGTATTCACATCAACATCCCCTGTATAAGTAACCTGCGAAGTGATATCCCCGTCAACAGTATCTGTCGCGGTTACCCCCGCCATAGGGTCAAAAGCTGTTCCTTTTCGAATCGATTGTACAGGAATCAGATTAATCGCTGGTGCTGTATCCGTTGGAACATTTGGCGGAAAAGGCTCCACATCTAGTGGCTTAACTTCTGCGTCTGGTGTTGTTGTCACTGGCTCCTCTGCTGCCGTAGGTGTTGGCGTAGTCGGTGTTACTACTTCTGGCGCTTGTTGTGTTGTCTCATCAACAGAAGGCGTTTCAGGTGCTGGAACTGTTTCCGGTGTTGGAGCAACAGGCTCCGGAATTGGAGTTACTGGTATTGGAACTTCAACAACTGGAGTTGTTGGAATGATAAGCTCCTCTGCTGCTGCCGTTGTTGTTTCTTGTGTTGCTACATCCGTTTCTGAAGCAACCCCCGTTTGTGTGGCAATAAACGCAGGCAACAGTACAGATGCTATTGTGAGTGTTGCCAAATATTTCTTTTTCATTTGATATCTCCTTTTTCATTTTTTATTTATCTAACCCCTAGTTGATGGGGATAAGATCCTTAATAAACAAGCTTTGAAAGCATGTAAACATAATAACTAGAACCTCTTAGCCATTTGATACAATGCGATTAACGAAACTCTCAGATTTAAGATAATCGAGTAATTGTTGATTAATTAGATAACCTTTCCCCCACAATGTGTGGATAGCTGTATTGTCCAAATTAACTTGTTCGAATTTGCTTTTTATTCGTGTAACCGTACTAGAAAGAGAGGCTAAGTGTGATTTAGTTGCTTCTTCTTCCCAAATTCTGTGACAAATTACTTCTCGAGTGATCACATGATCTCCTGCCTCAGTCAGAATAGATAAAATTTTTAATTCAGTTGGTGACAATCGATGAAGAACTGCTGAAATCTGTTGTTTTCTCTCATTTACACCACCCGCTTTTTGAAGATAATTTGAGTTTACTAGTGAAACTTTTCCTGATAAAGGAACAACATTATCATTTATATGGTTCTCCTCTATCGATCCAATTCTATTCTTTATGGTGTAAAGACATTCTCGAAGCTCATCAACAGAATCATTAATAGAAATAATTGCGTCAAGCTTTTCAGTTTCTAAATATTGTTGATCCCTTTTGGTCATTTTTGTTTCCACTTTACGAATAATATTAAGAGAGTAACCTCTCAATAAAGGAATCAGTGAATTGACCTCTGATTCACATATGCTTTCGCTTAAAATGACATATTGAAAAAATTTAAAAAAATCAATCATTTCTTGTGACTGGTTGCAGTAGTCAAAAACACTGACTGAACAATATACTTCATAATTTAGCACTTGTAATTTTTGTTGAATCTCTTGCTCTGCTAAAATATTTCTTGTTAAAATCAAGACTTGATTCATGATATCCATTCCTCTCTCGCTTTGCTTAAAGCATGACACACCTTAAAATGGCATATCTTTTTATTCCATACAGATCTATTTTTCAATTGGATAATACGGGGCCAACTTTTTTATTCGTTCATCACTAAACTGATCTTTCGCTACTAAATAATGAGCTATCACTCTTCTTCATTAGGCTAATTAGGATAGCTTATCTGTCATTATTGTTCCTTGTGCTAATTGCCCCACTTTATGTTCTAAATCTTCGTATATTTCTAGAACACTTTCCTTAGATTCAGAGACCTCCATCAAGATTTTCCGAGCACGATTACCAATATTTTCAACTTCTAGTTCTGCCGCATCCATCAAATGCTTTGCCTCTGTTTGTGCTTCTTCAATCGTCCGATTTGCTTGCTTTTTAGCAGTAAATAAGACTTCGCCAATTTCTAGTTGTGACTGAGTTACTTCTTGCTTTAACTCCTCATTCTTTTTCCTTAACTCATCAATTTGGAGTCTTGCTTGGATTAGTGCTTCAGGATCATAGGCAGCTTCATCTGATTTTTTTACCAGTAATTCTTCTAATTGCTGAAGTTGTTGATTCTTTTGCTGCAACACTTCTTCTGTGGTTTGTAAGCGGCGATTGACCTCATCTTTTTCCAATTGAATTTTTTGACAAGTTTCTTGTAATTCTTCAATCTTTTTCGTCATATCTACCACTTCTTCAGCGTTCTCGTTTGAATGTTCAGTTGAATTTGTTACCTTTTCTATAGATTCTTGTAATTCACTAATTTGAGCTTCCTTTTCTAATAACTCTGCTTCTAACTCTGTATTTCTATCCAATAATTCCTGTGAATCGAAATTGTTTGCCAATTGTTCTTCTAATTTAATAATTTCTTCTTGTGCCTGATATAACGCTTCATTTAAGGATTTTTTTTCTTCCTTAAATTCTTGCTCTAGCGTTCCCATTTCTTCACACAATTGTTCCTTCTCTCTCTTTACTTCTTCCATAGCCGTCGCTCGCTCCCTTAACTGTTTGTTTTCAATAACTTGTTGCCGCATTTGCTTACGCAATTCGGTTCGTTCATCATTCAATTGATTCACTTGTTGAATTACACTGGTATATTGTTGAACAACTTCAAAATGTTGCTTTTTTACTCTCTTTAATTGGCTTTCAACTTCTAACCGTTCTTGTTCTTTCCTTTTACATGTCTCTTCCAAATTTTTATATGCTTGTTTTGGTTCTGTTTTCTCTAGATGTAATTGAGTTAACTGTTCTTTCAAATCTTGAATTTCTTCTTTTTGCTCATCAATTGTTTTTTGATGTTGCTCATTGTCAACTTCTAATTGTTGAATAGCTTGCTTTTTTTCTTCATTATGTTCTTCCAACAGTGCCAATGTTTGACTTTGTTCTTCATAATTGGAAAGTTGATCTGTTAATTGTTCCAGCTCCTGATCTTTCTTTTCTTTTTCTTCTTCGTATTCTGTCAATTGAACTTGTTGAGCTTGAAGTTGCTTACTGTGATTCTCTTTTAATTCTTCCAATTCCCGTGACAATCGGCGGTTATCCGTCTGGTAGTCTTCCTGCCTTTGGAGCGCTCCTTGTAATTGTTCTTTTAAGTAATGAATCTCTTTGGTTTGATCTTCAAGCGCTATTTCCTCTTGTTCAATTTCATCATTAGTAAACTCATTGATCTCCTCGATCAGATTTTTATTGAAAAACCAGCTATTCCTTTTCGCCATTAGCCTTTTCCTTTCCGTAGTTCTGATTGAAATACAAACTGACCCGAGTCGTTTCGGATATATGTTCCTTTATACACATCATTACCTTCATGAGTGTTGATGCTGACGTGAACCTCCACGATTTCTTTTGCTCCTTCGACCTCTCGCATAAATGCAGTAATATTCTTACCAAGAACCACTAAATCGGCAGTCGTCGCTTCTACAGTTCCCGTTAAATTCATGGTTAGAGAATCAGCTTCACTACTGGAGGAAATAACTAATTGAGCATCATCAATATAAGACTGTAACTGCTTTGAGAGTACTTTCTCAGTTTGCTCTTTTCGTTCAATCGTTTGATGATTGAGTTCCAAATTATTTTTGAGCTCTAATCCCGATGATGGATAGTCTTCCAATTTTGACTTCGTACTTATTTTTTTCTTTTTTAATATCCGAATATCACCTTGAAGTACTTGGGTATTGATTTTCAATTCTTGAACATAGGTTTCTAATTGAAACATCTGGAAGAGTGAAAAAGTTAGGACAATGAGGATACCTATCATTCCAGCAAACAGATATACCATACTTTTTCGTAATTCTTTTTGTTTAAATTGCACCAGCTTCGTTTTAAAAAGTCGAGACGTTTGTTTTGTTGGAACCTGATTCAATCGATAGTGGACTACTCCGCGAAATGTTAAACTGAGGAAAATTATGCCAATAATTATCAAACAGCCCATAATAAACACCATCACTTCTTTTCCTCCTAGGTCATCAAACATGTAATACATTTAATAGAGTATATTTTGGAAGTACCTGTTCAACTAACACCACAAAGTGTTTTGAACCCTCTCCTTTTAGCAGCATACCTGAACTAAATAACCACTTTTTCAAAAGAAAAATTAGGTTTTTTTAACATACTATGTAAGTGTGGAGAACAAAAAAGGCTCTAACTATTTCCTTCTTTGTTCCCATGAAATTGGATTACGAATCTTTACGTGGCAATAAAGAAACCTTAGAATAGTCAAACTGCTCTTTTTCTTCTTCCACCGCCTTACCATCCGCTAAATGATCCACTCGAGTTTTCAACTCCTCATAAATACCTAAAATTGCTTGACGTGATTCGTCCACTTCAAAAGAAATTTCTTTTGCTCGATCTTGAATTATTTGAATCTCTTCCTCAGATTGCTCAAGAATACGTTTGGCATCCAGTTTAGCTTTTTCTATCATTCGATTTGCTTGTTTTCTAGCTGAGATTAATACCTCGCCAATTTCTTGTTGCGAATGACTTGCCTCCTGCTTCAATTGTTCATTCTCTTTTTGGATTGCCATCAATTGTCGCTGAAGCTCTGATACCACTTCTCCTTCAATAGACTGATCCCGTTGCTCCTCAAGTAAATGTTGAATAACCGTTTCTTTTTCTTGGATGGCTTGATCCTTTTCTTGGATTAACTGATTTATTTGAATCAATTCCTTCTCTTTGTCATGAAGAGAAATAGTTCCTTTTTCTAATTGTTTTTCTAATTGCTGAATCGTGTCACGATGTTCAGACTCTTCTCCTTTTTGTTTCACTACCAACTCACGGCATTGTTGCTGAGCTTCTTGTAACTCCCCTTCTAATGTACGAAACTGCTCTAAAGAGGTTTTCAAGGATAAATTTTCTTCTCGAAGTTGATCCATTTCAGTTTTAATATGTTCAAATTCTTCATTATTCTTTAATCGTTTGATTTCTTCACGATTTCGACGTGTTTCCGCTTCTAAATCTTGAATTTGACGCCGATTTTGAGTCTTTTCTTCGCCATTTCGCAGGATGTTTTGTTTAAAGTTTTCATTTTCTTTGACCAAACGCTGCTTTTCTAATGCAGTCTCCTTTTTGTATTCCATAAACGATTGCTCTTTTTCAAAAATCAATCGTTTTAATTCAGCAATTTCCTCAGCTTCTTTACTAGGTTGCCTTTCCGGTAGTTGAGTGACTTTTCCCTCTTCTTCATTTCCAATTACCTCTTCTGGAACAGAATTAATTTCATCGATAATATTTTTGTTGAAAAACCATCCGCCATTTTTCTTTTGTTGTGCACTCATACAGTTCCCTCGCTTTCTTTATTCTTCTTCCTGAACCAATGAAAATGATTCTTTTTCGTTTTCTCGTGAAAAAGTACAGCTATAGGTCTTTTTCTTTTCTTTGTCACTCATTAAATTCATTTGGAAGGTAATTTGCGTCAGTTTAGAGATACTCTCAGCTTCTTTAGCAAACGCTCTAATGTTGTCTTTGATTTGTTTGCGGTTATCCTCACTACCAGAATCCCCAGCCAATGCAATATTTAACGTTTGAGTCGGTACGTCTAACACGATTAACGTTGTCGACAAACCGAAATAGGGACTCACTTTAGTGGAAATATCACTTTCAATCTGGTATTGTTTCTCACGGTTTTCCTCCGAAAACAATTCTTCCCATGAATACGCCTTCAAGCCAATTCCATCTTTTGGGTAAGCTTTAATCGGCATTTTTGTAATTAGTTGCTTCTGTTCTTTCTTAACTAGGTATATTTCGTCTTTGAGTTGATTATTCCGTTTGGTAACAATACTCAGCTGATCCTCCATTCTAAATAGACTGTAAGTAGTCAATAATAGGCCAACTGCTATAAAAAAGACGACTAACAGTAATGCTGAAACATGTTTTCCTTGTTCAGCTTGTTTGACATAATCCAGCTTTCTTTGGAACGACAGCGAGTTATTTGTTGGTAACTGAAGCCGTTCTAATTGTAGTTTGATAAACATCCGTCGAAACCAAATGATTAATATCAAAATAATCAGTCCCACGATTATCCAATTAATGATTAACACATTTTGCCCTCATTTCCGTTATTTTTATTCCTTATTTTTTAACAAGTTAGGTAAATGGAATTGGACCGTGCCCTCGATTTCTTTCTTATAAACAAATCCAAAGGTTCGACTATCCTTCGATACATCGATATGATCGCCAATTGTGAAATACACCCCTTTAGGAATCTTCGTTACGTCTTTAATTTCTTCGGCGACAGCTGGAGAGAGTTGAAACGTATACGTCGTCTCAAAATCTCCATGCTCGCCAATATTTAAGACCATTCGATCGTTACGGATAAACATCGTATCTCCCGGCATACCGATCACACGCTTCACGAATTTTCCATCTTCTCCTTTGACCGAAAAAGCGATCACATCGTAACGTTGAATTGAACCTCGGCTTTTCACCAAGACCATGTCTTTTTCCGTCAATGTCGGACTCATAGAAGTTCCCGAAATTGGATGGAAACTATACTCTCTTCGTACAAGCTGCCCGGAAAAGAACAGTGCCGCTAATAATAAGAGGGTCAGAATGGTAAGAATGAGACTTTTCGCGATCGAACGTTGCGGCGGACTTTCTTCTTTTTTTAGTTGACGTGAACGAACAGTTGCCATACGTTATGGTGCTCCTTTTTCGTGTTAATGAATTCATTTTCTCGGATAAAACTGGTTTTATTCTCAAGTTGTATATCATTCCACCCATGCACAAAGAATTTAGCTACTCCAATTTAGGTCACTTTTTTTGTCGTAGCCCATACGATTTCACCAATCCCACTAAAGATGCGAAGAGAGACTCGCAAAGTGGAACTGAAGCCCTTTTTACTTTGCTTTAATATAGGAAACTTGATCAGAGGTGGCTAGGTCGTTAGCGATCACGCGATACGAAATCACGGTACCGCCATAGACATTGCCTTCTGAAATCAAAATCCCTTCTGGTCGAACAACTTCCACGAAAGCCACATGACCATAACGTGCATCTGATCCGGCGACTCCTGGTTTAAAGGAAATCAACCAGCCAGCTTTAGGCTTCTGACTGACTTCATAACCAAGCGCCTTGCCTTTAGTCGCCCATTCTCCACCGTTGCCCATGTAGTCATCAACGGTTTTGCCTAATTGCTTCACGCGATTGAAGGCATACCATGTACATTGTCCAACAGGATAGGAACCCGAACTGTTATAATTTACACCGTTGTAATCAGGATATTTCATCTGACTTTTATATTCTGTTGGAATTTCTTCTTTACCTTTGATAAAGACTCCTGAACCAGAACTACTTTGCTCAACCTTCGCTTGGTCGTACTGGGTCAAATGATACAAAGCAATAATGGAATTTAGTTTTTGTCCGTAGGTCGTATCCGTCGCATAAGTTCCGGTTAAGGCATTGGTTGTGCGTAAATAGTTTTTCGCTTCAGAACGCCACGTTTGCTTATAATAGCTGTCATTTCCTGAAATTCCACCACGCAATAATTCCACATAATCGCCTAGTGAAGCGGCGTAATTCGGATACTTACGAAATGCGGAATTGATGGAATAAAGCTCACCATTTCCACGATCTTCTTGGGTTGCCATGGACACTGCTTGTCCTTGATACGTTCCCTTGATCCCAAACAAATTATAGTTTGGTGCTAGTGACAAGGTACTTGTACCCGATCCACTTTCCAACAAGGCTTGGGCGATCATCACCGAAGCGAAGACATCGTATTCTTGGCCTAACTTTCTCGCATCCTCACCGACTGTTTCGATAAAATTCTTGGCACCGTCATTTTCGGTAAAGTTCATAGCTGCGGGATACTCCGCCAATGTTTGTTCACCGTACTCCGTCAAGTCTGCTTCTGGCAATTCTTGCACCAACAAGTCGTTTTCCAAATCAATGGATTCGACAACGACTTGTCGTTGGGTTTCTTTTTCAGGTTCTTCTTCGGATACAGAGGTTTCCGTCGTCTCTTCTGTATCCGAAGAGCTATCTGTTTCTCTCTCAATCTCTACATCATCAACGGTTAAGTAATACTCATCCCCGATGTAGACACCTAACAAAACATTCTTGTCTTTATTCTTTTGATACAACAGACTGCCTACTGTAAGTTCTTCCGGCAGTTTCTCTGGTGTGCCAGTAATGCCTAATTCGAATAATTGCTGGTAAAGCTCAGTTGCTAATTGTGTGGCATCGTACGTATCCTCTTGTTCGGTTCCAAGCTGTTTTATTCCTTCATAGATCAATGCCGCATGGTTTTTGTTTTCAAAACTGCTGAGTAACGGTAACTCGAACCCTTTCAAGTCCGATTGTGCGACTTCGGTCGTTTTCAATTCGCTTGGCAAGTTCAAGGTGCTGGTTTCCGAAAAAGCTTCTGGCACGGTCGGCGTAAAGGTCGAACTTGCTTGCACACTCGTAGTAGGTGGTGTGACTGGTGCCGCCGCTGCGGGTGTAGCTGGTACAACCGGTGTTGGTGCTGGCGTCATTGGTTGACGTTGACTCGTAGACGATTGTGCCGGCACAGAACTGCTTGGTGTTGTCGCACTCGGTTTGGTGCTGCTTGGTGTTGACGTACTTGGCTTGGTAGTGCTTGGTTTTGTACTACTCGGCGTTGTACCGCTCGGTTTGGTCGTACTTGAAGCCGACGAACTGCTTGAAGGCTTCGTCGAACTGGAGCTGCCAGCACTAGACGACGGTGTTGAACTCGGACTCGTTGACGAATCTACCGTACTGCTTTCAGAAGGGGCTGGCTCCGAGGAGATCGGCCCTTCGGGTTCGGATGTTTCAGTAGGCTCCGGTGTTACTACCACAGGCACTTCTGGCCGTTCTTCTACGGGAACTTCTTCAACAATATCTGGCACAATTCCTTCTTCCATAGGTATTTCACTATCTTCTGGAATCGAGACTGCACTCTCTACCGTTCCTGTTTCTACTATTAAAGAAGTGTTTTTTGTCAACTCGTCCGCTTTTAATGCACCGCTACGTAATCCTGCTAATCCACCGATAAAAACGAACATCCCACAAACACCTATCACTATCTTTTTCATGAATTGGTTCCTTTCTAAATCAAACTAAAAAATAAAATCGGTAAGAGAAACAATAAGAACAACGGTACCACGGTCTGCATCGGATCAGAAATAATCTTCGCCGCCAAGGTCATACTTACCCGTTCGGGTTCTGATACAGGGTCTTTCTTCAAAATAGTCCCATTGATATTATTGTCATTTCGTTTCAGCTTCATTTGCTTAAATAAGTCATCCTCTGCACCATGTAGAGGTTGAACACTTTTGAGATCTCCTTGAACAAGACGCCGATAAATTGTTCCGATATCTCCTTCACAGCGTAATAAGGTCAGCTTGGCAATCCCATTTTTCGGCTCCTTTTCGACATACGATACCTCTGTCTCTTCAATAATCTTGTTCAAAGAAACCTCGTAGACATAGACTTTTTTAAAATCCGTCGCATAAATCAGTTGCCCCTTCTTCAAGTCTTGTATACGGTGCAGTAACACATCCTTATCGAAGATATTGTGGGCCAAAACGACATAATTCCCTCGACCCAATTGTTGATCGGAGCGGTAAGTGGCCGCTCCAGTCAACAGGTTTTCATTTGCCATCCCGGCGAGAATCGGCAGATCGATCGAGACATCCGGAATCACAATCTTACCGATCCCCCAATTATTGGTGGTAGTCTGAACCACCGACTTGGCCTTGGCATAGTCGGAGATTTTGACACTGGCGATTTGTTTCTCTTCATAGTTCGCTTTATTGACCTTATCAATGTTGTAGGCGCTCAATTCTTCCTGCGGACCAATATTGACGGCCGCAGAAGCCGGTTCTTCTTCCATATGAAGATACCCATAGATTGCCGTAATTAGAACAGCCGTCATCGTCACAAATAGGATGATGAAGATCGTTTTTGTAACTAAGAACAGGCGTTTTAAATTCTTTCGTGCTTTGGCTGCCACGACGGGATCTTCTGAGTGGAATCGCTTGATGAATCGTCGATACAAGCCCATCAGTAAGACAAAGATCGCTACGTTCAAGCCCAGTGTCGCTAAGACAATATTTTGATAACTCCATGTATTGCGTTTCTTGACTTTCTTCTTAACTGCCGTTTTGTAATCGATCCGATGCCCGGTGACTAAGAGTCGGAAGGTATTGATCCCCGGAGGTGTACAGGTCAATAAAGTAGCTTTGTCTTTGCCTTTATGTATCTTGACCTTATCGACATCACTTGGCAGGATTTCTTCAAAGGAATCGATCTCATAGGCCAAGCGTTTGCCTAAAATATTGAT
>Ga0153923_100317_pt1 | contig 17936 bp, 14 predicted proteins | sample TSNJ007MetaG_FD_104682 | JGI IMG/M metagenome (GOLD analysis project Ga0153923, IMG submission 104682) | Attine ant fungus gardens microbial communities from New Jersey, USA - TSNJ007 MetaG | ecosystem: Host-associated > Fungi > Mycelium > Unclassified | place: USA: New Jersey, Brendon T. Byrne... | reverse complement strand
GCTCAGGTTATAAACGGCGTATGTAATCCAAAATGGCAGACTGCTCAATTGATATGCCCGAAAGGTTAGGGGGGGAAATATAAATGTCAGCACAAAAGCAGGAATGTACAGCAGTATTTTCAATCGCCGCATCAGTTTTGGATGTGTAATGTCCAAATTGTTGAAATAGAGAGAAAAAATTACGGAAGTCGGCATAGCAAGAGAATAAAGCGCCCATGTACAGACGGAATATACCGGCATGAAATTATCATGGAGGTTGTTGTTTTTGAATATTGGCTCTAAAAGCGGGATGATATTGTACAATATGGCTTCTTTTACAATGCCAAGCCAAAAAACAAGTCCGGCAATGGCACACCACATATTGGTCCTGTTATTCCTGTTGGAAAAATAGAGCAAAAGAACCAAACTTAAAAGTATTATAGTAAAAGCGCTTTCCAAACTATTTTCCCTCTTTCTTATAATTGACTATGTACTATTATACTATTTCTGAGGGTTATTTTACAGAGATTTCATCAAACTCCTATGAAATTTGGGAGTATTCCCTAATGTGCTTCCTTGTATAGTCTTTTTTAGTATAAAAAGAGGACTGCCTTTTGGCCGCCCCCCCTTTTCATTTCTGATAGATTATTTTTCTTATGGCATATATCGAAAGATAATAGCGGTCAGCAAGTTTTTCGACAGAAGTACCGTTTTGGTATTCTGAAATAATAACTGCGTTAAGTTTATCAAGCTCCTCTCGATAGCCAGACAATTCGCCCCAAGATATGCCATTAGCAAGGAAAAGAAGGCAAAGGAGCAATTCTCAATCCGATTCTACCGCGGCCCCCGTCTCCGCGTCAAACAAGTGTATTCTCTCCGCCCTAAGGCAAACTGAGATCATTTCACCGGAAAAGCCCTCAAAATCCGCATTCGTGACCATAGCGAGAGAGGGGCTTCCCGGGGCGGAGAGGAAAACGGCGGCCTCGCGCCCGGAGTTTTCGACCATATCAATCTTCATTGTGACCGCGCTTTCATAGATAGAGGAGGCTGGAATAATATGCTCCGGCCTAATCGCCGCCTTGAGTTTTTTCCCCTCACGTACCGCAGACAGCGTTTTAGCGGGTATTGGAACCAGGGCGCCACCCAGAGCAAGAAAATATTCGCCTTCCATAAAGACGACTTCCGTATCCCAGACATTCATGCCTGGAGAACCGATAAAGCCCGCCACAAAGAGATTCTTTGGATTACGGTAAATCTCCTTCGGCGTCCCTATCTGCTGCAAAACGCCCTCGTTCATAACGGCGATTCGTGTGCCCATCGTCATGGCTTCCGTCTGGTCATGGGTGACATATACCGTTGTGACCCGAAGCTCACGCTGGAGTGATACGATTTCACGGCGCATCTCGGTTCGCAGCTTTGCGTCCAGATTGGAAAGCGGTTCGTCCATCAAAAACAGCCTTGGCTTTCTCACCATCGCGCGGGCGAGAGCCACACGCTGCCGCTGGCCGCCGGAAAGCGCCGCAGGTTTTCGGTTCATGAGTGCTTTAAGCTCAAGCTTTTCGGCGACCTCGGCAATACGCGACGCGGCTTCTTTTTTGTTTGTATGATGCATTTTCAGCGGGAACGCGATGTTTTCCTTCACTTTCATAGTCGGATACAGCGCATAATTCTGAAAAACCATGGCGATATCGCGGTTTTTTGGTGCGACCTTGTTTATAACGCGTCCGCCCATGCTGATCGTTCCGCTGCTAATCGCCTCAAGCCCGGCAATCATCCGGAGCAGGGTGGTTTTACCGCAGCCCGACGGACCGACAAACACAAGGAATTCACCCTTATGTATTTCCATATACATATCTGAAACGGCGTGTACGTCACCGGGGTACCATTTATTGACCCCGCTTATCTCCACATCAGCAATTTCATTCATAAAATACTCCTTATTATCAATCTTTCATCCCTGATGCGGTGATGCCCTGCTCCAGATATTTTTGCCCGAAAAGGAAAATCAGCAGCGCCGGGACAAGCATTATCACCGAAGCCACAAGAGAGATGCCCGCATTATCCGCTGTGATATTCGGCAGATAAAGCGAGAGTGGCCAGAGCGACTGGTCATTCAGAAACGCAAGCGGCGCCTCCAGCGCATTCCAGTATTCGAGAAACCCTAGAACTACCGCGGATAGTATCCCCGGCGCACCAAGTGGAAGCCCGATGCGCAGATAGATTTGAAAATGTGAGGCCCCGTCCATCTCGGCAGCCTCCGTAACGGCGTCCGGTATGGCGGTAAAGAAGCGGATCATGATAAACACCGGGAAGGTGGACGCCGCCCCCGGCAGGATGATTGCCCACGCGGTATTAATAAGCCCCATATTGTTCAGCACAAGATAGCTTGAAACCATCGTCACCTGAAACGGCATCAGCATAAGCACGATGTAGATGGAATAGAGAAGCTTTTTGCCGCGGAAACGGAACCTCGCTAATGCCCATGCCGCCGGGGCTCCAATCAGCACCTGCCCAAGTATGATGGGAAAAGCCTGAATGCAGGAGTTCCAGAACATAACGAAAAACTGCGGCGTGTCAAGAAGCAGTTCGACATACGGCTGTAATGTCGGGTATTTTGCGATAATGGGCCAGCTTGCGTAGCCGCTCGCATTTTCAAGTACCGGGGCCAGGTTTTGCGTCATCTCCTTAGCCCCCATGAAGGAGCCGGAGATGAGCAGCCACAGGGGAATCCAGACAAAGAACGCTAGAAATGTGAGAAATGCCGCAAGAAGCCATCTTCTCATAGCTTATCACCCCTGCTCCATACCTTTTGCAGCGCCATAATCAGCAGAAATACCACAAGCGCCATAAGTACCGCACCAGCGCACATTTTGTCCACATCAAGGCTCACAAACCAGTTATTAAACAGGTGCTGGAGCATATATATGCTGTCATCCGGGTAGCTCCCGGCAATTAAATACGCCTCACGAAAAACCTTGAACGAATTCAGGAGCGAGAGCACTGTGATTGTAAACATCGTCGGGATGAGGTTCGGCAGCGTAATTTTAAAAAATCTACGGATGCTTCCGGCCCCATCAATCTGCGCGGATTCGTATAATGCAGGGCTGATGCCGCTTATACCGGATAACCACAGCACCATGTCATAGCCAAAATTTTTCCAGAGATATGTGAACACCAGCACGCCGAACGCCGCCGAGCTTCCTATCCATTTAACCGGCTCCACGCCCACAAGGCTCAAAACCGAATTCAGGACCCCCTTTTCGTGGAATATTACACGCCATAGCAGGACAATCGACGCCACCGGGATTGCCATCGGTATTAGAAACGAGGTTTTAAATGTGCCGCGCCTTTCCTTCAGCGCGTTTAGCATCAGGGCAATGAGAAGAGAGATAAGCAGCAAAAGCGGAATACAAACGGCGATGAATTTGGCGGTGTTCGCGGCAGCCAGCTTGAACGCCTCGTTGCTTAATACCGCCTTGTAATTCGCAAGTCCGACAAATTTGCTGCTCATCGCTGAGAAAAACGAGCGGCGGAGCGCGTCCAGAAAAGGAAGCAGAACCATTACCGTGACGAAAACGAGGCTTGGGGCAAGAAAGAGCCACGGAACTATCCGTTCTCTGAGGGGGCTATTTTCGGGCATATTCTCCCGGTTTTTCCGCGATATGCCCCCCGGCGTCCGTTTTGTTTTCCGAGGAGGAAATACGGCTACCGCTGGCAAGTTCCTTTTTTTCATCGTTTTCTATCCTTTCAAGCTCCGGTTCCGTGATGTGCGTTTCATGCATGCTTAGCAAACACTCCGCACTAATCCATATACAGGGGACCAGGTACATCGCTTTGTTGAAGGCCACATCCCCGGCGGCTGACACTATCATGGAAACGGCACAGAGGGCAGCCATGTACGCAGAGCAGTAAACAAGCAGGTATTTGTATGAATGAATCCTGACTATTTTTGCAGAAATAATCATCAGGGCGGCCGATAACGGGGTGAGGAAAATGAGTATAAGCACCTTTGGCCATAGCTCCATATCCCGCATAGATGATTCCGCCGCGAGCCAAACCTTAATATTGCCGAAGAATCCTGAGAAAAGGCTCTTCCAAAAGTCGAAATTCGACCACATTGTCGGAATCAGCCGTGCGGGAATACTGAGTGAGTTCATGCATAAAACCGTCCCGGCGGCAATGACCAGCGCAAGTGGAATATATCGCAGCAGAAGCAGGGGATAATGCCGCAGCCCTCTCGCGCGGCTAATAAGCCTTATAAATATGTACCCCACCAGAAGAATGACCGGTATCTCCAGCATAGCGCCGCACGCCCATCCAAGAAATGGCAGGTCCAGAACGGTACCGCCACCGAGGCCTGTGCTCTTGAGCCAGTTTTCCGCCTCCTCGCGGTTGCCGCCTTCCGGAAAGCGAAGCTGCATATTCGCAAGCGCCGTATCTGAATCGGATTTTGCCTGCCGCAGAAGCGTGTTATTTCCTGAAGCATCATATACGCCGCGGATATACAGGACCTCATTTCCGATATATATGGGCATCCCCAGAACATCGACGCCGCCCCATAGAGCAAACGCAAGGCCCGAACTGACAGCGCATCCTTCCGTGTCGCTCCATGCCGGGAATGAACCGTGCAGCATTTGTGCAGAGGTGACCTCTTCGCACTTCCCAAAAACGGTTATGATGCTTGAATCCAATTCCCTGTATTCCCCGTCCGATACGGTTTGCCGGGCGCCCTGCTGCCATAGCGTGGCCTCCGGCTGTTTTACGGCACCGTCCTCCCGTGCGTAGCTTTCGTACTTCAGGAGAGCGGCCGGACTTGCCCCGCCTGTGTCCCACCGTACGCTTACGCTGTCCGAGAGTTTCCGGATCATTCCGTTTTGTGAAGCCGCAAGGCACCAGAAAATAAGCGCCAGCAGTGTTATGAATACAAGAGCCCGGTTTCTAGCTTTCAAGACGAACACTGTCTCCTTCCGAAATCGGCTTATTTGCACTCGTCACTACTCTATCGTTATAGAGAAGGCTGCTTTCAATGCTCATAAGCTCACTGTCCTTATCCTTCACGGTCACCGGTATAGCTACAACTGTCCGTTCGGTTCCCATTACGGTGCTTTTTTCGCGGAGCACCAGTACATAATCACCGTTAGAGCCCGTGCGCAGTGCGGAAAGAGGCAGGCAGCTATCGTACTTCTCACTCTTTTTCGTAATGGTTATGCCGCCGGAAACCCCTGTGGGATAGCTTCCGTCCGGCAGCCGTGCCGTTATTCCCACATTCCCTTCTTCATCGGGAGTGCCGATAGAGGTAATTTGAACCTCCTCGCTGTGGCTCTTTCCCTCATAAGTGTATGATAACTTGCCTGTGTCGCCTACTTCGAGGGCTTTGGCCTCCTTTTTCGCGACGCTTCCCTCGAACACGAATCCCTGGTCGCTCCGGGAAATGGTCACGGCATCCGTGTCAGCCGTTGTCTTTGAGCCCTTTTTCATGGTTTTAAGCACAGTCCCATCGGCAGCTGATAAAATTACTCCATCATTTTCAAGCGCATTTTCAAGTATAGCCTGCTGCTTTTCCAGCGCTTCAAGCTCGCCCTCATAGGTAAGGCGGTCGATTTCCGCCTGTGTTTTTGTTACGTCGTCATCCTTCGCGTCGTCTATAGCCTTCTTTTGGGCGTTTTCCAAATCGCGCTCAGCATTGTCGATGGCTTTCTGTGCAGTCAGGATATCCTCCTCCTGAGAATAACCGCTGTCCTCACTGTCTCTGTCTGCGCTTTTTATCACCTGCTTGGCTGAATCGACGGCGGACTGGGCAGATATAACGTCAGGCTCATCTGAGTAATCGGTCCGCGCCTTTTCAGCCGAAAGCTCCTCTTTTGCTTTTGCAAGCCCGTCTTTGGCCTTTTGCACGCTTTTTTCCCATTGCTCCTTGGTGATTTCAAGGCTCTCCTTGGCATAACTGTAGTCCGAGCTGCTGTATGGCTGTGCGTCAAGGCTACTGCTTGCCGCGTCAAATATCGACTGTGCGTCGGAAACCGCCTCTTGTGCTTTTGCAATCAGGTCAAGGTCCTGCTCATCGGCGGCTACAAGATTGCTTAAGACCTTTTTTGCGTTATCTAGGTTTGTTTTAGCGGTAGCATATGCGCTCAGCGCCTGGTAATAGGTGCTTTCCGCATTACTCCGCGTATCCGACGCCTGACTGAGCGTCTGTTCTGCCTGCCGGATCGCGTCGGCGGCGGATTCCTGTATGCTTTCGAGACTCTCCTCTGCCGCTGTAACGGCATCCGACGCCGCTTTTATCAAGTTATCCCTTGTCTTTGCCACTATTTTTTCATAGTCGGCCTCTGCCTTTTCAAGCGCGGCGAGCAGGTCCTGATAATCCTCACCGGAACGGGAATTCTGGCGTTCCAGCTTTTCAATTAAGCGGTCGTAATCGCTGCAGGCCTCGTCCAGCGCCTCCTGGGCAGCTAAGATAGCGTCCGTGCGGCCTCCCGATACGCCGCTCTCGGCCGCCTCTATCTTGAGCTTCAGTATCCGGATATCTTTTTCAAAGGTAGTGAGCTTATCTCTGATTTCCTCAAGGTCGATACGAAGCAGTGCGTCACCTATGCTCACCCTCTGCCCCTCCTTTGCGTAGACGGTTTCAACACGTAGCCCCTCCGGCAGGGCAATGGAAATATTGCCCTCCGCCTCAATCTGCCCGTCAATCGTGGTGCGGTTTGTAAGCACGCCGCTCTTGAATGTGTCAGTCTGCACCCGTGCGACGGTCGCCCCGTTCGCTACGCTGGAAACTATTGTAAAGACAAGCATAAACGCCAGAAAACCTACAAGCAGCCGAACAACCGTGCGCTGTATCTGGTTTTTTATGCGCGGCCGGGGGGCTTCCCCGGCACGAAAAAGCGCTTTTTCTTCTTCGGCGCGTTCTGCAATCCTGTTTTTTATGCCTAAGCGCATAGCGGCGCCCCCTTTCGCTTTTTATTCAGCAAGATAAATGCGCGTCTTGTCAACTACGTTTTGGGCTGCCTCCGCCGGTGTTACGCTGCCGTCAAGAAGCCCTGAAATTTGCTCGGTTACCGCACTCTTGACTACATCATCCACGAAAACAGGGGTAGTCAGCTTCTTGCACAGCTCCACAAATTCCATGTCGGATATGGGCTTGTTTCTGCCAAGATTTTCTTCAATCATGGCGTCCATCGCTCCCGCGCTTACAGGGTAGCCGTCATAGAGGTATTTACTCTGCACTTCACTTGACATAAGCGTTTCAATAAACTGCTCTGCAAGTACCTGCCGGGCGCTCGTGCTTGTGATGCCGATACCGGCGACCGGGTAGTACATTCCGTCATCAAACAGGGATTTCAGCTCCATTTCAGGCTTTTCGCCCAAATCTCCGCCGAGGCTTAAGAGGCCCATCATACCGATAAGCTCCTGAATGTGGACGCGCGCGTTTCCGTCCCGAAGGCTCCATGAACCGGTATCCAACACCTCAGAGCCCGAGTCGCCGCCCATAGTCACGGAAAAGTAAGAGTCATCGCCCGACTGCGGTGAATTTTCCTTCAACGCCGCGTCGATTTCCAGCATATCGGAGAAGTAGGATTCCAGAGCCTCTTTATCTAATGAACCGTCTTCATTTGTGAAGCTCTTTACCAATGCATCGTAGTACTTCATCATTGAGCCGGTTTCGCTCGTCCAGAGGTCGCTGGGCGTTACGAAGAATGCCGGCGTACCGGACTGCCCGCTTTTCACAAGCGCGGCGAGGTCGGAAAGAGAGTTAACCCCGGATAGGCTCTCGCTTTCACCCACCATGACAGGCAACGTAAAGCGCGACGGAACCGCATAGGTCTTTCCATCCTGCGTATAGGTACTCATCATGTTCTCCATAAGCCCTTCGGAGGCCGTAAGGCGGCTGACCAGCTCTGAAATGTCTGAAAGAATCCCTTTTTCAATGTAGGACTGTATCGGAAGTCCGTCCAGGACAATCAGATCCGGCCCCGTTCCATTCAGAAGCTGGGTATTCAGGCTGCGGATAACGTCCTCGACCGTTGCACTGCTTTCATCCGCCATGGCGACGGTTAGGTTTACGCGGACATCCGGGTTATTTTTCTGGAAAACGCCGATTGCCTGGCGAATGGTGTTGTTGTCGTAAAGGGTATATATATTCAGTTCTTTACTTGGGGACGCGGAAACAGTCTCATCAAACTGATACTGCATCAGGTGGGCGCCGTCTCCGTCGCTCAGGATACAGAAATATTTATCTTCACCGGAGGCCAAAAGCCGGTCAATGCTGTATGTCGGAATCATAAGCGAAGTCAGGCCGCCGTCAACTACGGTCTCTTTCCCATCCGGGGAAAGCCGGTGGATACCGTTATTATCGGCTACATATACGTTCTCGTCATCCATCGCCAGCGATACGTTAAGGGCGTCTCCATAATAGGAATAGTTCTCCAGTGTTTTGCCGGTATTAAGGTCACAGACTATAATGCCCCCTGTTTCCGCGTCAAAAAAGGCAAGCTTCTGCCGGTCGACAACGGCTTTGTTATACGGAGAGCCCGAATATTCAAGCACCTTCTCCCCGTTTGCTTCATAGCGGTGGATTCCGCTTGCGCTGTAGGTAATCAGAAAATCTCCGTTATCAATAGCGGTCACCCCAAGCGGATACAGCGCTGCCTCGTCATAGGCCTGCACATTGCCAACACCTCCGATACTGATCGAGCCGCCCGTGCCTTTCATATTATCCGGGTCTTCCTCTCCATTTTCATCCGGAGACTGGATGTCATCCGGCACGGTGGAATCGATTGGAGACGCAGTGTTCCAGCCGTCAATTTCGATATGGTCGACAGCGCCATTTTGATAGCGTGCAAGCTGATACTGTCTCGTTATGTAGTCCATGTATAAGAGATACGCAGTACCGTCGCTGCCTTCGTCGAAGTCGAGGGCGGCGACGGTATCCCCGATAAGCTCGTTCGCCCAGTCCACTTCAGTTGTCTGGAGCGTTCCTCCATCCTTCGGGAGAACGCTCCGCGTCACGGCAGAGCCATCGTTTATACCGCCGTATGCGTATATAACAATATTCCCTGACTCGTTTGTCTTTGCGCTAAGTACTCTGCCTTTATCCAAAAGCCCTTGAAGCTCTTTTTCAGTATACCGGCCCATTTGAACGTCTTCTTTTTTTCCGTTGCATGCAGTTAAGATGCACCCGGCCAGTATACCGATTATCAGCAAGAGGCTGATGCGCCGTGCAGTGTTTTTCCATTTCATTACGATTTCCTCCAAGGTATTTAAGTTTAGCAGGCTGCTGCCGCAATGCTACCAGATTGTGGGTTAAGATTCGGTTAAGAAAAATAAAACCCGCCTCTTTTTTCTAAAAAAGCGGGTTTTTATTTTTCAGAAAACATTTTGCATATTTGGAGTTTCTTTACCCATTAAAACAACCGCAGTTTTTTGAATAGCTGACTTCATGGCTTAGATGTAACAATTCCTTAACCATTTCTTTACCCTGCGTATGGTATAATAGCCTAAATTTTTACCTATAGTGAGGGGCATAGCCATGCGGATTTTAGTAATTGAAGATGAACTAGATTTACTGAATGCACTGTTAAAAGGGTTAAGGAAAAGCGGGTATCTTGTTGATTCCACCGCTGACGGCGCCGAAGGGCTGGCACTTACTTACGTCAATGCTTATGACCTTATCGTGCTTGATCTTAACCTTCCGGGCATGGACGGACTTGATATCCTTGCAGAAATCCGCAAAACAGATCTCGAGACGCGAGTACTCATTCTCTCAGCACGGACAAATTTTTCAGACCGTATTCTAGGACTTGACAGCGGCGCGAACGACTATCTTGTCAAGCCTTTTGATTTTGGAGAATTCTCCGCGCGCGTAAGAAGCCTCCTGCGCCGTTCCTTCAGCCAGGAGAATAGCGTCATCTCATTTAACGGCTTCTCCTTTGACACGGTCGCAAGGACACTTACCGCAAAGGATGGAATTATTCTTCCCCTTTCGCCGAAGGAAGTGGCGATTCTGGAATACCTCCTGCTCAAACGCGGCCGCCCGGTAGGGATGGAGGAGCTTATTGAGCATATATGGCAGGATGATGACAATCTCTTTTCAAACGCGGTCAAGGTACATGTGAGTACCCTCCGCAAAAAGCTTTCCGCTTATTGCAGAGGCGATATTATACGTTGGGTCAGGACCTCGGGATACATAATTGAGGAGGTAAAGCAATGAAAAAGCTCTCTCTGCGCTGGCGGCTCACGCTCGTGACGGTCATGGTGCTTACGGCAATTTGTGCCGTAAGCACGGCATATTCGATTATCAACGCAAACAGGATGATAACACCTGTTAACAGTGAGGTTGAATTAATTGGCGTATGCGTTCAAGATTTCTCGGATTATGCCGACTCGGTTATCGCAATAAGCGGTACGTTTGTCACTGATGACCTTGAATCAGGAGGGGAACCGTATCCGTTTTTTACGGAAAGCCGCAGTGGCTCATTTAGGCCCGATGATACTTGGGATGGTGAGTTAAATATTATTCTCAACGAGCATGATGCAGCCGGGCTTCAAACGATCGTATTTGAAGTAGCAAGCTCCGTAGCAGAGCAGAGCTATACCCTGATGAACTATGTTGAAACCACAACCGTTACACTCTCAAACGCTCAGCGCAGCTTTAATTATTCGAGCCTGATTTTCATGGCGATTTTGATAATTTTGGGCGGTATCCTTGTTTACTTTGCGTCTGGCTACGCGCTTAAACCCGTGCAAACTTTGATTAATGACATAAGAGCCATAAACGGCGAGCAGCTCTCGCTACGTGTCGACACGGGCCCCGCCGCAGATGAGATCGGCAATTTGGCCGGCTCGTTCAACCATATGCTGGAACGGCTGGAGCATGCATTTTCAGCACAAAAGCGGTTCAGCACAGCCGCGGCGCACGAGCTAAAAACGCCGCTTGCTGCCATCCATACTAATATTGACGTGCTTAAAATGGATGAAAATCCAACCCCTGAGGACTATGCAGAGCTTATGGACGTCGTCACAAGGCAGACTGAACGCATGTGCCGGCTCGTGGATGACCTTTTTGCAATGTCCTCCTTGCAGGAGTGCAATATGGATGATGTTATTGAGCTTGACGATACGCTGAATTCGATTACAAGGGAACTTACCCCCGTGGCTGAAAAAAAGGAAATTACCCTCACACTGGATTCACATATAGCGATCCTTCTCGGAAATCAGGTGATCTTCAGCCGTGCTGTTTCCAACCTGGTTGAAAACGCCATACGCTATACGCCGCCCGGCGGAAGCGTTGAGGTATGCTGCAAAATTGAAGGCGACAAGTTGCTCATAATCGTAGCAGATACGGGTCCGGGAATCCCAGAGGAGCATCTTCAGGATATTTTCGACCCGTTTTACAGAATTGACCCCTCCCGCTCGCGTAAGCTGGGCGGCGCCGGGATTGGGCTTGCGATTGCATCGGAGATAATCGCTCTGCATAACGGGCGTGTCGAAGCGGCTAACCGCGATGACGGCGGTTCTGTTTTCACGGTTTCCCTGCCATGTGATTAATCATTAACTTTTGAATAAGGGATGCTGCATCATCATAATGCAGCATCCACTTTCAGCCCTGAAAGGGAAGTGCCGTACAAATGGAATTTCATGCCTTCCACAAGCCCGTCCTCGGAAGTCTTTTTTAGTGCAAGCGTACCCGTGGGCGTTTCCACATTGATATAGGCGACTATGCTGTCCGCATTTTCCACACCTGTTACCACGTCCTAGAATGAAATCGTACCCACATCACCTGTGGCTGCAAACACGGTTGCAGTAGAAATAATGGATAATTGGTTTCATTATATTGAGGTAGTTTGGGATTTTCAAATATTCAAATTTGAAATTGTTTGTTTAATTTGCTTTGTAAACTTTAATACTATAACTTCCGGTAAAATTGCTACAATCTGCCACTAAAGTATATGTATCTGAATTACTCAAGTTGAAAAAGGTTTCCAATTCTTTTGCTCTATCCAATTCATACACTTCATTCCCCTCTGAATCATATAAGATTATATCTAAATCTCCACTTTCTATATTAGACCTAAACGAAAATTTTATTCTGTCGCCTGTCTCCCCTAAAAATCCAACAGCAGAAGTGTTAGTTGTCTGCTCTGAGTAGCTATGATTCATACTGCATAATACTTTAGAAGAGGTTAGAAGGTAAATGCTTATTACTACAACTATTACAACGATGATGCCAATTATTATACTTTTCTTTTTCATTGCGTTATACCACCTTTACAAATTCCTATTTTTCTATCTACATTACACCCGATTACATCATAATTTCATCTGCAAATTGAACTTATTATACCTACTTAACGAGTCTTTGAACAAGGAACACTCGCCTTTTAAATTAGCAAGGTTTTTAGCACGTTCTTTTCTCAAATTAGCAGAGAGGGCATTTTTATTAGCAGAATCCGTGAAAATCCTGCTAATCATTAGCACGCTAATCCGTGATTAAAATCAAAAGTTTGATTGGTCTGGGGTCAAATCTGATTAGCAGAAATCGCTTCTGCTAATCGCAATATGCTACGAGTTCAATTTCTCTCGAAAAATATATAAAGCCGAAAACCTTGATTTTACAAGACTTTCGGCGTTTTTTGTGGCGTCCCCGAGACGATTTGAACGTCCGACCCTTCGCTTAGGAGGCGAATGCTCTATCCACTGAGCTACGGAGACATTTATATGATTTTTTTACTTACAATCCAAACTCTACTCTTCCCTGCATCCAGATATCTCCTTTAAACCGGCGTCCCACGGCTGGCTCTCCCAGCAGGTCGAGTTTATTGACAACCACATTCAGTTTCATATCGTTGCATTCTACCTGCATTCGGTAAACCTCCTCTCCGGACAAAGTATTACGCACGGTTTCCACATCCAGAATCTCACCAATAATTGCATACTGGTCACATTCCAGCCCATAAGGCATAAAGCAGGTATCAACGATCGAATAAATATCTTCCAGTCCAATCCGGTTCGAAATCTCCTGTACCAGATTCATGTCCTCCATCGCCAGGCTTTCCATCGCCTGCTCATCCCCGTTCCGGGCGGCCTCGATCAACGTCCCCCGGGTCTTGTTAGCAGCGCTGCTGTTTGCTCTTTGCTGCGCCGTCTTCTTGACCGGCAGCAGGATCTTACCGTCCAGGCAAAGCCCCGAAAGGTATACCGATACGATCTTTGTGCTCTCCGTCTTGCTGACCAGTCTCCTGGCATATTCCATACCGTTGCTTATATAGAAGATTAAAGATACACCAATAGACGGCTCCTCACACATGCCGCCGTAGGAATTCTTGTCACTATGGCGTTCCACTACACAAGAGGCCGTCGTCGATACCACATCGCTGTCTACATAAGGGAAAAAATACTCCTCGCGGAAATCCTTCCCTTCTTCAAACTCACCGTAGACCCGGATGCCGATTCCATCCCCAAAGGATTTGCTCAAATAGCCGTAAACTTCCTCTCCGTCACAAACGATCGTAGATGACGAAGACGACTGGGCTGCCGCCTCCAGCAGCGGCTGAACATCCTTTGTTTTCTTATATTTACTAAAGCCAATGGCTCTAAGATATTTGTGCATTCTTTCTCCCGGTAAATCGCTATATATACATGAGAAAGCAGCCCGAATAGGGCGGATTTCGAATGTTTTTAGGATTGCGGGAGCACAAAGTGCGTAGCAATCCGCAGTATCAGGGGTCAAAATACCTTTTGGCCCACACATCATTATATAATATTAAGGCACTTTTTGCAAGTCCGAACAATTTTCTTTTATATCTTAAAAATTTTTCTTTTATTTCTTTTGATTAAATCGTGACTTTAATGTATAATAGCGTTATATTTGATGCGTGGAATGCGCAGAAAACACTCATATTACGACAACACAGAATCTAGGAGGAAAAGTAAGTATGTCTTATGTAGATGAGGTTTTGGCTAACGTTGCAAGGAAGGATTCTCACGAAGTGGAATTCCAGCAGGTAGTCACGGAAGTATTGGAATCCTTAAGACCAATTATTGAGGAGAAGGAAGATCATTATCGTCGGATCGCTCTGCTAGAGAGATTAGTCGAGCCCGAAAAGATCGCGACTTTCCGCGTACCTTGGGTCGATGACAATGGCCAAGCCCATGTAAACAGAGGATGGCGTGTACAGTTCAGCAGTGCGATTGGACCGTACAAAGGTGGGCTCCGATTTCATCCCAGTGTAACTTTAAACATCCTGAAGTTTTTAGCCTTTGAGCAAATGTTTAAGAATTCCCTGACGGGGCTTCCGATCGGCGGTGGCAAAGGTGGCAGCGACTTCGATCCAAAGGGGCGTTCCGAAGGCGAAATTATGAGATTTTGCCAATCTTTTGCTACCGAGCTTTATCGCTATATTGGGCCGGATCTCGATTCTCCGGCTGGTGATGTAGGCTGCGGAGCAAAAGAAATCGGATATATCTTCGGCCAGTATAAGCGTATTGTCGGTGAATACAAGAACGCCTCTCTGACCGGCAAAGGCATCCCTTATGGCGGAAGTGAAATTCGTAATCAGGCGACCGGCTTTGGTGCCGTATACTTTACAGAGGAGTTACTGGCTTCTCTGGGCAAAAAAATCGAAGGATCTACCTTTGCATTATCCGGTTTCGGAAATGTAACCTGGGGCGTTGCCTGTAAAGTCGTAGAATTAGGCGGCAAGGTTATCGCTATCTCCGGTCCTGACGGATACGTGTACGATCCAGATGGTGTAACCGGTGAAAAACTGGATTACCTGGTAGAGATGCGAAACTCTCTGCGTGACCGTGTGCAGGATTATGCGGATAAGTATGGGGTGGAATTCTATCCGGGTCAGAAGCCTTGGGGCCGCGTAAACGCTGATATATACATGCCTTGTGCTACCCAGAATGATATCCATCTGGAAGATGCAGAGCGTATGATTGCAGAGGGAAGTACTTCGGTCCTGATCGAAGTCGCTAATATGCCGACCACACCAGATGCCACTGCCCTTTTGGTAGAAAAAGGCTGGGTAATTGCTCCCTCCAAAGCAGTAAACGCCGGCGGCGTAGCGGTTTCTGCTCTGGAAATGAGCCAGAATGCAATGAAGATGTCCTGGACTGCCCATGAAGTAGACGATAGACTCCATGAAATTATGTACACCATCTTCCAAAATATTTCGGCAGCAGCCGAAAAATATGGAAAACCTGGGGATTTACTTGCTGGCGCTAACCTCGCCGGTGCCCAGAAGATCATCGCAGCAATGGAGATGCAGGGAATTGTGTAATTACTTATCGTAAACAGAACACAGCCCATCCATTTGGATGGGCTGTGTTCTGTATTAATGTACCGTACATTAGTCTTCTGACTCTAATGCTCTTATTCTTTTTTCCATTGCCATTTCTAACGCTTGCTTCTCTTCTCTTCCCAATGAGGTCTCCGGCTGTCCCTCTCTAATTTCCTTCACATAAATGTAGCAAGAGGTTCGGCTATGCATTGCATTAAACAAAATTCCGGAATTATTCTGGTCTAAAAGAGCCAGCGCAAAACTAGATTGCCCTCCCATTCCCTCAAAAGCATTGTATTTCACAATCCCAGTCTTTTGAAAACTATTCACCATGCCGCGGCTTAGCACCTTCATGACATCCCGGTTTGCCAGATCCTGATCTTGCAGCCTGTGCACCTTTGTATAGATTTCTGCAATTTTATCTTCCAGTGTCTCTGCGTCTTTTCCACGCATAAAAATGTCATAGCGCCGGTACAATTTCTCCATTTTTACAATCATGATCAATACAACAATGAGTAAAATAATCACGAGCGCTGCCAATATCAAAACTACTATAGCGGGATCGAGTCCCAGATTTTCAAATATACTGCCGGTCATGTAGTTCCCCTCACTTAATCCTGCGGAAAAGTTCGATTAAACGCTCCAACTCTTCCACCGAATAATAATCCATTTGAATTTTTCCTTTATCTGCATCTTTTCGTTGTATAACTACTTTCGTACCTGTCACAACCCGAAGGTCTTCTTCCAGTTTTTCATAGATAAAACGATCCCGTTCCTGCCAATCCGAAGAATTCGCTTTCTTTGGCGGAGGATTTAAAAGGCGCTTTACCAGTTTCTCCGTCTCCCGGACACTTAAGCTCTGCTCTGTGATCATCTCTGCCGCCTGCATCTGCAGTGCCTCGGATTCCAGTGACAATAAAGCCCTTGCATGTCCTTCCGAAAGCTTCCCCTCTGCAAGCATTTCCTGGACCGTGAGAGCCAGCTTCAGCAGGCGCATCCGGTTCGCAATCGCTGCACGGCTCTTCGAGACACGCTTCGCCAAATCTTCCTGCTTCAAGTGAAATTCCTGAATTAAACGCATGAAAGCCTTCGCCTCTTCAATAGGATTTAAATTTTCTCGCTGAATATTCTCAATCAAAGCAATTTCCATTACTTCCTGATCGGTATATTCCCGGATCATCACCGGCACTTCTTTCAGACCGGCTAGCTTTGCAGCCCGCCAGCGGCGCTCTCCGGCAACGATCTCATAATGATTCCCCTTCTTTTGCACCAGGAGCGGCTGAATGACACCGAATTGACGAATAGATTCGGCCAATTCTTCCATAGATTCTTCTTCAAAATTTTTACGGGGCTGCCCACGGTTAGGCTCTATTTGTGATAGCTTTAACATTTTATCCGGCGTATTTTCCTCCTTATCCACTGGTTTATCCACATTCTTGTCTGTTTTTGTGGATAACTCCGTGGATTTTTCCACATTTTTTGTGGCATCTATGTATTGACTGGAAATCATAGAATCCAGGCCTTTTCCTAAACCGCCTCTTTTTGCCATCCCTCTGTCCCTCTCTTTGCTCTATTGGTATGCAATTACTTCTTCCGCTAACATCCGGTAACTTTCTGCTCCCGCAGATCTGGCATCATACAGATTAATCGGAAGTCCATGGCTCGGTGCCTCCGCTAAACGTACATTTCGCGGAATTATGGTTTTATAAATATTCTGCCGCAGATTATTCTTTACATTCTCAACCACTTGAAGCGAAAGGTTGGTTCTAGCATCATACATAGTAAATACAACGCCTTCCATTGACAAATTCGGATTGAGCCGCTCTTTTACCAAATTAATTGTATACATCAACTGGGAAAGTCCCTCCAATGCATAAAATTCACATTGAATTGGTACAATTACGGAACTCGCCGTCGTTAGTGCATTGATTGTCAGCATACTGAGAGCGGGAGGGCAGTCAATAATAACGTAATCATATGCGTCCTGCACCTTCGCTATATGAGACTTTAATATGTACTCCTTCCGATCCACACCAATTAACTCAATCTCTGCTCCAGATAAGTTAACACTGGACGGGATTACTTTCAAACCCTCCACCACGCTAGGGAGAACACACTCTTCCACTTCACAATCCCCAATCAGCAGCTCATAAACCGTACTCTCTAATGATTCCTTGTCAATACCCAGTCCACTGGTGGTATTTCCCTGGGGATCCATATCAATGGTCAGCACCTTTTTCCCCATCTCTGCCAAACTGGCCGATAAATTAATTGCAGTTGTGGTCTTGCCAACACCGCCTTTTTGATTGGCAATTGCAATAATACGTTTCATATGCTATCCCCCCTTAAATGTCCTGGGTGTTTCTCTGTTGAAGATTTCTCTATTCTACCATACTTCTATCCATTATTCTACAGAATACGGAATTAATTTTTAATGAAGTGAAACGTCTCCATGTTTCACGTGAAACATTATTCCATCTCTTACGAAAGTGGCTGCCTTGATGGAAGTCCTGCCTTTCTGGGATATTTCTCCGGTGTTTTCCCAATCTTTTCTATCACAATGAGCGATCGCTGAATATCCGAGCCCGAAAGGGTGAAAAATTCCTTATGTACAACCTTCCCACCCAAAATATGCACGGATTTTGACGCATTTTCCAATTCTGTCAGGATATC
>Ga0153923_100315_pt1 | contig 17974 bp, 14 predicted proteins | sample TSNJ007MetaG_FD_104682 | JGI IMG/M metagenome (GOLD analysis project Ga0153923, IMG submission 104682) | Attine ant fungus gardens microbial communities from New Jersey, USA - TSNJ007 MetaG | ecosystem: Host-associated > Fungi > Mycelium > Unclassified | place: USA: New Jersey, Brendon T. Byrne... | reverse complement strand
TGTTGGAAAAGCTCAGAAACCGGCGGCTCGGGGGAGCGTTGGCCGGCTGTATGGCCTGGACCTGGAAAATAAGTGAGAATGCGGGCCAATGGCGGCCGGCAAATCGCGCCTATCATATCCAGAAATACTCTTTAGCTTAAGGCCCAAGGTGCAAATGAAACGATCTGCTTTCTTTATCTCCGATGGCACCGGCATTACCGCCGAAACCCTGGGTCAAAGCCTTCTGGCGCAGTTCGAAAACATTACCTTCACCAAGCTCACGCGGCCGTATATCGACAACGCGGACAAAGCGCGGGCCATGGTACAACAAATCAACAAAGCCGCCGAAACCGACGGCTTCCGTCCGATCATCTTCGACACCATCGTCAATCAGGACATCCGTGAGATTCTCGCAACGTCCAATGGTTTCATGATCGACATCTTCTCGACCTTCCTCGCCCCGCTCGAACAGGAACTGACCGAACATTCTTCCTACACCGTCGGCAAGTCGCATTCGATCGGGCACAACTCCAATTACATGGAGCGCATCGAGGCGGTGAACTTCGCCCTCGACAACGATGACGGCGCGCGCACCCACTATTACGACAAGGCCGACCTGATACTAGTGGGCGTGTCGCGTTGTGGTAAGACGCCGACGTGTCTGTACATGGCGATGCAGTTCGGCATCCGTGCGGCCAACTACCCGCTGACCGAAGATGACATGGAGCGCCTGACCCTGCCGACCGCCCTGCGCGCCCATCAGCACAAGCTGTTCGGCCTGACCATCGACCCCGACCGTCTCACCGCGATCCGCAACGAGCGCAAGCCCAACAGCCGCTATTCGAGCTACGCCCAGTGCGAATTCGAAGTGCGTGAAGTGGAAAACCTGTTCCGCCGCGAGAACATCCCGCACATCAACTCCACGCATTTTTCGGTGGAAGAGATTTCCGCGAAGATTCTGGTGGAAAAAGGTGTGGAGCGGCGTTTCAAATAACACCACTCCCCTCCTGTAGGAGCTGCCGCAGGCTGCGATCTTTTGATTTTGATCGTTAACAGCGAGAGCAAAAGATCGCAGCCTGCGGCAGCTCCTACAGGGGATGATGTTGTATCAGGGCGTTTGCCAGGGCCTCGAACCCGGACAGCAACAACCGATCATCCCCCACCGCGTTGCACACACTCGCCCGAATGAACTGCGGCACCGCCGCATGCCCGACCGCAAAGGCCTCGGCGGTGGCCACCAGGTAATTGTTTTCCTTGAGTTCCGCAGCGATCTGCGAGGCCCGCCACAACTGTGGTACCTCGATCCAGAAGTGCGGACTGTGCGCATCCGCCTTGTAATTCAGCCCCGCCAACACCGGCGCGACCAAGGTCTTGCGCCGGCCGATTTCGCTGATCTGCTCATCCAGCAAACGCTCGGCCATGCCGTTGTCGATCCAGCGGCTCGCCAACTCCATCGCCAGCGGATTGGCCATCCAGCAGGTGCCGCGAATGGCCGCACTCAGGCGCCCGATCAGCGCTTGCGGTGCATGCAGATAACCGACCCGCAGGCCGGCTGAAACCGCCTTGCTCAGACTGCCGATCAACACCGCGCGCTCGGCGGCGAAATGGCTCAGCGGCAATGGCCGCTCGCGGGCCAGCACCGCATGCGCGTCGTCTTCGAAAATCAGCAGATTGTGTTGACGGCAGATCTCGGCAATCGCCTCACGCCGGAGTACCGACATGACTGCGGCGGTCGGGTTCTGAATGGTCGGTGTGCAGTACAACGCCGAGACGCGATGCTGCCGACAGACCTCTTCCAATGCCGCCGGCAGCAGCCCTTCATCATCCATCGCGACCCCGATGAGTTTGATCCCCAACTGGCGCGCAACGCTGATCAGTCCCGGGTAAGTCAGATGCTCGGTGACCAGCGTGTCGCCGGCCTTGAGCAGGCCCATCAAGGCGCACAGCAAGCCATGCTGGCCGCCGTTGACGCACAACACCTGATTGGCCGGCGGCTGAAACGCGCCATGGCTCAACCAGCGCGCGCCCGCCTGCCGATGCCGCAGCAAACCGCTTTCGACGGTGTAGCCGGTCAACTGTTGCAAGCCGTGCGGATCGCTGCCGAGGCTGTGCAATGTCTGGCTCATGAACAGCGCTTCCTGCCCGGGTATCGGCTGATTGCGGCTCATGTCGAAACAGGCGCGCGGCTCCTCACTGACATTGCGAAAGCCCTTGTCCTGCGGCCGCTCCATCCCGCGTTCACGCACGTAGGTGCCATCGCCGACCCGCGCCACGACCCGACCAACCCGCTCCAGCTCGCCATACGCGCGACTGATGGTACCGATGGTCACCCCCAGGCTGTCGGCCAACAACCGGTGAGGCGGCAGCTTCGCGCCGGCAGCGATCACGCCTTCAGCAATCGCATGCTCCACCGCATCTGCCAGACGCTTGTACTTCACGCCGACACCGTTGGCGAGGCCGTCGCGCAGGATTGACACCATGGCAATACTTACTTTGACAGTCATTGTCGCCCCCAATAGCGTGCTGAAAACAGGTGCAATCAGGGATAGCCCCTTTCAATCACCAGGTCAATGCGGAGCAACCAGCATGTCGACTGCCATCAGCGCACCGTTGAACGCCAGCAAGCCGTGGCTCGCCGGATTGCTCACCAGCACGTTATTTCTGATCGTCTGCCTGAGCTGGGGCACCACGTGGCTGGGGATCAGGATTGCCGTGGAAAGCGTGCCGCCACTGACTGCTGCGGGTCTGCGCTTTCTGATCGCCTTTCCGCTGTTCCTGAGCTTCGCCGTGCTGCGCAAGGAGCCACTGCTGTTCCCACGCCAGAGCCGCTGGTTTTTTGTGTTCGTCACGCTGTCGTACTTCAGTCTGCCGTACTACCTGCTCAACTACGGCGAGATGCACGTTTCCTCAGGCCTGACCGCGCTGCTGTTCAGCTGCATGCCGGTGTTTATCCTGATGTTTTCCGCGCTGTTCCTGCGCGAGAAAATCCTCCCCACGCAGATGCTCGGTATCGCCATCGGTTTTGCCAGCCTGTTCATGATCATTCGCAGCCAGGGCCTGCATCTGGATCAGGCGGAATGGCTCGGCGTATTGGCCATCCTGTGCGCAGCGATTCTGCATGCGCTGTGCTACGTGGTGACCAAAAAGCACGGCAGCGCGATCAGCGTGATCACCTACAACACCCTGCCGATCGGCATCGCCGGGCTGATGTTATTTATTGTCGGCTTGAACCTGGAAGCACCGGTATTCAAGGACGTGACCGCGCGCTCATGGGGTGCCCTGTTGTACCTCGGACTGGTGGCGTCGGTGGGCGGCTTTATCGTGTATTTCATCCTGCTCAAACGCCTGAGCCCGGTACTGCTGTCGTTCGTGTTCATCATCTTCCCGGTATTCGCCCTGCTCATCGGCGCCTGGTACGAAGGCACGCCGATCTCGCGGGAGCTGATGCTGTACTCGGCGATCCTGCTCGCCGGTTTTGCAATCACCAAGCTACCGCTCAAACGCTGAAAGCCCACAACCCGACGTGAGCACAAGGGCTCACACACCACTCAACTTTGAACATCGGAGGTTCAAATGTCGGTACACACCATGGAAACCCTCAGCCTGTACAACAGCGAACCCTACCGGCGCGCCTTTGGTGCCCGGGTCATTGCGGTGGTCGATCAGGCCGTGGTGCTGGAACACACGCTGTTCTATCCCGCCGGCGGCGGGCAGCCCGGCGACACCGGGCACTTCTGTCTGGTGGATGGCACGCGGATCGAGGTCACCGGAACGCTGCGCGATCCCCTGCTGCCGTCGATCATCTGGCACCAGGTGCAGGAGTGTCCGCCGCAGTTGTGTACCGGCGCACTGGTCAACGCCAGCCTCGACTGGGAGCGGCGCTATCAGCACATGAAGATGCACACCTGCCTGCATCTGCTGGGTGCGCTGATCAATGCGCCAGTCACCGGGTGCAGCATCAGCGCCGACAAGGGCCGACTGGATTTCGATCTGCCGGAGATGACCCTCGACAAGGACAGCATCACCCGCGACCTCAACGCGTTGATCGAGCAAGCGTGCACGGTCAATGTGCTGTCGATGCCGGCCTCGGAATACCCCACGCTGCTGGAGAAAACCGCCAGCAAGACGGTCAAGCCGCCGGCCATTCAGGGTGACTTGCGCATGGTCGAGGTCAGCGGCGTCGACATCCAGCCCTGTGGCGGCACCCACGTGCACAACACCCGGGAAATCGGCCGGGTGTATTGCGAAAAGATCGAGAAGAAGAGCAGGACCCACCGGCGCGTGATCCTGCGTTTTGAAACGGCCTGAATGACTGGTCTAAATCACCAACAGATCGACGAAGCGATTGACCGGCGTGGCTTCGAGCGCTTGCTGATCCTTGCACAGGGTGAAGATCTGGTTGCTGCGCTGGCCAGTGAAACGCGTCGCCAGGTTGGCCTTGAACTTGTCCTCCAGCAACGGGATGCCCTCGGCGCGGCGGCGACGGTGGCCGATCGGGTATTCGACCACCACGTTCTCGGTGCTCGATCCGTCCTTGAAAAACACCTGCACCGCGTTGGCAATCGAGCGCTTGTCGGCCTCCAGATACTCGCGGGTGAAACGCGGATCTTCGACGATGACCATCTTCTCGCGCAGCACATCGATGATCGGGTGCGCGGCGTGGAAGTCGTCCTCGTATTGTTCGGCCAGCAGATTGCCGAACGCCAGCGGCACGGCGGTCATGTACTGGAGGCAGTGATCGCGGTCGGCAGCGTTGGCCAGCGGCCCGACCTTGGAAATGATGCGAATCGCCGACTCATGGGTGGTGATGACGATGCGATCGATCTCATGCAAGCGGTTGCGCACCAACGGATGCAAGGTCACCGCTGCTTCGCAGGCCGTCTGCGCATGGAATTCGGCGGGGAAGCTGATCTTGAACAGCACGTTTTCCATCACGTAACTGCCGTAGGGCCGCGAGAAACTGAAGGCACGTTTGCCTTCGGGCTTGAGCGCCAGATCGTTGTTGGTGTGGCTGAACGACACGTCATAGAAGCCCCATTGCTTTGCCGTCAGCACGCCGGGGATGCCCATCTCGCCGCGCAGGGCGATGTCGGCCAGACGCACGCCACGACTGGTCGCGTCCCCCGCCGCCCAGGATTTGCGTGACCCGGCATTCGGCGCATGGCGATAAGTGCGCAGCGCCTGACCATCGGCAAACGCATGGGACAACGCCGACAGCAGTTGCTCGCGATTGGCGCCCATCAGTTTGGCTGTGACGGCGGTCGAAGCGACTTTCACCAGCAGAACGTGGTCGAGGCCGACGCGGTTGAACGAGTTTTCCAGAGCGATCACGCCTTGGATCTCGTGGGCCATGATCATCGCTTCGAGCACGTCACGCACTGTCAGCGGCGCCTCAGCGTTGGCGATGCGTTTCTGCGACAGGTGATCGGCCACCGCGAGAATCGCACCGAGGTTGTCCGACGGATGGCCCCACTCGGCAGCGAGCCAGGTGTCGTTGTAATCGAGCCAGCGCACGATGCAGCCGATGTCCCACGCGGCTTTCACCGGGTCGAGGCGATAGGAGGTGCCCGGCACCCGAGCGCCGAACGGCACCACGGTGCCCTCGACGATGGGTCCGAGGTGTTTGGTGCATTCGGGAAAACGCAGCGCCAGCAGACCACAGCCCAAGGTGTCCATCAGGCAGTTGCGGGCGGTGTCGAGGGCTTCGGCAGATTCGACGTTGAAGGTGAGGACGTAATCGGCGATGTCCTGCAGGACACGGTCGTAGTCGGGGCGGTTATTCTGGTCGACGTTGGCGCTCATGTTCGATTCACTCTTGCAGTGGTTCGTTGATGGGACCTCGGTTCAGGCTGGCAAATTTTTACTATTGAAATGCAATCCCCTGTAGGAGCTGCCGCAGGCTGCGATCCTTTGATCTTGGTCTTGATCTTGAAAAACAAGATCAAAAGATCGCAGCCTTCGGCAGCTCCTACAGGGGTTATGTGTTGGGTCAGAAGGCGTCGCGGGGGATGCGCACGTAGCCTTCCATCAGCACCCGTGCACTGCGGCTCATGATGGCCTTTTTCACCACCCACTCACCGTTTTCCAGGCTGGCCTCGGCGCCTACGCGCAGCGTCCCGGACGGATGGCCGAAGCGCACTGCGGTGCGTTCAACGCCGCCGGCGGCGAGGTTCACCAGGGTGCCGGTGATCGCTGCCGCCGTGCCGATTGCCACCGCCGCCGTGCCCATCATCGCGTGGTGCAATTTGCCCATCGATAATGCGCGCACCAGCAGATCGACATCAGCGGCGGCAATCGCCTTGCCGCTGGACGCCACGTAATCCGCAGGCCTGGCGACGAACGCGACTTTCGGCGTGTGCTGTCGCTTGGCCGCTTCGTCCAGACTGGAAATCAGGCCCATGCGCAACGCACCGTAGGCGCGGATGGTTTCGAACATCTGCAGGGCTTGCGGGTCGCTGTTGATCGCGCTTTGCAGTTCGGTGCCGGTGTAGCCGATGTCTGCGGCGTTGACGAAAATTGTCGGGATCCCGGCATTGATCATGGTCGCCTGGAACGTGCCGACACCCGGCACCTCAAGCTGATCGATCAGGTTGCCGGTGGGGAACATCGAACCGCCGCCGCCCTCTTCTTCCGCCGCCGGATCGATGAATTCGACCTGCACTTCGGCGGCCGGAAAGGTCACGCCGTCGAGTTCGAAATCACCGGTTTCCTGCACTTCGCCGTTGGTGATCGGCACATGGGCGATGATGGTCTTGCCGATGTTGGCCTGCCATACGCGCACCACCGCCACACCGTTGTGTGGAATGCGGCTGGCATCCACCAGACCGTTGCTGATGGCGAACGAACCGACCGCCGCCGAGAGGTTGCCGCAGTTGCCGCTCCAGTCGACGAACGGCTTGTCGATGGAGACCTGACCGAACAGGTAATCGACGTCGTGATCAGCCTTGATGCTTTTCGACAGGATCACGGTTTTGCTGGTGCTCGACGTGGCGCCGCCCATGCCGTCGATCTGCTTGTCGTACGGGTCGGGGCTGCCGATCACCCGCAGCAGCAAGGCATCGCGGGCCGGGCCGGGAATCTGCGCCGCTTCGGGCAGATCCTTGAGGCTGAAGAACACGCCTTTGCTGGTGCCGCCGCGCATGTAGGTGGCGGGGATTTTGATCTGCGGTGCGAAATTAGCTGCGTGAGCCATGGTGCTCCTTATCCGCAAACGCGGGTCAACCGACCCGCGCTCGCACTACGTGATTTAAACGGCAACCGCCGACTCTTCAAGGAAGTCCTGGGCGAAGCGCTGCAACACGCCGCCGGCCTCGTAGATCGACACTTCTTCAGCAGTGTCCAGACGGCAGGTCACCGGCACGTCAACGCGCTCGCCGTTCTTGCGGTGGATCACCAGCGTCAGGTCGGCGCGCGGGGTGCGGGCGCCGATCACGTCGTAGGTTTCACTGCCGTCGATGGCCAGGGTGTGGCGGTCGGTGCCCGGTTTGAACTCCAGCGGCAACACGCCCATGCCCACCAGGTTGGTGCGGTGGATGCGCTCGAAACCTTCGGCGACGATCGCTTCCACTCCCGCCAGACGCACGCCCTTCGCCGCCCAGTCGCGGGACGAACCCTGACCGTAGTCGGCGCCGGCAATGATGATCAGTGGCTGCTTGCGCTCCATGTAGGTTTCGATGGCTTCCCACATGCGCATGACCTTGCCTTCCGGCTCGACCCGCGCCAGCGACCCCTGTTTGACCTTGCCGTTTTCCTGAACCATTTCGTTGAACAGTTTCGGGTTGGCGAAGGTCGCACGCTGCGCGGTCAAGTGGTCGCCGCGGTGCGTGGCGTAGGAGTTGAAGTCCTCTTCCGGCAGGCCCATTTTCGCCAGGTATTCGCCGGCGGCGCTGTCGAGCATGATCGCGTTGGAGGGCGACAGGTGATCGGTGGTGATGTTGTCCGGCAGCACCGCCAGCGGGCGCATGCCCTTCAGCGGACGCGCGCCGGCCAGTGCACCTTCCCAGTACGGCGGACGCCGAATGTAGGTGCTCATCTCGCGCCAGTCGTACAGCGGCGTGACTTTCGGGCCGGTGTCTTCGTGGATGGCGAACATCGGAATGTAGACCTGCCGGAACTGCTCCGGCTTGACCGACGACTTCACCACGGCGTCGATTTCTTCGTCGCTCGGCCAGATGTCCTTCAGGCGGATTTCCTTGCCGTCGACCACGCCCAGCACATCCTTCTCGATGTCGAAACGGATGGTCCCGGCAATGGCGTAAGCGATCACCAGCGGCGGCGAGGCGAGGAACGCCTGTTTGGCGTACGGGTGGATGCGGCCGTCGAAGTTACGGTTGCCGGAAAGCACGGCCGTCGCATACAGATCGCGGTCGATGATTTCTTGCTGGATCACCGGATCGAGTGCGCCGGACATGCCGTTGCAAGTGGTGCAGGCAAACGCGACGACGCCGAAACCGAGTTGCTCCAGCTCCGTGGTCAGCCCCGCTTCATCGAGATACAGCGCGACGGTTTTCGACCCCGGTGCCAGCGAGGATTTGACCCACGGCTTGCGGGTCAGGCCGAGCTTATTGGCGTTGCGCGCCAAGAGGCCGGCGGCGATCACGTTACGCGGGTTGCTGGTGTTGGTGCAGCTGGTGATGGCGGCGATGATCACCGCGCCGTCGGGCATCTGCCCCGGTACGTCATCCCACTGCCCGGAGATGCCTTTGGCCGCCAGATCCGACACCGCGACGCGTGCATGCGGGTTGCTCGGGCCGGCCATGTTGCGCACCACCGAAGACAAATCGAAGGTCAGGCCGCGCTCGTATTGCGTGCCTTTCAGGCTGTCGGCCCACAAGCCGTTGAGTTTGGCGTACTGCTCGACCAGTTGCACTTGCTGGTCTTCGCGACCGGTGAGTTTCAGGTAGTCGATGGTCTGCTGGTCGATGTAGAACATCGCCGCGGTGGCGCCGTATTCCGGGGCCATGTTGGAGATGGTCGCGCGGTCGCCGAGGGTCAGCGCGGACGCGCCTTCGCCGAAGAACTCCAGCCAGGCACCGACGACTTTCTGTTTGCGCAGGTATTCGGTCAGCGCCAGCACCATGTCGGTGGCGGTGATGCCGGGTTGCAGCTTGCCGGTCAGTTCAACGCCGACGCTTTCCGGCAGGCGCATCCACGAGGCGCGGCCGAGCATCACGCTCTCGGCTTCGAGGCCACCAACGCCGATGGCGATCACGCCCAGCGCATCGACGTGCGGGGTGTGGCTGTCGGTGCCGACACAGGTGTCGGGGAACGCCACGCCGTCGCGCACCTGGATCACCGGAGACATTTTCTCCAGGTTGATCTGGTGCATGATGCCGTTGCCCGGCGGGATCACGTCGACGTTCTTGAAGGCCTTTTTGGTCCAGTTGATGAAGTGGAAACGGTCTTCGTTGCGCCGGTCTTCGATGGCGCGGTTTTTCTCGAATGCCTGCGGGTCAAAACCGCCCGCCTCCACCGCCAGCGAGTGGTCAACGATCAGTTGCGTCGGCACCACCGGGTTGACTTGCGCCGGATCGCCGCCTTGCTGGGCGATCGCGTCACGCAGGCCGGCGAGGTCGACCAGTGCGGTCTGGCCAAGAATGTCGTGGCACACCACACGCGCCGGGAACCATGGGAAGTCGAGGTCACGTTTGCGCTCGATCAGTTGCTTCAGCGAATCGGTAAGCGTGGCCGGGTCGCAGCGACGCACGAGGTTTTCCGCCAGCACGCGGGAGGTGTACGGCAGGGTGTCGTAGCTGCCGGGCTGAATCGCCTCGACCGCCGCACGGACGTCGAAATAATCCAGGGAACTGCCGGGCAGGTTTTTGCGGAATGCTGTGTTCATCGGGTCAGGACTCGGGTCACGGTAGTTTCAAAGGGAGGGGCCGGACATCAACCCTGAAATTCACACTGAACCCTGTGGGAGCTGGCTTGCCAGCGATGACGGAGTAACATCCGACATAGATGCTGACTGACCTAACGCTATCGCTGGCAAGCCAGCTCCCACAGGGATTTCGTTGCAGTTCAAGATCCGTGTTCGGCCCTCCCCACTCAGCGACGTTCGATTGGCACGAACTTGCGCTGTTCGACGCCGATGTACTCGGCGCTTGGACGGATGATGCGGTTGTTGGCGCGTTGTTCGAACACGTGCGCGGCCCAGCCGGTCAGGCGCGAGCAGACGAAGATCGGCGTGAACAGCTTGGTCGGGATGCCCATGAAGTGGTACGCCGAGGCATGATAGAAGTCGGCGTTGGGGAACAGTTTTTTCTGCTCCCACATGGTCTTGTCGATGGCTTCGGAAACCGGGAACAACACCTTGTCACCGACTTCGTCGGCAAGTTTTTTCGACCAGCCCTTGATCACCTCGTTGCGCGGATCGCTGTCCTTATAGATCGCGTGGCCGAAGCCCATGATCTTGTCCTTGCGTTCGAGCATGCCGAGGGTGCCTTTGATCGCCTCTTCCGGCGACGAGAAGCGCTCGATCATTTCCATCGCCGCCTCGTTGGCGCCGCCGTGCAGCGGGCCGCGCAGCGAGCCGATAGCCGCCGTGACGCAGGAATACAGATCGGACAGGGTCGATGCGCAAACGCGAGCGGTAAACGTCGAGGCGTTGAATTCGTGTTCGGCGTAAAGAATCAGCGACACGTTCATCACTTTGACGTGCAGTTCGCTCGGCTTCTTGTCGTGCAGCAGGTGCAGGAAGTGACCGCCGATGGTCGGCTCGTCGCTGACGCAGTTGATGCGCTTGCCGTCGTGGCTGAAGCGATACCAGTAGCACATGATCGCCGGGAATGCAGCGAGCAAGCGGTCGGTCTTGTCGCGCTGTTCGGAGAAGTCTTTCTCCGGTTCGATGTTGCCGAGGAACGAGCAACCGGTGCGCATCACGTCCATCGGGTGAGCGTCGGCGGGAATGCGTTCGAGCACTTCTTTCAGTGCTTGTGGCAGGTCGCGCAGCTTGCTCAGCTTTTGCTGGTAAGCGTCGAGTTGTGCCTGGGTCGGCAGCTCGCCGTACAGCAGCAGGTAAGCCACTTCTTCGAACTGCGCGTCTGCCGCCAGTTCACGCACATCGTAGCCGCGATAGGTCAGCCCGGCACCGGCCTGGCCCACGGTGGACAGTGCGGTTTGCCCGGCAACCTGGCCCCGGAGCCCGGCGCCACTGAGTACTTTTGCTTCGGCCATTGCTGTCTCCAATCTTGAATTTGTTAGGGAATCTGCAATTACGGTGTTGTTGGCAAAAGATCGCAGCCTCGTTGCACTCGTCAGCTCCTACAGGAGAATGCGGTTGATGTAGGAGCTGCCGAAGGCTGCGATCTTTGATCTTTATTTTTTAGCGGCAAACAACGCATCAAGCTTCTGCTCGAACGTGTGGTAGTCGATGCGATCGTAAAGCTCCATGCGCGTCTGCATGGTGTCGATGACATTCTGCTGGGTGCCGTCGCGACGGATCGCGGTATAGACATTTTCCGCTGCCTTGTTCATCGCGCGGAACGCCGACAGCGGGTACAGCACCAGCGACACGTCGGCGCCGGCCAGTTGTTCGGTGGTGTACAGCGGGGTGGAGCCGAACTCGGTGATGTTGGCGAGGATCGGCGCCTTCACCCGATTGGCGAACAGCTTGTACATCTCAAGCTCGGTGATGGCTTCCGGGAAGATCATGTCGGCGCCGGCCTCGATGCACGCGGCGGCGCGATCCAGTGCCGACTCCAGACCTTCAACCGCCAGCGCATCGGTACGCGCCATGATCACGAAGCTGTCGTCGGTGCGCGCATCGACCGCTGCCTTGATGCGGTCGACCATTTCCTGCTGGCTGACGATCTCTTTGTTCGGGCGGTGGCCGCAACGCTTGGCGCCGACCTGATCTTCGATGTGAATCGCCGCCGCGCCGAACTTGATCATCGACTTCACGGTGCGCGCGACGTTGAACGCCGACGAACCGAAACCGGTGTCGACATCCACCAGCAGCGGCAGGTCGCAGACGTCGGTGATGCGCCGCACGTCGGTCAGCACGTCATCCAGGCCGGTGATGCCCAGGTCCGGCACACCGAGCGAACCTGCGGCCACCCCGCCACCGGACAGGTAGATCGCCTTGAAACCGGCACGCTTGGCCAGCAGCGCGTGGTTGGCGTTGATCGCGCCGACCACCTGCAATGGATGCTCGCTGGCGACCGCATCGCGGAAACGCTGGCCGGGAGTGTTCTGCTTGGAACTCATGACTCACCTCGTTCAGTGGCTGTCTTATTGTCGGCGCCGTCCTGGTAATGACGGGCGATGTTGCGTTTCGAGGCGCCGATGTGCCGGCGCATCAACAATTCCGCGAGTTCGCCGTCACGGTCGGCGATGGCATCAAGAATCCGGTGGTGTTCGGCGAAGGCCTGACGCGGGCGGTTGGGCGTTGTGGAAAACTGGATGCGGTACATGCGCACCAGTTGATACAGCTCGCCGCAAAGCATCTGCGTCAGCGTGCGGTTGCCGCTGCCCTGGATGATCCGGTAATGAAAGTCGAAATCGCCTTCCTGCTGGTAATAGCCGACGCCAGCCTGGAACGCCGCGTCGCGCTCGTGGGTTTCCAGCACCCGGCGCAGTTCGTCGATGTCTTCGACGCTCATGCGTTCGGCCGCGAGCCGGCAGGCCATGCCTTCAAGGGATTCACGGATTTCGTAGAGTTCGAGCAATTCGGCATGGCTGAGCGACACCACCCGCGCGCCGACATGCGGTACGCGCACCAGCAGTCGCTGACCTTCAAGCCGATGAATGGCCTCGCGCAGCGGCCCGCGACTGATGCCGTAGGTACGCGCCAGTTCAGGCTCGGAGATCTTGCTGCCCGGGGCGATCTCGCCTTTGACGATGGCCGCCTGGATGCGTCGGAAGACGTTTTCCGAGAGCGTCTCGGAATCCTCGCCGCTGATGACCGGGGGATCGAGTTGGTCCAGCATGATTGTCGACACCTTTAAATCCAATGCGGCAAAACCTAGCCAATTAGCCGGCATCAGTCAAAGGATAAATGGATATTGTCGACAATCGTCTAATAACCTTAAAAGATCGCAGCCTTCGGCAGCTCCTACAGGATGTGCGCGAATCCTTTGTAGGAGCTGCCGAAGGCTGCGATCTTTTGATCTGTTTATAGACCGGCCCAAGCGCTGGCGCCATAAAACCACCGTGCTAGAATGCCGCCCGCATTTGCTGGCCATTTGTACGGCTTGTCATAAAAAGCTGATAGGCACACGAAGGAGCTTGCGCAGTATTGCCAGGAACCTGAACCGAAAACGGAACGCTGCGCACCAGGATTTATGAGACTCAAGCCCTTCCCCACATTTTTTGCGCTGTTTTGCCTGCCCGGCCTCGCCGCGGCGGGGGAAAAAACCGTGTACGGCCTCAACGAATATGCATCGCTTGACGGCATCAATCTGCAAGTCGCGGCCAAACTCGACACCGGCGCCAAAACCGCCTCGCTGAGTGCCCGCGATATCAAACGTTTCAAACGCAACGGCGAGTCCTGGGTGCGTTTCTACCTGGCGATCGACGCGGCGCATTCGCACCCGATCGAGCGGCCGCTGGCCCGGGTCAGCAAGATCAAACGCCGCGCCGGCGACTACGACCCGGAAGAAGGTAAAAAGTACACCGCGCGCCCGGTGATCGAGCTGGATATCTGCATGGGCACGGCGCTGCGCAGCATCGAAGTGAACCTGACCGACCGAAGTGCGTTCCAATACCCGCTTTTGATCGGCTCCGAAGCCTTGAAACGCTTCGACGCGCTGGTCGACCCCAGTCTTAAATACGCTGCCGGCAAACCCGCCTGCACCATCGCCGCTCATACCGCCGAGTAATTTCCATGCGTTCTCTAACCTTCCACCTGAAAATCCTGATCACCATTCTGGTGCTCCTGGGCGTTTCGGTTACGGCCTATCAGATTTTCGTGCTCGGCATCCCGGTGACCGAAGACGCCACCGACGACTTGTGGAACATCGACGCCAAAGTCGAGTTCGTCGCCAGCACCAAGGACCCGGTGAAGGTCCAGATGTTCGTGCCGCCGCTGAGCCGCGATTACGTCAGCCTCAACGAAAGCTTTATCTCCAATAACTACGGTGTGGCGGTCAACCGGGTCGACGGCAACCGCAAGGTCACCTGGTCGGCGCGCCGGGCCAAGGGCAATCAGACCCTTTATTACCGTCTGGTGCTGACCAAGCGCTACACCGCGGAAAAATCCAAGATCAAAGGCCCGACCTTCCGCGACAGCATCGCCATCGAAGGCCCGGAAAAAATCGCCGCCGAAGCCCTGCTCGCGCCGATCCGCCAGCACTCGGCCGACGTCGAGACCTTCATCGGCGAAGCGATCAAACGCGTCAACAACGCCAACGACGACAACGTCAAACTGCTGCTGGCCGGCGACCCGTCGACACCGCACAAGGCGAAGATCGTCGAACTGCTGCTGTCGATCGCCCACGTACCGGTGGAAAAGGTTCATACCATCCGCCTCGTCGCCGATCAACCGCAAACCCCGGAACTGTGGCTACGCAGTTTCAACGGCAACGACTGGCTGTACTTCAACCCGGAAACCGGCGAGCAAGGCCTGCCGACCGACCGCCTGCTGTGGTGGACCGGTGATGAAAACCTGATCACCATCGAGGGCGCGAAGAAAGCCAACGTGACCTTCAGCCTGAACAACAGCGAAATGAACGCGATTCGTCTGGCCAAGCTGACCGACGAAAACACCGACGCCAACTTCCTCGAATACTCGCTCTACGGCCTGCCGCTGCAGACCCAGCAGACGTTCATGATCATGGTGATGATCCCGATCGGCGTGCTGGTGATTCTGATTCTGCGCAACCTGATCGGCCTGCAGACCCTTGGTACCTTTACCCCGGTACTGATCGCCCTGGCCTTCCGCGAAACGCAACTGGGCTTCGGCATCCTGCTGTTTACCGTGATCACCGCGCTGGGCCTGTCGTTACGTTCGTACCTGGAACACCTGAAGCTGCAGATGCTGCCGCGCCTGTCGGTGGTCTTGACCTTCGTGGTGGTGCTGATTGCCGCCATCAGTCTGTTCAGCCACAAGCTCGGCCTGGAGCGCGGTCTGTCGGTGGCGCTATTCCCGATGGTGATTCTGACCATGACCATCGAACGCCTGTCGATCACCTGGGAAGAACGCGGTGCCAGCCATGCCATGAAAGTGGCGATCGGCACGCTGTTCGCCGCCTCGCTGGCGCACCTGATCATGACCGTGCCGGAGCTGGTGTACTTCGTGTTCACCTTCCCGGCGATCCTGCTGATTCTGGTCGGCTTCATGCTGGCGATGGGTCGTTATCGCGGCTACCGCCTGACCGAACTGGTGCGTTTCAAGGCTTTCCTGAAGAAGGCTGACGCCTGATGTTCGGTTTCTGGAAGACCTGGAAGGCTCTGGAAGCGCGGGGCATCATGGGCATCAATCGGCGTAACGCCGACTACGTGCTCAAGTACAACAAGCGCAGCCTGTACCCGATCGTCGATGACAAGATCATCACCAAGGAGCGCGCGATCGAGGCCGGCATTCATGTGCCGGAGCTGTACGGCGTGATCTCCACGGAGAAGGAAATCGACAAGCTCGACGAGATCATCGGCGGGCGTAACGACTTCGTGATCAAGCCGGCTCAAGGTGCGGGCGGTGACGGCATCATCGTCATCGCTGACCGCTTCGAGGGCCGCTACCGCACGGTGTCGGGCAAGATCCTTGCTCACGAAGAACTCGAGCACCACATCTCGAGCATTCTCACTGGCCTGTATTCGCTGGGCGGCCACCGCGACCGCGCGCTGATCGAATACCGGGTGACCCCGGACCAGATCTTCAAGAGCATCAGCTACGAAGGCGTGCCGGACATCCGCATCATCGTGCTGATGGGTTACCCGGTGATGGCGATGTTGCGCCTGCCGACCCGCCAGTCCGGCGGCAAGGCCAACCTGCACCAGGGCGCCATCGGCGTGGGTGTTGATCTCGCTACCGGCCTGACCCTGCGTGGCACCTGGCTGAACAACATCATCAACAAACACCCCGACACCACCAACGCGGTGGATGGCGTGCAACTGCCCTACTGGGATGGTTTCATGAAACTCGCCGCCGGCTGCTATGAGCTGTGCGGGCTGGGTTACATCGGTGTGGACATGGTGCTGGACCAGGAGAAAGGCCCGCTGATTCTCGAGCTGAATGCGCGGCCGGGGCTGAATATCCAGATTGCCAACGATTGCGGGCTGACCCAGCGTACGCACGCGGTCGAGGCGCATCTGGAAGCGCTGAAGGCGCTTGGGGTGACCGAGTCGGTTGAAGAGCGGGTGGCGTTCACTCAGGAAATGTTTGGGCATATTCCGGCGGTCGAGGGCTGAAGCTGAAAAGCTGAAGAGCCCCTCACCCTAGCCCTCTCCCGGAGGGAGAGGGGACTGACCGTGTTGGATGCTCGAAGTACATCGACCTGCAAGTTCGAGTCGAACTCAGAACTTGAAAAGCATGAAGATCCGCCCCCTTTCCCCCTCGCCCCCTTGGGGGAGAGGGCTGGGGTGAGGGGGTAGCTTTTGATTTTGATCTGGCAGCCGAGAGGACTACAATCCCCACCCCGCCTCGATGGCCGATCTGCCCCGCCCATGTTGACCTGTTCCGTACACCCGCTGCCCTACCGCGCCAACCCCGCCGACTACTTCGCGGCCATCCGCCATGCGCCCGGCGCCGTGCTGCTCGACAGCGGCCGACCGAGTGCCGACCGTGGCCGTTACGACCTGCTCAGCGCCTGGCCGCTGGAACACCTGGCGGTGTTGCCTGATGAAAGCGGTAGCGTTTTCCTGCAACGCCTGCGGGAAAATCTGACCCGTCTGGGCGAAGCACAGTTGCCTGCGGGCCATGACCTGCCCTTCGCCGGCGGCCTGATCGGCTATCTGAGTTACGACTTTGGCCGGCATCTGGAACACCTGCCGAGCCAGGCCCGGGACGATCTGCAATTGCCCGACGCGCGGTTCGGCCTGTACGACTGGGCGCTGATCAGCGATCACCAGAGCGCCACCAGCCAACTGGTGTTTCACCCGTCGCTGGCTGACAGCGAGCGGCAACGGCTGATCGCGCTGTTCAGCCAACCGACTTCAGCGGCGCTGACGCCGTTCAAGCTGGACACGCCGATGACCGCCGACCTGTCGCCGGACGACTATCGCCAGGCGCTGGAACGCATTCATCAATACATCCAGGCTGGCGACTGCTATCAGGTCAACTTCGCCCAGCGTTTCCGCGCAACCTGTCAGGGCGATCCGTGGCTGGCCTATTGCGCGTTGCGCGAGGCCTGTCCGACACCGTTTTCCGGTTTTCAGAGCCTGCCCGACGGCGACGCGGTGCTGAGCCTGTCGCCGGAGCGCTTCGTCAAAGTCAGCCAGCGTCAGGTGGAAACCCGCCCGATCAAAGGCACCCGCCCCCGTGGTCTGACGCCTGCCGAAGACGCCGCCAACGCCGCCGAACTGCTGGCCAGCCCCAAGGATCGCGCGGAAAACCTGATGATCGTCGACCTGCTGCGCAACGACCTCGGCCGCACCTGCCGCATCGGCTCGGTACGGGTGCCGGAGCTGTTCAGCCTGGAAAGCTATCCCAACGTGCATCACCTGGTCAGCAGCGTGACCGGTGAACTGGCGGATGACCGCGACGCCCTCGACCTGATTGCTGGCAGCTTCCCCGGTGGCTCGATCACGGGCGCCCCGAAGATCCGCGCGATGCAGATCATTGACGAACTGGAGCCGACGCGGCGCGGTTTGTATTGCGGTTCGTTGCTGTATCTGGATGTGCGCGGCGAGATGGACAGCTCCATCGCAATTCGCAGTCTGTTGGTCAAGGATGGGCAGGTGTGTTGCTGGGGCGGCGGCGGGATCGTGGCCGACTCGGACTGGCAGGCGGAGTATCAGGAGTCGATTACCAAGGTAAGAATCCTCCTCGACACCCTGCAAAACCTATAACTTTTTGTGGCGAGGGAGCTTGCTCCCGCTGGAGTGCGAAGCGCTCCCC
>Ga0153923_100314_pt1 | contig 17991 bp, 14 predicted proteins | sample TSNJ007MetaG_FD_104682 | JGI IMG/M metagenome (GOLD analysis project Ga0153923, IMG submission 104682) | Attine ant fungus gardens microbial communities from New Jersey, USA - TSNJ007 MetaG | ecosystem: Host-associated > Fungi > Mycelium > Unclassified | place: USA: New Jersey, Brendon T. Byrne... | reverse complement strand
TGCTATTAGCAATGGAATAACAAAAGGCCAGGCATACTTAACACCGTCCCAATCTAGCTGAATCAGTGAGCCGGAGCCCCATAAAAATAGGTTTTGCGTTTCGTTCTTGTTAAAAATATGTAGGGCCGATGTAAACGCGCCGAGAACCATAGACACGATCATACCTGACAAAGCTAATCGGACAGGCGTGGCCCCCTTACCACCACTCAACAAATAGGCAGCCAGTGCAGCAAGCAGCCCCCCTGCTACTGCAAGCAAAAATGGGAACTCATGCTGCAAAGCTGGAAAAGTAACCATACCTAGGACAACCATAAAATAAGCTCCAGCATTAATCCCCAATGTATCTGAGGAAGCAAGCGGATTCTTCGTTATCGTTTGCAATAATGCTCCAGCCGCAGCTAGTGCGGCCCCAGCCAGTAGGCCAATCACCGTACGCGGCATCCGGATATCCCATAGCAGATTATGTTCCATCACATCCTGGCGATTTAGCAATCCCTTCAATACCGTAGCTGCAGGAATTTTGGCTTCCCCGAAGCCTAGGCTTAGAATGGACAGAACAAAGAGGACGGCAAGGCCGCCCCCAAATATTCCAATGATTCGCCAAGTCATTCCGCTTGAGGCTTCTTTGCTGCTCTTCCCGTTCATAAAAGCACTCATTTCGTTAATGTATTTATAACTTCATCCACGATAACTTTAGAGGATATCGGACCGCCGAACACCCAAGTAGTACTGCTCAATCCGAAGGTACGATTTTCTTTCACAAAGTTAAGGCCGTTCCACACGGAGTTATCCTTCAGTTCTTTCGTAAAAATATTATCATCCTTCTGAACGATATACATCAGGTTAGTATTCTGAACAGCCGGCAATGCTTCAACCGTTGATGTAGTGAATCCGTAAGCTTCGAATTTTTCGGGTTTCCAGTCGTTCTTCAAACCAATCCGTTCCAATGTTTGTACAGCAAGTGAGTTATCTGTAAAAAGACGCAATGTTGCCGCATTCTGATAGCTGTAAGCTTGCGTCAGCACGTAATTCAAGCCTTCTTTACCTGCTTCAGCCAGCTTTGCCTTCGCTTCCGCATAATGTGCATCCAGGTCAGCAAGAACCTTGTCGCCTTCCGCGGTTTTACCTACAGCCGCTGCAATCGTTTTGAAAGTATCTTCCATCAACGTATACTGATTGCCTTGTCCTTCTTCCGGATACAGACCGAAAATCAGTGTTGGAGCGATGCCTTTTAATTGATCATAAATTCCTTCGTGTCCGCCCGTATTCGCAATAATCAAATCTGGCTTTAATGAAGCAATGGTCTCTAGATCCGGCTCGTCACGTGAACCAACATCCGTTACGCTTGCATCGAGTGGCACTTCAGAAGTTACATATAACTTGTAGTTCTCGTTATCGGCATTCCCCACCGGCTGCATTCCGAGCGCAATAATATCTTCCGTAAATGTCCACTCCAGAACTACAACCTTTTGCGCAGGCTTATCCAGCTTAACCTCGCCTTTAGAATCTTTTAATACGATCGGACCGTTTGTAGATTCACTACTTGCGTTTTCAGAAGCTGGTTTGTCATTTGCTCCCGTGTTTGATGTTGAATTATTCTTTTGGTTAGTACCACAGCCCGATACTACCAATATGATAGCAATAACCATAAATAAACTAATTAACCTTTTGTGCATTCTCTTTATCCCCCTGTATATAACGCTCGAAGTTATATTCTATGATAATTGTTATCATTCTATTGATAATGATTATCATAGATAACATAATAGTTATCTTATACGTGATTCCACCGAAAGTCAAAGTTAAAATTTAATATAGCTGGACTTTTTTCTAAAAAAAATCCTAATAAATCAAGGGCTTCCTTGATCATTAGGATGTTTGCTACTCCATTTTTTGGTTTGTAATTCTTTCAATGTGTATGGTGAGATACAGCATTTCATCATTTGTTAATTCACGATTGTATGTTTTATCAATATAGATTTTTATTTTTTCAACGCTGGCGAAAGCTTCTTTGTATTGCTCCTTCACTAAATTAAATAAGCCATTCTCATTATCCGGCGGTGGAGTGCCGTTGATGAGACGTTGGGCAAAAAATTTCAAGTGAGTGATAAACCGATAATAAGCGAGGGACTCCTCATCATACTCTAGTCTAAAATGATGCTTCACTATATTTAAGATGTCATTCATAATCTTCGTAATATTGACCATATTCGGCATCTCTTCATTCAGTTCAGCATTCACCAGATGGAGAGCAATATGTCCAGCCTCATCCTCGGGAAGCATAATGCCAAACTTTGAATGAATAATTTGAAGTGCAGCTTTCCCAACCTCATATTCTTCCTTATAGAACTTTTTGATCTCCCATAGCATGGCGTTTTTAATCTTCATCCCTTTTGAGAATCGCTCTAACGCAAAGCTGATATGATCGGTCAGACTGATGTAGATACTATCATCCAGCATTTTACCTAGCTGCAGCTTGGCGAAATTGATGATCTCTTCTGAAAGTTCCATATGCTCTATTGGAATCTCAGAAAGCAGTGTTTTTAGCTTATCTGAAAGCTTTTGATTGCTTAAAGTGAAGATCTTTTCAATTTTGTCTTCTTCTAGATAGTCCCCTTGTTTTTTCTTAAAGGCAAGTCCTCTTCCCATGACTACCAGTTCAAAATTAAGATCATCTATGACAGTAACAACATTGTTGTTTAACACTTTTTCGATCCGCATACGGCAACCCCTTGTACCAGAAATTAAAAAAGGCAAAACCAAAAGTAACCATTAACAAATGGCTAAACTTCGGGTTTTGCCTGCACGACCAGTAACAATCCACAATTATTAATTTATAAAAATCATACCATGGACTTATTTAATCGACAAGCATCTAGCAATCCTTTCCATTATGCGCAGCTAGCTATATTTTTATTATGTTTTTCATAAAAAATCGACCTCTCAGCATCCATACTAAGAGATCGATTTCATTTTAATTCTTATGGCCAGCCACTAAATCAAACGACAACAGTCATCAAATCTTCCCCCGGAGTGATCGCTGCTTTCTTGGTGCCAATGACGTCACTATAGTTAGCTGTATTGGTAATAATGATTGGCGTTGTGCTTTGATAGCCTTCTTTTTTTATTTGTTCGAGATCAAATTCAATCAGTAAATCCCCCTGTTTAACCGTTGCTCCTTCTTCCACTTTCACATCAAAGTATTTCCCTTTTAACTTCACAGTTTCTATACCGATATGGATTAGAACTTCAACGCCATCATCCGATACAACTGCAATACAATGACCTGTTCTAAAAATGGTGGATACAACGCCGCTTACTGGGGAGTACAGCTTACCTTCTGAAGGTTCAATTGCCATCCCCTTGCCCATTGCTTCAGAAGCAAATGCAGCATCATCTACGGAGGACAAAGGGATTACGTTACCGGCAAGAGGGCTTACAACAGTTGTACTTTTCACAGCGTGTGGGAGAATGTTCTCGCTCTTTTCAGTATTCATATTCGTCTTTTCTTCTACACCATTCGATGTTTCTTCCACAGCATTCGCTTTCTTTTTGTCTTCAAAACCAAAGAACATCGTAATCACCGTAGCCAATATAATCGTCCCAAGAGCTATGATCGCTTGAATAGCCAAAGGTGAGAATGCAGGAAGACTTAATACGCTCACAAATGCGAATACTTCCATTTTTACACCAGCAAGACCTGACATCGCTCCACCTAGACCACCGGCAATAGATACATAAATAAAAGTCCGTTTGTAACGTGTCAACAATCCGTAAATAATAGGTTCAGTTACGCCTGAGAGCGCGCCAGGTAAAAAGGTACTTCCGGCCAATGTTTTCAACTTTTTGTCTTTTGTTTTCAAGAAAATCCCTAAGGCTACACCAAGTTGGGCGAAAATAGCCATACCTGCCATTGCATAGATCGGATCTCCACCCTTAGCAATGTTTTCAAGAATAATCGGAACGAGTCCCCAGTGCAAACCGAGCACGGTCAGGTACGTCCAGGAAATCCCCACAATTGCACCCGTAATAATACCACTCTTACTACTGAGGAACACAATAGCGTCTCCGATTAAGTTCCCTACATTTACTCCAAACGGTCCGAAAACCAAAATGGTCAAAGGAACAATCAACATCAAACATAACATAGGTACCAAGAACAATTGTAAATCCTTGTGTATAAATTTTCTTAGTTGCTTATCTAATAAAGCATATATACAGATGGCGATGAAAATCGGAAAAACGCTCGATGAATAATCCGACATTACTAAAGGAATACCTAGAAAATGTGGAGATTCAACACTGGCTAATCCCGTAATATTAGGTTCGAGTAAAGCCGCACCGATAGCGCCCCCTACATAAGCATTTACACCAAGTCTAATCGATAACGTAATGCCTAGGAAAATTGGCAGAAAGTAAAACACAGCATTACTAGCGCCGGCTAATACTTTGTAAGTCTCTCCATCTGCCGCTAAAACATTTAACGAAGTCAGTACAGTTAATAGCGCTTTCAACATACCCGCACCCGCTAAGGCACCAATTAAAGGCGAGAAGCTTCTAGAAATCACATCAAAAATCAAGGTTCCTATAGGTTTCTTAACCGTATTATCGCCAGAATTACTATTAGGAGATATGGATTTGCTTATCTCTTTATAAACATCAGCAACATGGGTACCCACAATGACTTGGAATTGTCCCCCTTTGCTAACTGCACCAATAATCCCTTCCATTTTATCCAGCTTTTCTTTATCAACTTTCTGTTCATCATTAAGCGTGAATCTTAGTCGAGTAGCACAGTGAATTACGTTGTTAATATTTTTCTCTCCACCGACAGATTGAATGATGTCTTTACCCAGCTGTTCATAACTCATTATCCTACACCCCTTTGGTAACAGATATATTAATCAATCGAGAAGGAATGAACGCAAAAAAACCTAAATCACATTCATGCACGAGAGAGAAATCTCCCGTAAACATAAATGAAACTTAGGTTTTGCCTGCTATGCAGTAGCAATCCTGATATCCGATTAATTGTTACTTACAAATTAACATGTTCAATTCATGATGTCAACCGGCATACTAGAACAGGTTCTGCCCGTTGGATTCAATCACTTCTTTGTACCAGTGGAAGGACTTTTTCCGGAATCTCTCAAGAGTGCCCGAGCCATCGTCATGACGGTCCACATAAATGAAGCCATAACGTTTCTTTAGTTCGGCGCTCGTTGCGCTAACCAAGTCGATGCAGCCCCAGCTTGTATAGCCCATGACTTCCACTCCATCGGCAATAGCCTCCGCGACCTGAACCAGATGATCTCGTAAATAATTGATCCGATAGTCGTCGTTTATTACCTTTTCGCCGTTCCCATCTAATACCAGCTGATCGACAGCGCCAAGACCATTTTCCACGATAAACAGCGGTTTCTGATATCGGTCGTAGAACATATTCATAACATAACGCAAGCCTTGCGGGTCGATCTGCCAGCCCCATTCGCTCGCTTCCAGATACGGATTAGGCACCCCACCCAGCAGGTTCCCTTCTCCTCTGATCTGTTTCTCTGGATCAGCCGTTTCACAAGTGCTCATATAGTAACTGAACGATATGAAATCCACCGTATGCTTCAGAATCTCTTCGTCCCCTGGCTCAAAATGAATGTGAATCCCATTTTCTTTGAAGAACCGCTTCATATAGCCGGGGTAATACCCTCTAGCATGAACATCCGCAAAGAACATATTTTTGTGATCACTTTGCATCGCCTTGATCAAATCGTCCGGATGCGGAGTGAGCGGATAAATCGGCATGCTAAGCACCATACACCCGATTTGGAAGTCTGGATTAATCTCATGTCCGATCTTCACAGCCAGAGCACTTGCTACGAACTCATGATGAATAGCTTGATACAGATCCTGCTTACTCAATTTCTCTAACGGCGTATTGATCCCGCCACTCATAAATGGGAACTCAAGAATGGAGTTAATCTCGTTAAAGGTCAGCCAATATTTAACCTTGTTCTTGTAACGATTATATATCGTTCTCACATAGCGCTCATAAAAATCCACCATCTTACGGTTAACCCATCCATCATATTCTCTTGCCAAATGCAGCGGAGTTTCATAATGGGAGATAGTCACCAGTGGCTCGATGCCGTATTTATGACACTCATCGAATAGGTCGTCGTAAAACTGCAGACCTTTTTCATTGGGCTCCAGCTCGTCCCCTTTCGGAAAAATCCGGGACCAGGCAATAGACGTCCGAAACACTTTAAAGCCCATTTCCGCGAACAGCTTAATATCTTCTTTATATCGGTGATAGAAATCGATTCCCACCAGCTTCATATTATCGTCGGTAGGAACCTCTGTAGGCGCAGACTTAATCCCCTTCGGCATAACATCTTGGGTGGACCATCCTTTACCATCCTCCTGATACGCCCCTTCAAGCTGATTGGCTGCTACAGCACCGCCCCATAAGAATCCTTTTGGAAATTGCAATTCCATATTTTTTCCCGCCTTTGCTATTGTGATAGTATAGGATTACTGCTCTAATTCGAATCCTAAACCTTGGAACGCGTTACATGTCAAGTACTAATCATGCGAAGGAGAACAAGCCGATGTCCACTCTTGACGAAATCGCTAAACTGTCAGGCTTTTCCAAAGCCACGGTATCCCGCGTCCTAAACGAATCGCCCCATGTTAGTAAGGAGACTCGTGAGAAAATTCTCGCCATCATGAAGGAGACGGACTATGTCCCTAACCGCAATGCCATTTCTTTATCCAAAGGTCAAACGCAGCAAATCGGCATGATCACCATGGACCTAAACGAGCTTATTCTGAGCTTTATGAACAGCTTCGTCGAAATCTCCGATCATTATGGTTATCAGACGATTATTTATACTACCGGCGGGGATAAGCAGAAGGAGCTTCAGGCCTTTGAGGATCTCAAAATGAAACGAGTCGACGCCCTGCTCATCCTGACCTCCGTCAACGCACAGAATATTATCTCTTCCTACTGCAAATACGGGCCAATCGTATCCTGGCAGCGTATGGACCATCCTGAAATACCGTCCGTTGCCATGAACCAGTATGATGGATATGCACTTGCTCTGGAGCATCTGATAGAGCGAGGTTATAAGCGCATCGCTAATGCTTTCGGCCGTCCTAGCAGCATCAATACCCACAGCAGACGCCTGGCCTATGAGCAAATCATGACCAAATATAATCTGCCCGTTATGGAGAAATGGTATTACTCTACGATTTACAGTATCCGCGACGGAGAGCAGTTGCTGCGCTCCCTTATGGATGAAACAGACCGGCCAGATGCGATTCTGTGCTCCAATGATTTGGTGGCAGCGGGTATTCTCAACGAAGCACGCAGGCAGAAATTGGACGTGCCCGGGGATCTCGCCATCGTTGGTTTTGATAATTCAGAGCTATCGCGAACTCTTGGAATCACGACCATTCTGAATCCGATTGCGGGACAAGCGGAGAACGCTTTTCTTCTGCTAGCTCCAGTTCTGCTTGAGCGAGATATGGAGCTGCAGCCACTTTCGTTTACATTGGTGGAACGAGAGACTACTTAGTTTGCCCAACCGCTAAAGACTTTGTCTTTAGCACTTTTATCAATTAGAATTATGGGGAGAAGCGGTCAAATCCGAACCCTATTGGAGTGAAACCATGATTAAGATCCTCGTTGTGGAAGACGATAAGCATGTCAGAAAGCTGATGAACGCTGTCCTGAAACGGGAAGGTTATGAAGTATTAACCGCCGAGAATGGAATCCAGGCACTGGAAGTTCTTGAAATCCAGCATATTGATCTAATTATTCTCGATATCATGATGCCGGGGATGGATGGTTATGAATTTGCCGAGGAGCTAAGGAATGCGAACAACATGATCCCGATCCTCATGGCCACGGCCAAACAGCTTCCAGAAGATAAGAAAAAAGGCTTTCGCCTCGGAACCGACGATTATATGACCAAACCTGTAGATACAGAAGAAATGCTGTTGAGAATACAAGCCCTTCTGCGCCGCTCGCAGATTGTAAGCGCCCGTAAGCTTGTAGTCGGTAAAATTATTCTTGATTTCGATACGTTAACAGTAACTCGAGACAATGAAAAACAGATGCTTCCCCAGAAGGAATTCCATCTCCTTTATAAGCTTTTATCCTATCCGGAGCGCATTTTCACTCGAATCCAGCTGATGGACGAAATCTGGGGGATGGACAGCGAGACTACGGACACTACGGTTAATGTACATATCAACCGCTTGCGGAAACGGTTTGAAAACTATCCGGAATTTGAACTTGTGTCCGTCCGCGGTCTCGGATACAAGGCGGTGAGAAAATGATCAAAAAGCTAAGCAGCAAAATCAGTCTGCCAATCTACTTCTCGCTTGCTGTATTCATTATTTTCCTCATTACAGTGTTAATCACCGGAATTCTGACCTACTTGTCCTTGGCCTTCGGCCTACTTGATGAGCGGATTCTTCAGGACAAAAAAATTCTCACCTTGATTATACTGATCGCCTGCATTATTATCGGCACCGTCACATCAGTAATTACCAGTCGCAGAATGCTGAAATCAATCCGCACATTTATTGATGCCATTGACCAACTGGCCGGAGGCGATTTCTCCATGCGGCTGCAGCTCAAGCACCCTCCGGAATTCAAGATTCTTTCCGAGAATATTAACCGGATGGCCGAGGAACTGGGTGGCATTGAAATTCTGCGAACAGACTTTGTAAACAATTTCTCCCATGAATTCCGTACTCCGATTGTGTCGATTAAAGGGTTCGCTGAAATCCTGAAGGATGACGAGCTGAGTAAGGATGAACGGAATGAATATCTGGATATTGTTATCGAGGAATCTACCCGTCTGACTACACTGGCCTCCAATGTATTGAACCTCTCCAAAGTGGAAGCACAGGCCATATTAACCGACCGTCAGCCCTTCAATGTCGGAGAACAAATTCGCCAATGTGTCCTGCTACTTCATACTAAACTTACGAAAAAGCATATTTCCTTCAAAGCAAACGTACAGGACTATATGGTACCTGGGAATAAAGAGATGCTGAACCAGGTCTGGCTGAATTTATTGGACAATGCGATTAAATTCACTCCCGAGCACGGCGAAATCGAAGTTACTATGAGGCAGTTGAAAGATCAGGTTGAAATTACGTTCCGTGATAATGGAGCAGGCATCAGTCCAAGTGCACTTCCCAAGGTCTTCGACAAGTTCTATCAGCAAGATACCTCTCACTCTACTGCCGGTAATGGCCTGGGGCTTACGATTGTCCGAAAAATCATTGAGCTGCACGGCGGAACCGTCACCTGCGACAGTGCTCCAATGCAAGGAACCACTTTCACCTTACTGCTCCCCGATTTTAAAAAGGTAAATAAAGAATTGGGGATTACCAGTAAATGAGTATACAATTCAAAAAACTGAGCGGCTTTAACCGGGGAATTCTCCTTGAATTATTGACAGATGCGTATTCATTTGATCGCAGATATGAACAAAGCTCTATTTCTGATTGGCAGGATTTTGACAACTTTTTCTTTGACCATTTACAAATTGCAGATAAATATGCTTTTATCACAACTGTAAATGATGAACCCATCGGATTTGTGGTGTGGGACCCGAGAAACATGCCTGAGTATGCAGAAATTGGGCATAATTGCATTGCTTCAAAACATAAAGGCAATGGCTATGGTAAAATCCAGCTTCAAGAGGCAATTAATAGAATCACCCAGAATGATGTAACAAAAATTATTGTAACCACGAATGACGATTTAACCCCTGCTCAACGGATGTATGAAAGTGTTGGATTCACAATGTATCAAAAAAGGAAAAGTGAAACTGGCGCAGACTTTATTAAAGAATTCATAGATTATGTGTATTTTTTATAAAATGCTAATGTGTTCACGTATATCTGCTCAAACAGAAGAGACCACCCCAAGCAGTCATTCTATGGCTTAAGGGACGGTCTCTTCTTTCTTTTCATAGCAAAAGTTAACTTTCAGTTTATCATTCTCCGTTAAGATCATAGCAACGATAATGCAAAGGAGTCATTCTTATGTTGAAATTACTCAAGAATCTGGAACCCAAAGAATGGTTCTTATTCTGTATCAGTCTCATGTTCATTATCGCTCAAGTCTGGCTGGATTTAGAACTGCCTGACTACATGAGTGATATTACCCGGCTGATCCAGACACCAGGGAGCGAAATGAATGAAATCCTTGTCGCAGGCGGTTGGATGCTGCTCTGTGCTCTTGGCAGTCTGGCGACCTCGGTTGTTGTAGCGGGCATTGCTGCAAGAATAGCAGCCGATTTGTCTGCAAGATTGCGTTCCAAATTGTTCGATAAGGTACAATCCTTTTCGATGGAGGAGATCAGTAACTTCTCAACAGCCAGTCTAATTACCCGTTCCACGAATGACATCACGCAAGTACAAATGCTGATTGTGATCGGCTTACAGCTACTTGTGAAAGCACCCATCCTCGCAGTGTGGGCGATACTCAAGATTTCGGGTAAAAGCTGGGAGTGGACTCTTACGACAGGTGCCGCGGTGGCATTGCTAGTGGTTATTGTCGCAGTCTGTATCGTGCTCGTCCTGCCTAAATTTAAAAAGCTGCAGCTGCTTACAGATAATCTGAATCGTGTATCCAGAGAGAATCTTAACGGTCTTCGTGTCATCCGGGCATATAATGCCGAGGAATATCAAGAACAGAAGTTCGCTGTAGCTAACAACGAGCTTACCAGCACCAACCTATTTGCCAACAATGTAATGACCCTATTGATGCCGAGTATTACTTTGATTATGAGTGGACTCAGTCTCTCCATCTATTGGGTGGGTGCAGTGCTCATTCAAGCAGCCGAGGGTACTGCCAAGATGGGCTTGTTCTCAGATATGATCGTATTCTCATCTTATGCCATGCAAGTGGTTATGGCCTTTATGATGCTGATTATGATCTTTATTCTACTGCCCCGTGCTCAAGTATCGGCTAAGCGTATCAATGAAGTGCTAGAAACAGTACCTAGCTTGAAGAATGGATCAGTAACTCAATTCCCTGTGAAGCGAGAAGATGAAATTGAATTCAGGGGGGTTAGCTTCAAATATCCAGATGCAGAGGAATATGTGTTGGAGAACATCAGCTTCACGGCGAAGCAGGGGGAGACGGTTGCTTTTATCGGATCTACAGGCTGCGGGAAAAGTACACTTGTTAACCTCATTCCCCGTTTCTATGATGCTACAGAAGGCGAAGTGCTGGTAAATGGTATCAATGTCAGAGAATACGACCAGCAAGCGCTGCGGAATAAAATGGGCTATGTCTCTCAGAAGGCTGTTCTATTTGGTGGAACAGTGTCCTCCAATATTGCATTTGGTGAGAACGGATCCGGTCAGGTCCTCAGTTCAGATATTGTAGATGCGGTGTACACTTCCCAATCCTCTGAATTTGTAGAAAAGCTAGAGGGGAACTATGATGCCCATATCGCCCAAGGCGGTACGAATCTGTCTGGCGGGCAAAAACAGCGGCTGTCGATTGCCAGAGCGATTGCCCGGCGTCCAGAAATATTAATCTTTGACGATTCTTTCTCCGCGCTTGACTATAAGACTGACCGCAAACTGCGCAGTGAGCTTAAGAAAGACGCGCATGATTCAACGATGCTGATCGTTGCACAGCGTATTGGTACGATTAAAGATGCCGACAAGATCATTGTGCTGGAAGCCGGACGAATCGCAGGTATGGGAACCCATGACGAACTAATGCAGTCCTGCGACGTCTATCAGGAAATTGCTTATTCTCAGCTTACGAAGGAGGAGCTTGCATAATGAAAACCAAAAATAAAGGCCAGAATACATGGAGCAAGCTGCTCCGCTACTGCCGTAAATATGTTCCGGTTATTGTGATTGCGCTAATCTGCGCGGCAGCTGGAACGGTGCTCACGTTATTCGGCCCGGACAAACTCTCCGAGATCACCGACAAAATTACAGCTGGTCTTGCCGGCAGCATCGATATGGACGGCATTACTACCATTGGCATTACCCTCGTCATAATTTACGGCGTCGGTGCGTTGTTGTCACTCTCGCAAGGCTTGATCATGTCGATTATTACCCAGAAGGTCTCGAAGAAATTAAGAACTGATCTGGCTCATAAAATGAACAAACTTCCAATCTCCTACTATAATAAATCGGCCACAGGTGATATTTTATCCCGGGTAACGAATGATGTAGATACCATCGGGCAATCGATGAATCAGAGTATTGGTAATGTCGTAACCGCCTTAGCTATGTTCGTCGGTTCGATCGTCATGATGCTGAAGACCAATGTAATTATGACCCTTACCGCTATCGTGGCAACGATCATCGGCTTTGGCCTTATGGTGGTCATTATGAAGAAATCGCAGAAATATTTTGCTAGCCAGCAGGAGTATTTAGGTAAAATCAACGGTCATGTCGAAGAAGTGTACACAGGACATAATGTAGTTAAAGCGTATAATGGCGAAGCGCAGATGCGCACTACCTTCCAGGAATTAAATCAGGGACTGAAGAACAGCGCCTTCAAAGCGCAATTCCTCTCTGGGCTGATGCCACCCCTGATGGGCTTTATTGGTAATCTAGGATTCGTTGCCGTCTGTATCGTTGGAGGTGTACTCGCTATGAACGGCACGATTTCATTTGGGGTTATCGTCGCTTTCATTATGTATGTACGTTACTTTACCCAGCCGTTGTCCCAAATTGCCCAGGCCGCGCAGAGCCTGCAAGCAGCATCTGCAGCTGGCGGACGTGTGTTCGAATTTCTGGAGGCTGAGGAAATGGAAGACGAGAGCCACAAAGAGAACACACTGCCAACTGCTAAAGGTAAAGTGAAATTTGACCAAGTACAATTTGCGTATGAGACTTCAGAAAAACTGATTATCAATAACTTCTCGACAGATGTAAAACCTGGGCAAAAAGTGGCGATCGTTGGTCCTACCGGCGCAGGCAAAACTACGTTGGTCAATCTGCTCATCCGGTTCAACGAATTAACGGGTGGAGAAATCTACATCGATGATACGCCGATCAGCAGCCTTACGAGAGAGAACATTCATGATCTGTTCTGTATGGTCCTGCAGGATACCTGGCTGTTTGAGGGTACCATCAAAGAGAACCTGATTTACAATCAGCAGAACATTACAGACGAGAAGCTTATAGAGGCTTGCAAGTCCGTTGGCCTGCACCGCTTCATTAAATCCTTAAGTGACGGATACAACACCGTACTGAACGATAAAGTTAATCTGTCCGCCGGACAAAAGCAGCAGCTCACCATCGCTCGCGCGATGCTAAAGGATGCGCCGATGCTCATTCTTGATGAAGCTACAAGCTCGGTGGATACCCGTACAGAGCTGCTGATTCAACAGGCGATGGATAAGCTTATGGAAGGCAGAACCTCTTTCGTTATCGCACACCGGCTCTCAACGATCAAGAATGCTGATGTGATTCTGGTCCTGAAGGACGGCGATATCTTGGAAAGCGGCAGCCACGCAGAATTGCTGGCTCAGAACGGATTCTATGCAGAGCTCTACAATAGCCAGTTTGAGCAGGCTTCTTAAAAACGACAAAAAAACTGCAACTCAATCATGAGCTTGCAGTTTTTTATCGTCCGTTCCTTTTTTAGAAACAACTTAAGCCTCTCGCTGTCTCATTCCCTCAAACAGCAAAATCGTCGCGGCCATCGCCGCATTTAGTGATTCAGCGCGGCCTGCCATCGGGATGATGATACTCTTGTCCACGAGTCGCGCAGTTTCCGGCGAAATGCCTTTGCCCTCACTGCCAATCAACAGCCACTGACTGCCGTGAAAATCATGCTGATAGCACGATTCTTCTCCCTGCAGCGAAGTACTTACCAGCAATGCCCCGCGTTCCCGGGCCTGTGGCAAAATCTCACTTAAATCTCCCTCCACCACCGGGAGATGAAACATCGAGCCCATCGTGGAACGAATGGTCTTCGGATTGTAGAGGTCGGCACAGCCTTGGCCGAGGATCACTCCGTCTGCTCCCGCTGCATCCGCGCTGCGGATGATGGTGCCGACATTACCGGGGTCCTGGACACCGTCCAGGACAACTACCAGGCTGTCCTTCTTCGCTAGGATAGCCTCTACCGCCTGCTGTTCCTTCCGCACGATGGCGAACACCGGCTGCGGTGTATTAGTGCTGCTGCATTTCGAGATGATCGCCGCTGTTACGCCGATCACATCCATGCCCTGAACGGACTGAAGAAGCCCCTTGAGTTCAGCGGGCATTCCCTTGTCCAGGTCATAAGCAAGGCATTCCACATCTGCTTCAGCCAGCAGCGCTTCCTGTACCAGATGAACGCCTTCTACGATATATTTACGAGCCTTGTCACGGTGCTTTTTCTCCTGCAGCCCGGCCCACTCTTTAACCCGCGTATTTTGCGGAGACATGATTTCCATAAAGTCTTCCTTTCTTATGCCTTGCCAGTTATTCTTGCTCTTATATTTTTTGCTCTTTATCTTTATTCTTCTTCTTTTCTACTCCCCTATAAACCTGATGATTACGTTATGGAGAGGAAATTTGGAACTGTAGGAGCGTAAGCGTTCGCCTTTGTCTCGGGATTTTATCCGCAGCAAGCGGTTCAAATCAAAAATCTGGAGACAACAGCGACCGGAAGTCCAACTTTCCTCGGAATAACGTACTCTATCAGGACACTCGCCTACTGATACGCGATCTCCAGCTTCGTCAGGTTATCTTTATGCCCAACGATTACAAGGATATCCCCATCGATCAAGCGATCCTCTGCGCGAGGGGAGATGTTCATCTCTTCACCTTGGCGAATAGCCATTACGTTACAGCCATATTTTGCACGGATATCGAGCTCTTGTAGATTTTTCCCGAGCATCGATCCGGATACCTTCATGTCCAAAATACTATAATCAGGCGACAGCTCGATATAATCTAATATATTAGGCGAAGCCAAATGATGCGCAACCCGCATTCCCATATCCCGTTCAGGATAAATCACCTTGTCTGCACCAATTTTTCCTAATACTTTACCGTGCAGCTCACTTTTTGCTTTTGCGATAATTGCTGGTACACCAAGGTCCTTCAGGATTAAAGTTGTAAGAATGCTTGCCTGAATGTCCTCTCCAATAGCCACAACCACCACATCAAAATTGCGAATACCAAGTGCGCGTAGCGCTTCTTCATCCGTTGAATCTGCAGATACTGCGTGTGTTACTATATTTGAAATTTCCTGTGTCCGCTGCTCGTCCGCATCAATCGCAAGTACGTCAAACCCCATACCGCTGAGTGCTCTCGCAACACTGGATCCGAAACGCCCCATGCCAATGATGGCATATTGTTTTTTGGCCATGTCTTATGTACCTCCCGTAGCATTTCTATATCTAAAACAGTATAGCATACACGAACAAAAACTTGAATTTCCAGCACCTATACAGGGTACATTAAAACGAAGTGAATATCACTATATTTCAAAAAGGAGGTACTTTATGTCGGTTACTATTGACTTACGCCAGGCGATTATTCATAAAGTGCATGGTCAATCTGAAGAAGATTTGCGGCATATGATCGAAGGCTCGGTAGACGGACCGGAAGCAGCACTCCCGGGACTTGGCGCCGTGTTTGAAATGATATGGAAGGACTTAGACACCGCTAAGCAAGATAATTTGGTTTCTATGCTCCATGATCACCTGGAGACGATTACTCCCGGGAATATCACGTCATAACTAGCCGCAACTAGTCAAAAACCTCCGCTTTCTCATTGTGCAATTGCACGCTGAAGGCGGAGGTTTTTATTAACAATCAGAAAGTTGTAGCTTCCTTACTATAGCAATGCTTTTGGAGCCATCTCTAGGAATGTAGCTGTCGGGTTCTTATCCATCGCTGTCCGCATAGCATATTCATTCTCGAACAATACGACAAAATTGCCCTTCTTATCTGTAACGAGCGTAGAGTTAATACGGAACTTACTCGCATCCGGTTTAGCCTCATCTACGATCCAACGCGCGAACTGGTATGGCATACGCTGCAACTGAACATCCACACCATATTCACCCTTCATGCGGTACTCGAACACCTCAAACTGCAGTTGTCCAACTACACCGAGCAGAATATCATCAAAGTTAACCGTACGGAATACTTGAATCATACCCTCTTCAGTCAGCTGATCGACACCCTTTTGGAACTGCTTCGATTTCAAAGCATTTTTAATACTCACTTTAGCAAAAATCTCTGGTGAGAATGTTGGCAGCTCATCGAATTCCAAATCTCCGGCCTGACTCAGTGTATCTCCAATTCTAAAAATACCTGGATCAAACAACCCGATAATATCTCCCGGATAAGCTTCCTCTACGATATCACGGTCTTGCGCTAAGAATTGTTGCGGCTGGGCCAGCTTAATGTCCTTACCCGCACGTACATGCTTCACGCTCATACCTCGTTCGAACTTCCCGGACACAATACGCAGGAAAGCAATCCGGTCACGGTGAGCCGGGTTCATATTGGCTTGGATTTTGAACACATAGCCAGTAAACTTCTCGTTCATTGGTTCTACCAAACCTGTAGTACTACGGCGTGGTTCAGGCTTCGGTGCCAGATCCAAGAAATTATCGAGGAAAGTCTGTACGCCGAAATTGTTGATTGCACTACCAAAGAACACAGGTGTGAGTTCACCACTTAGTACTTTTTCATAGTCAAAAGCATCGCCTGCTACATCCAGCAGCTCCAGATCCTGACACAGTTGATCATGCAGATATTCCCCAGCCATTTCACGAATGATTGGATCACGATATCCGTCAACCTTTTGCACCTTGATTACGGAGTGATCGTCACCTTGGAACAGCTCCACCTGATTCTTCATCCGGTCATATACGCCGCATAGCTCACGTCCACTACCAATCGGCCAGTTCATAGGCACAGAGCGAATACCCAGTACCTGCTCCAGCTCTTCCATTAGATCAAACGGACTGCGTCCTTCACGGTCCAGCTTATTGATAAAAGTAAAAATCGGAATCCCACGTTTAGCACATACCTGAAACAGCTTGGTCGTTTGGGTTTCCACACCTTTTGCCACGTCGATAAGCATGACCGCACTATCCGCTGCTGTTAGTGTACGGTAGGTGTCCTCACTAAAGTCTTGGTGACCCGGTGTATCCAAAATATTCACGCGGTGATTCAAATAATCAAATTGCATCACAGAGGAAGTAACAGAAATCCCCCGTTGCTTTTCAATTTCCATCCAGTCACTCGTTGCATGCTTGTTCGCCTTACGGGCCTTAACCGTTCCCGCCAGACGGATAGCACCACCGAATAACAGTAGTTTTTCCGTTAAAGTTGTTTTACCCGCATCCGGGTGGGAAATGATCGCAAAGGTTCTGCGTCTGTCCACTTCCTTTTGCAGCTTCTGATCTATTGCTTTGTTCATTACACATATCCCTTCATATATAAAATTCCTGCTTCTGCTTCAATTACACTGGGGTTATCTTCAAATCGGTGCTCTGCTCATCGTTCATACCCCTTCATTTCTGAATGAATAGCTATCTTAGGTCTAGCTCCAGTCCGCTTCAAGTGAAAGCATCCTCTAAAGTATATCAAAATCCGGCAGACATTATCTACTAAAAAGCTATTGCAGCAAAATATCTCCCAAATCAGGTCTATATGCTGTTCACCAGTTCCCGTAGCTCAACAAGAAAAACGCCTGACTGCGTCCTTATTGCACTTATTCCCTAATAACAAGCCCATTCACGGGTGATTCAGGGCAGATAACAGCGCTAGCTCGTTTACGTTACCGGAGGCACATTGTATTCGGTTTTTCGCATACAATCGGCTCGTTTACGTTACTGGCGGCACATTGTATTCGGTTTTTCGCATACATTTGGCTCGTTTACGTTACTGGCGGCACATTGTATTCGGTTTTTCGCATACATTTGGCTCGTTTACGTTACTGGCGGCACATTGTATTCGGTTTTTCGCATACATTTG
>Ga0153923_100313_pt1 | contig 18007 bp, 16 predicted proteins | sample TSNJ007MetaG_FD_104682 | JGI IMG/M metagenome (GOLD analysis project Ga0153923, IMG submission 104682) | Attine ant fungus gardens microbial communities from New Jersey, USA - TSNJ007 MetaG | ecosystem: Host-associated > Fungi > Mycelium > Unclassified | place: USA: New Jersey, Brendon T. Byrne... | reverse complement strand
TCAATATCTCAATTGCTGACAAGGTGCTGACTGGCATGTCTGGAGATTGTTGGCTTTGCTCTATGGAGAGGCCTTTTGCGCTGATGAAGCCAGGCGGTCTTGTGTGTTGCCGATCCACAGCAAAGATCTTTTAGATAGGGTGAGCGCTCATAACCTAAGGGTCAAAGTCATGATCACTCAGCCGTTGCGCTTTTTATATCCAAACGCCAGAAACAACAAAGCCCCTGCATTTCTGCAGGGGCTTTGTTTTGTATGGTGCCGGCACCAGGAGTCGAACCCGGGACCTACTGATTACAAGTCAGTTGCTCTACCAACTGAGCTATACCGGCGTGTGGGCGACGATTATAGCGATTGGGTTGGTTCTGTAAACCCCTGAATTCAGACTATTTTTACGCAGGCGCTGGATCGGGCGTGACGTGGGCTGTGTCGCCGGGTTTCAAGCCGCAAAATCGGGCTGCTCTGCGCCAATCCAGCATGAGAGTGATGGCAGGATTTCTGCACCGTTCAAGACCCATTTCACCCTTTTATGTCCTTTTGATTGGAAGCTTATGCACAACGGATCGTCGCTACGGCAGTGTTGCGGGGGATTTTGTGGACACGTTCTCATTTTGTGCGCAAATGCCTGTTTTACAGGTTTTTTATCTATATGAACAAAAAATGACCAATGCAGTTTCGGCTGCGTAACAGCCGTAGATATTGGATCCAGTGGAAACCATCAACAGAGTTATCCACAGGCTGTAAAGATTTCAAGCGCGCTCGGCCAGCAGCAGAAAATTACGCGGAGTCAGAGGTGCGTCGCAGAAGGTGCCGAGGCGTACGACGTATCCCTGTTCGGCGAGGAAAATGGCTCGATCAAGATTCAGCCAAAGCTCCAGCGGTCGTCGGTACAGTCCGCGCAGTAATTCCAGGTTGCGAACTTCGGCCAACCGCTGCCAACCAGCGGCTTCCAGTGCCTGCCAATCTGGCGTGCCGATTGTGGATAACTCCTTCAATGCAGCCAGATCGCGGCAGTAATCGGCGAAAGGTTTGTCCAGCCAGGCGCTGGGCAGCGACGGGGTGGGCAGGTATTCATCTACTTCACGTACCTGCCGTTGCAGCAAATCGAAAGCCAGGCGTCGGGCCATGGAGGTGTCGCGCTGACGTCGGACTCTTGCACCGGCGGTGACGGTTTCGCTCATGGGCAGCGCCAGATCTTCGAGCGAGAGCTGTAGGGCGGATCGCAAACCCGCTGAGGACAATGCCTGGTACTCGCTGCGATTGATCCGGTTGTAGCAGCACGGGGCGATGGCCATCTGCTGACATCCGGCAGCGCTTGCCAGTTGCATCAGGCGCACATGCAGATCGCCGCAGGCGTGCAGGGCGACGGGGGTGTGATGAGCGCTCAACACTGTGGCCGCATCTGCGGACAGCACATCCTGCTCGACATGCAGGGCGTGCAAATGATGACGCTGACTCAGGGCCTGACCACTGGCGACCAACGCCGGATCGTATTCGACACAAGTCAGTTGTTGTCCCGCGCCCAACAGACGCCGACCTAAATGTCCTTTGCCGGAACACCAGTCCAGCCAATGCGCCGGCGGCGAGGCGAAAGACAAGCGACTGGCGAAGGCTTCGATCTGCAGCCACTTGCGCCCCGGCACATCGACGTTCAATCGATGGCCTGGGGTTTCCAGCGTATGTCCCGGCAATTCACCGACCGCGCTCAGCTCAGTCGACAGCGCCGCCAATGCAGCGAACGGCTCCGGGGCATCGATGAGGTCGGCAGGGTGGTTATGCGCCCGCTCTGCATCTTCCAGCGATCGTCCGCGTAGCCAGGAAGCCAATTCGGGGTAGGCGGTTTCCCATGGAAGCGAACGATGAGTGAATGGACGAGGTTTCCACAGCGCCTGATGCTCAAGCAAAAAAGCATCCAGCGCGGTGAAGCGGGCGAGTAGGGCCTCGCCCGTCAGCACGTGGGAAGTTTCAACGCCCTTGGCAGGCATCGACGCGCAGCCAGCGCTCCAGCAGCTTGAAGCCGCGCACCAGCACGTAGGACATCAGCAGATAGAACACGCCGGCGGCGAAGAAGATTTCCACCGGCAGGTAGGTGCGGGCAATGATCGTGCGGGCCATGCCGGTCAGTTCCAGCAGGGTCACGGTACTCGCCAGCGCGCTGGCCTTGAGCATCAGGATCACTTCGTTGCTGTAGGCCGGCAGGCCGATGCGCGCCGCTCGCGGCAGCATGATGTAGAACATCGCCTTGGGCTTGGACATGCCCAGCGCTCGTGCCGCTTCGATTTCGCCGGGCGGAATCGCCTGGATCGCGCCGCGCAGAATTTCGGCGATGTACGCCGCCGTGTGCAGGGTCATGGTCGCGGTGGTACACCAGAACGGATCGCGCAGGTACGGCCACAGTGCGCTGTTGCGCACCGCATCGAACTGCGCCAGGCCGTAATAGACCAGAAACAGTTGCACCAGCAACGGCGTGCCACGGAAAAAGAAGATGTAGGCGTAGGGCAATGCGCGCACGTACCACAGCTTCGAAGAGCGGGCGATGCCCAGCGGAATGGCCAGCAACAGGCCGGCAATCACGGCAATCGCCACCAGTTCCAGGGTCAGGGTCGCGCCCTGCGCCAGTTTCGGTAGCCACTTGATGATCACTTCCCAGTTCATGAAGCGCTCCTCGCAAAGCCGCGAGCGGCGTGTTTTTCCAGGAAGTGCATGCCTGTCATCGCCAGCACCGTCAGACCCAGGTACATCACTGCGGCCACCAGATAGAAGGTGAATGGCTGTTTCGACACGGTCACGCCGATCTGCGCGTGACGCATGATTTCTTCCAGGCCGATCACCGACACCAGCGCGGTGTCTTTCATCAGAATCATAAACAGGTTGCCCAGGCCGGGCAGGGCGATGCGCCACATCTGCGGCATGATCAGCTTGGTGAAGATCCGCCATTTCGACAGGCCCAGCGCCACACCCGCTTCGCGATGGCCCTTGGGAATGGCGAGGATCGCGCCGCGAAACACTTCCGTGGCGTAGGCGCCGAAGCACAGGCCCAGCGCAATCACGCCGGCAGCGAAGGCGCTGAGTTGCAGGTCGGGGTTGCCGAAGAACTCACCGAGGCTGCGCATCAGGTTGACCGTACCGAAGTAGATCAACAGCACCCAGAGCAATTCCGGGACGCCACGCACCAAGGTCGAATAAGTACCGCCAAGCCATTGCAGCGGCTTGTACGGGGAAGTCTTGGCCAAGGCGCCGAGCAGACCGAGCACCAGTCCCAGGCACAGGGCCGTCAGCGCCAGTTTGACGGTCATCAGCGCACCGGCGGCGAGGGCCGGGCCGAATCCGTAGAGGTCGATAATCATGGATTTCTATTCAAATCGCGGCAGGCAAGGCCGGGAGCCGGCGCCGTCGGATCACGGCGCCGGTCCCGCAGGTCAGATCAATAGATGCTGAACGGGAAATACTTGTCGTTGATCTTCTTGTAGGTACCGTCGGCGACGATTTCCTTCAGGGCGGCGTTCAGCTTCTCACGCAGCGGATCGCCTTTGCGCACGGCGATGCCGATCTTGTCGCTTTCCACGACAGGGTCGCCCTTGAACTCGTAGTTCTTGCCGGCGTCGCTTTTCAGCCAGTCATAGTTGGCGTACTTGTCGGCGAGGATGGCATCGACACGACCGGAGGTCAGGTCCAGGTAGGCGTTTTCCTGGGTGTCGTAAAGGCTGACCTTGATGTCGTCACCATAGGTGTCCTCCAGCCAGGTACCGGCCAGCGTCGCACGCTGCGTACCGATGGTTTTGCCCTTGAGCGAATCCTTGTCGGTTTTGAAGTCGACGTTTTTCGGCGCGATGAACTGCAGCTTGTTCGAGTAGTACGGGTCGGTGAAGTCCACCGCGCCCTTGCGCTCTTCGGTGATCGACAGCGAGGAGACCAGGAAGTCGAACTTCTTGGCGTTCAGCGCCGGGATGATGCCGTCCCAGTCGGAGGTGACCACGCTGCACTCGACTTTCATCTTGGCGCACAGGGCGTCGCCGATGTCCTTGTCGAAGCCGACCACGTTGCCGCTGGCGTCTTTGTTGTTGAACGGCGGGTAAGCCGCCTCGATGCCCATCTTCAGGGTCTCGGCCATGGCACCGGCGCTGAAGGCGAGGGTGACGGCGGCGGCCAGGAAGACCTTTTTAAAATTCTGCATGCATGTTGCTCCGTTAGCGGTTGCTGGACATGAATTGTTTGCAGCGCGCCGAAAGCGGGTTTTCGAACACCTGCTGAGGCGATCCTTGCTCTTCCACCAGCCCCTGGTGGAGGAACACCACTTCGCTGGAGACCTGACGGGCAAAGCCCATTTCGTGGGTCACGAGCAGCATGGTGCGGCCTTCTTCGGCCAGTGCGCGGATGACACTAAGTACTTCCTGAACCATTTCCGGGTCAAGGGCAGAGGTGGGCTCGTCGAACAGAATCACCTTCGGCTGCATCGCCAGCGTGCGGGCGATCGCCGCGCGTTGTTGCTGACCGCCGGACAGTTGCGCCGGGTAGGCGTGGCGCTTGTCGGCGATGCCGACCTTGGCCAGCAGCGCTTCGGCGACTTCGATCGCCTCGGCCTTGCTCTGGCCAAGCACGCGGCGCGGGGCCTCGATGATGTTGTCGAGCACGCTCATGTGTGGCCACAGATTAAAGTTTTGAAACACAAAACCAATCTCGGAACGCAGGCGGTTGATCTGTTTGCCATCAGCGGCAACCAGTTCGCCATTCTTGGCGGGCTTGAGCTTGAGTTCTTCACCAGCCACCAGAATCTGACCCTGGTGCGGGTTTTCCAACAGGTTGATACAACGCAGGAACGTGGACTTGCCGGAACCGGAGGAACCGAGGATCGAGATCACATCGCCGTCGCGGGCGGTCAGCGAGATGCCTTTGAGCACCTCAAGCTGTCCGTAGCGTTTGTGCAAGTTGCGGATTTCAAGCGCGGGCGTGGCCTCAGCCATGTGCGTTCCCATATATGTTGCGCTCCTGCTGTTGGCGGGCCTTCCTGGCGAGGCGGCCAAGCTAGCATAGCGTTTCAATGGCAGCCAACAGCGCTACGAGCGGTAAGCGGATGGCGTGTGGCAGGTTGTCGCATCGGCACAGCAGACTGTCGCCCCATCAACAACCGAACGGGTGTTTGATCGTGAAAACCCGAGGGCGTTGCGTAAAAAAAGGCGCGATGTTGCCAGCTTTGGCGGGGTGTTGGAAGCGCTATCCGGCTGAACGTACACGATTCGCCCTTTTATTGGGCATCCCACACTTTTTCAGTGTGTTTCTGGTGCGCTGATTCGTCTGAAAAGTGAGTCGCAGGGTAACGCTCTGGCGAATTGCCATTAATTTTAAGGACTTGCGATGACTGTCCGGTCGCGTTCAAAGCCGCGGGCCAGAAGACTTTGAAACATTTTGGCGCATTTATTGCGTGCAGAATCTGGAACGCCCCGTTGGTTTCTTTTTACGAGAAGGAAAACCAGACAGGACGGACGCAATCGCTTTCCTCGCAAAGGTAGTTTCGATGAGCAGTACCCCAAGCTCCAATGGCCTCGAACAGGGGCTCAAACCGCGTCATGTGACCATGTTGTCGATCGCCGGTGTTATCGGCGCCGGTCTGTTCGTTGGCTCCGGCCACGCGATCGCTGCCGCCGGCCCCGCCGTGCTGCTGGCCTACGCCGCCGCCGGTACTCTGGTGGTGCTGGTAATGCGCATGCTCGGTGAGATGGCTGTCGCCTCGCCCGACACCGGCTCGTTTTCGACATACGCCGACCGTGCCATCGGGCACTGGGCCGGTTTCACCATCGGCTGGTTGTACTGGTGGTTCTGGGTATTGGTGATTCCGCTGGAAGCCAACGCCGCTGCGACCATCCTCCATGCCTGGTTCCCGGGGATCGAGATCTGGGCGTTCGCATTGATCATCACCATGCTGCTGACGGTCACCAACCTGTTCAGCGTAAAAAACTACGGTGAATTCGAGTTCTGGTTCGCCCTGATCAAAGTCCTGGCGATCATCGGCTTCATCATCCTTGGCCTCGCGGCAATCTTCGGTTTCCTGCCGAACAGCCAGGTCAGCGGCGTGTCGCACCTGTTCGACTCCGGCGGTTTCCTGCCAAACGGCATGGGCGCGGTGCTGGGCGCAATCCTGACCACCATGTTCTCGTTCATGGGAACCGAGATCGTGACCATCGCGGCCGCGGAATCGAAGAACCCGGGCAAGCAGATCTCCAAGGCCACCAACTCCGTTATCTGGCGGATCGGCCTGTTCTACCTGGTATCGATCTTCATCGTTGTGGCCCTGGTGCCGTGGAACGATCCTACGCTGGCCAACCTCGGTTCCTACCAGACCGTGCTTGAGCGCATGGGCATTCCGAACGCGAAAATGATCGTCGACATCGTGGTGCTGGTCGCGGTCACCAGCTGCCTGAACTCGGCGCTGTACACCTCGTCGCGCATGCTGTTCTCCCTCGGCAAGCGCGGTGACGCACCGGCCATGTCAACTCGGGTCAACAAAAGCGGCACGCCTTACTGGGCTGTGATGTTGTCGACCGGCGCGGCGTTCCTCTGCACCTTCGCCAACTACGTGGCCCCGGCCGCGGTGTTCGAATTCCTGTTGGCCAGTTCCGGCGCCATCGCGCTGCTGGTGTACCTGGTGATCGCGTTCTCGCAACTGCGCATGCGTAAACAACGCATGGCCCGCGGCGAGAAAATCGTCTTCAGCATGTGGCTGTTCCCGGGCCTGACCTACGCGGTGATCATCTTCATCGTCGCGGCCCTGACCATCATGCTGTTCCAGGAAGCCCACCGCGTGGAAATCCTCGCGACCGGCCTGCTGAGCCTCATGGTAGTCGCCGCCGGCCTGCTGGTGGCGCGCCGCCGCAAGCTGGAAAACCGTGGTGCGGTGGTGTTGAACTGATCCGCAACGCGTAATGCAAACGGCCGCTGTCAGTGATGACGAGCGGCCGTTTTTGTTTGTGCTGCAGGTGGCGAAACATCGCCACATATCCGTAATCAGCTTTGTTCTCGCAAGAGCATAAAGTCTGAGCTGCCTTTCTCTTCGTCGAACCATTCATCCCAAGTTGTTTCCTTGGGAGTTTTAACGGTTTTGCTTTGAAGGGTCGCAGCTGAGTCTTCTGATTTCGGCAATTGTCCATCCTTGCATGAAGCTGTCTTCTTCACCTGATCTCCTTTTTTGATCGTGCGTGAATGTCAGGTGCAAAAAGTTACTCGGCTTTGGGGGCGCTTTCCTCCAGCGACTTGCCATAAGTATCCAGCGCAATCCCGAAATCGGTGATGAACTGTGGCTCGCTCAGCCAGGCCTGGGCGGTTTCGATGTCCATGCCGTCGGCCCACATGCGGTAGTCGATCAGCATGTCGGCGGCCAGGTGAGTGGCGGCCATGCCTTCGTTCTCGGCGTTTTCCATGTCCAGCAGCTCTGGATGGTCAACGATGATGAACGCCAGTTCGCGCAGCAGGGTCAGTAGCATTTCGTTGCGGCTGACGGCTTCGGCGTCGCGCATTTTGCTGAACATCGCCAGGGTGTATTCCGGGATCGGCTCGTCCAGATGCCCGAGGTTGTCGTCCTGGTCCAGCGGCTTACGGCCGACCATGCGGATCTGCTTGGCTTTGGCCTTGGCGCGTTTGGCGCGTTTCTGTTGTTTGTTCAGGGATGCCATGGGAACTCAGTTCTTCTGTTGGGTTTGTGCGGCGATCGCGTCGGACGCCGCCACATAGTCGGCCTGGAAGGCTGGGGATTCGATCCACGCCAGGGCGCCGGCTTCGTCGGTTTCTTGCGACCACTGGCGATACTCGATCAGCGCGGCGAGGATGAAATCCATCGCGCCTTCTTCGCCTTCCTGCTCGTAGACCAGCTCCAGCAAAGGGTCTTCGAGGAACGCGGTGCACATGGCTTGCTGGCTGATCTTCTCGGCGTCGATCATTTTCTTGAACAGCTCTGTCAGGTCCACCGACCCGAAGTCGATGCGGTCATCGTTCGGGTCCAGTTCGACCGGCGCCTCGGCGCGTTTGCTGCGGTTCTGCTTGGCCTTGGTCTTGGCCCGGGCGGCGCGTTTTTGCTGCTTGTTGGCGGAGGCCATGGTGTGTTCCGTCGTGCGTGGAAAGGGCTCAACTGCGTGGCACTGTCCGCCCGGGTGTGGCGGGGGCCAGCTCGCCGGTGTGCAGCCAGGTCAGAGCGATGGGCCATAGTGTGGCTTGGTATGCGCTGCGAAAAAAGGCGAAATGTCCGACTTGTTGTTCGCCGATGTCCTGCGGCTCGATGCGCAGGTGGGTTTTGTGCGCATGGCTGAAGTAGCCAAGCAGGCGTTCGATGGCCGGGATCGTGCCGTACGGGTCGTCGCTGATGCTGATCGCCAGGGTGTGCGCGCGGACATTGGCGAAGGGCAGGCGACCGCTTTGCTGCAGCAGTCGGCGGCCGCTCGGACGCTGCTCGTAGCGCGCTACAGGTGTGCTCCAGTCGCGAACCACGCCTGAGGGCGTGTCCTCCAGCCAGCCGAGGCGTTTGCCCGGGAAATAGCCACAGATGCGCGTCAGCAGTGGCATCAGCAAATGCCATTTACCAAACATGCGCCAGCGCTGTTCCGGCGCGTAGTCGCGCCAGTAAGCGAACTGCGCGCCGACCGTCACCAGCCGACGAATGACCTGCCCGGATTCGCCAAGTCCCGCCGCGCAACCGCCGAAACTGTGGCCGACCACATCGACGGGCTGGCCGGGGAATTCCCGTTGCGCGCGCCTGAGCATCGCTTCGAAATCCAGCGCGCCCCAGTCGGTCCATGAGGCTTCAAGACCTTTCAGGATTGCCGGGCGCGATTCGCCGATGCCTCGGTAGTCGTAGGTGATCACGTCGAAGCCGTTGGTGAACAGGTAATCGGCGAAGCGCGTGTAGTGTCGGCAGCGTACCGAGGTGGCAGCGTTGATGATGACTACCGGGCGTTGCGGGTCAGGCAGGGTGTGTTGCCAGGTGAAACCGCCGAGCACAAAGCCATCGGCGGCGACTTCCTTGAAGGCCTCCCCCTGTTTGCCTGTCAACACCGGTGACGGTGACTGCATGTCTTGCGTTGCTGGCGCATCCTGACAGCTCATCGCTTTCGACCCTTTCGCGGAGCTGTCAACAATAGCCTTCGCGCCACACGGGAACAATCCGCCGTTTCTATTCAGCGGATTGCAGGAGCAGGCGCTCTTCGATCAGGGCCTGTTCCCGATTGAGTTCGGCGCGCAGTTCTTCCTCACTCGGCAGTATGGTTTTGTAACTGCTGGCGAACAGTTGCTCATTGCCCTTGAGCATCGAGTAACGCGCGACCGAGTCGTTGCTCTCTGCACACAGAATGATCCCGACTGTCGGCTTGTCGCCTTCGCTGCGCTTGAGTTCGTCGTACATGCGCACGTACATGTCCATTTGTCCTACGTCGCGAGCGCTGAGCCTTCCGCTCTTGAGCTCAATGATCACGAAGCATTTGAGCAAATAGTTGTAGAACACCAGGTCGATGTACAGATCTACATCATGAGTACTTAGGCGTTGTTGGCGAGCGACAAAGGAAAATCCCTTGCCGAGTTCAAGAAGGAAGCCTTGCAAGTGTTCGATGAGAGCCTGTTCAAGAGCATCCTCTCTGATCTTGCAGGGCGCAGGCAGCCCGAGAAACTCAAGCAGGACGGGGTCGCGAATGAATTCGCGTGGATTGTTTTTCATCGCCTCAATGTTGATCGAGGCTTCTTCAACCACATCGGCCTTGTCTCGACTCATCAGGAGCCGCTCGTAGTAGAGCGTATTGATCTGGCGATCAAGCGCGCGGCTGGACCAGTTCAGGTTGGCGGATTCTTCCACGTACCATTGACGTGCTTTTGCGTTTTCGACCCGTAACAGCCTGCGATAGTGAGTCCAGCTCAATTCGAGACGCAGTGCGTCTCGAATTGGGAATAACTGATAAAACAGGCGCATCTTGCGAAGATTGGTTCATCAAACCCCTTCCCGAATTGCGCCGTCAGGTCCTTCGCCAACAAGGCCAGCAACCGCTTGCCATACCCCGCCCGCTGCGCCCCTTGCTGTTCAAACTCGACAATATGCCGGCCGATCTGCCAGCAGGTCTGGACTTGAATCGTATCAACCGCACGCAGCACTTTTTGCCGCGCCTGGCGGATCAGTTCGCCCAACTCTCCCAGCAATGAATCGATTTTCGGGTCTTGCGCATCATCAGTTTTTAACGGGTTCATCGGGTCTTCCGCATCATTGGAAACAGGCGCAAAAGCATGCCGGGATTCACCGCTCGGCGATGTCGGGCGAGACTGTGAAGTCAGCAGGAAGGGGGGATGGGTCGTGCAGGACGTTGCCGGCAAAAGGCGTATTGATAGCAATGGTCTGTAGTCCATTTCGTACATGCGCCAAGTACCAATCAATCTAAAACAAGCCTTGCGGTGCCAAATCTAAAAAAGGGTAACGATTGGGTTCTTCAGAACCCGGGAGTCGCCATCATGAAAAACATTCGTTCATTCATGCTGCCGCTCGCTGCTGTCGGTTGGCTGCTGTTGCCTGGCATGTCCCAGGCCGCCAACCTGGAACCGGTCGACAGTGCCGGCGTGCAAGTCCAGCAACAACAGCAAAACGGCATCAACTACCTGTCCGGCGGAATTGGCCTGGACGAGTCAAAAGCCATTCAACAATCCACTGGTTACAACCTGCACATGACGTTCGCGGTGGGCGCGCAAGACCAGTACACCGCTGATGTCGATGTGACGATTCAAAAGGCACCGGGGCAAACCGTGCTGACCCTCACTCAAACGGGGCCGCTGGTGTACGTGCAATTGCCACCCGGTAAATACACTGTGGTCGCCACACGCAATGGCGAAACACGGCGTGACGTGACAGACGTTGGCAGCGGCACTGCGCGCAATCTGGTGTTCCACTGGAATGACGCTGGATAACGTCGGGTGTATTGAAGAATCGAGGCGCGGGTACAATCCCGCGCCTTCCTTTACCCCCGCGTACGCTTGGCCTTCTGCTTGTCGCCGGGCTCGCGCGCCATTCGGTGAATCCACAATCCAATCCAGCCGACGGCTATCAGGAACAGGGTGCCAACGCACTGCGACACGATCTCGAACCAGAACATTCGGGGTTGCTGCGCCAGGGTGTAGGTATGCCGGGGGCCGGAGCGGTTCCAGGTGGTAATGGAGCCGCTGATCAAGCTGTGGACGATCAGATAAGTCGACGCGGCGATAAGGAAGGCGATCAGTACGCCGACCAGCACCGTCAGCCAGAATGCAATCCGGCTCTGGCGATAGGGTGGCGGATGGGGCAGGGGCACGCGGGTTCTTTTCTGGTTCATCGAGCGGATGACCCTCTTCCATAAGGTGCGGCCAAAGTAGCGCGGATCGCCTTTGTTCGAAACCCGTCGCGCATTTGCGCAGCCCAGGAAAAAGGCTGGAATGAGCCGTCATCAAATCGCAGGCATAAAAAAACCCTGAATCTTGCGATTCAGGGTTTTCGGTATTTGGTGCCCAGAGACGGAATCGAACCGCCGACACGGGGATTTTCAATCCCCTGCTCTACCGACTGAGCTATCTGGGCAACGGGGCGCATTAAAAGGGTTTTTCGGATTTACGTCAACGACTTTTTTAAAATTTCTTAAATTAATTCCGTCGCTTACGATTCGCCCCCCGATTTTGCGGGTTTACTCCGCAGGCGGAACGTAGCCTTCAGCTTTGGCGTAATCCTCGCCGGAGAAGTACTTGTCCATTTCGCCCTGAAGATATTTGCGGTCTTCGGCATTCATCATGTTCAGACGTTTTTCGTTGATCAGCAGGGTCTGGTGCTTCTGCCAGTCGGCCCAGGCCTTGGCCGATACGTGGTCAAAAATATCCTGACCTTTGGCGCCCGGGAAAGGAGCGCGGTCCAGCGCGGGCAGTTCTTCTTTGTACTTGCGGCACATGATGGTGCGGGTCATGACAACTCTCCTGCGTTCAATACGGCGGCCGCGCGTTCGAGCAAGGTTTTGACCGGGGCGGCAAGGCCCAGGCGCGGCGGGGTGGCGAGGTTATACCAGAGCCAGTCGGCCTCGGCCACGTGATGGCTGGCCTCCTGTACCTGAACCAGCCAGGGTTCGATGGACAACTGGAAATGGCTGAACGTGTGGACGAGGCTTGGCAGCGCCTGCTGCTCGCCCATGGTCAGCGAATGCTGATCGGCCAGATGTTGCAGGTCGTCGAGGTCGTCGAGTTCCGGCAGGCTCCACAAACCGCCCCACAGGCCGCTGGAGGGCCGACGATAAAGCAGAATCGCGCCTTCTTCGTTGGCGAGCATCGGCATCAGCGTGCGTTTCTGCGGGATGGCCTTGCGCGGTTTGGGGATCGGATAGCGTGTCTCCAGGCCAAGCATGTGCGCCTCGCAGCCCTTTTCCAGCGGACACAGCAGGCAGCTCGGTTTGCTGCGCGTACACAACGTGGCGCCGAGATCCATCATCGCCTGGGTGTAGGCGTTGACCCGATCGTGCGGCGTGAAACGCTCTGCATTGGCCCACAGCTGTTTGGCGACCTTCGGTTCCCCCGGGTAACCCTCCTGCGCGGTAAAGCGCGCCAGAACGCGTTTGACGTTGCCATCGAGGATCGGCGCGCGCAGGCCCATGCTGATGCTGGCGATGGCGCCGGCGGTGGACAGGCCGATCCCCGGCAGATCCATCAGCTTTTCGACGTCCCGCGGAAATTCACCGCCGTACTGGCTGACGACGATCTTCGCGGTCTTCTGCAGATTGCGCGCGCGGGTGTAATAACCGAGCCCGGTCCACAGATGCAGCACTTCGTCCTCCGGCGCTTCGGCCAGCGCTTGCACCGTTGGCAGCGCGGCCATGAAGCGGTCGAAGTAATTGAGCACGGTGCTGACCTGGGTCTGCTGCAACATGATCTCCGACACCCACACCCGATACGGATTGATGTCCTGCTGCCAAGGCAAATCGTGGCGGCCGTGGCGGTCGAACCATTCCAGCACCGCCGTGGAAAACTGCTCCGCTGTCATCGCTTGAACAGCCCCTTCAATGCGTTTTTCAATTCCGGGCTGACCTTGTCGCCGAGTTTTTCATCGATCTTCTCGCTGAGTTTGTCACCGGCGATTTTGGTCGCGACCTGGCCGAGACGTTCGTTGTCCACACGGCAGGCCTTGGCGCCCAGCTCCAGCGGGCCACGGCAACGCAGCGGCCACTCGATGCCGACGAATTTCTCGCCGACCTGACAGGCCGGATCCGGCATGGCGCTGGTGTCGCCTTCGACGATGATGCCGACGCGGTAATCCATGCCCAGCACGCGCAGGTCGATGTCACCGTCGCCTTTGACGGTCATGCCGGGGATGCGCACTTTCAGGTCCGGGTTGCTGGCGATACCGTTGCGAAAGCTCAGGTTGCCCTTGAGTTCCTGGAACGGCGTGTCCTTGCCCCGTGGCTCGCCGCCGAGGGTTTTGCGGTTGAGGGTGGCGATGCCTTTGCACAGTTGCTGTTCAAGGTTGGCGTTGAGCAGCACGCCGTTGTTGATCACGAAACTGGCGTTGCCATTGAGGGTGTCGATCAGCGCCTGCTGGCTGTTGCCGCTGCCGGTAATGCTGCTGGTCAGTGTGACCAGTCCTTTGACCGGCGGATTCTTGCCCTGGCTTTCGAGGATTTTCTCGGCCGGCACACGGTTGATTCTGGTCTGCAGGTTCAGCACCGGCGCACTTGGGCGAACGTCGAGGGTGCCCTTGGCTTCGAAGTCGCCGTTGTACAGGCCGCCCCGCAGGTTCTCCAGGGTCAGCAGGCCGCCCTGGCCGGTGGCTTTGAGCGCGGCGTTCTGGATCGGCAGTTTGTCGAGGGTCAGTTGGCCGAAGGTCAGGTCGGCATCGACGTCGAGTTTGGCCAGACGCTCGACGGGTAGCAGGCGCTCGGTGCTCCAGGCGCTTTTGCTTGGCTTGTCCGGCAGCGGTGTGCTGCCGGCGCCGGCCATGGCGTCGGCTTCGGTGCTGGCGACTTCGGCCTGACGCACTTGCGTGGCGTTTTTGGCTTTTTCCGATTTCGGCGGCAGATAGCGGTCGACGTCGAAGGTGTCAGCCTTGAGGATCGCGCGCAGCGACTGCTTGGCGAAATCTTCCACGGCAATGCGTCCGCTGAAGCTGCTGTCGTCGAGTTTCAGGTTGATGTTGTCGAAGGCCACGCTGGTTGGCGTGGCGGCCACGCGGCTGACCAGTTCGACTTTGCTCAGGCTGCCGGGCGCCATGGCTGGCAGCGTCTGGCCGATGCTGTCGACAAATTTCGCCAGATCGAACTGGGCGATCGAGAGCCCGCCAGTGATCTGCGGGGTCTTGTCGAGGTCGTTGACTTTCAGCTCACCGAGCGCGCGCAACTGGTTGGCGGAGATCTTGATCCCGGTCCATTCGGCGACATTCGCTGCCTTGTCCAGGGAGATCTGCCCTTGGGCGGAGAAAGTCATGGCTTTGCCCTGCAGCGGATCGCCGGTCAGTTCGCCGGACAGTTTCATGTCTTCGAATTTGTAGCGCTGCAAGGCGCGCTCGATGCGCAGCTCGCCATTGAGTTCGGTGCGCACGCGCAGAACAGGCTGATTGGTGCTCAGAAACGCCGTGGCTTTCAGCGGAATATTGGTCGAATCGTGTACCGCACCGGTGCTCAGCTGGATGCTTTCGGCGCTGTACTGCTTGCCGGTCTGCTCGTCGTTGTATTCCACCCGGGCGTTGTTGACGGTCAGGCTGTCGATGTCGAGGCGGATTGGCTGTGGCGGTTTTTCCGGCTGGGCGGGGGCCGCTGCAACAGGCGGGCTGGCAGGCGTCGGGCTGCCGGCAGGCGTGGCGGGAGGTGGCAGCTTGCCGATGTCTTCCCAGTTGCCGTGGCCGTTCTTGTCGCGTTTGAGGCGCAGGTTCAGGCCTTCGACGCGCACATCGCTCATCTGCACTTCGCGGCGCAACAGCGGCAGCACGCGCACGGACAGGCCGAGCATCTGCAGGTCGGCATACGGTTCGGTCGGGTTGATCAGGGTGGCGATGCTGGCCTCATGCAGTTCCAGGCCGAGCCACGGGAACAGGCTCCAGCCGATATCGCCATTGAGCGTCAGCTCGATGTGGGCCTTGTCGCGAGCTATCTGGCGAATCTCGTCTTTGTAGTCGTTGGGATCAAACAGGTGGGTCAGGGCGAAGCCCGCCGCCACAATGATCAGCAACAGCCCGAGAAGTACCAGACCCAGGATTTTGCCGAACGCTTTCATGGGCGAGTCCTTGTAGTTAGTCGAATTCGTAATTTAGCCGGGGAGTATAGCGCTGCATCCGCCCGATTCGGGGCGCTGTCATGTCGCGATGACGTCCAGCGGCAATTGCAATTTGGTAGCCAGCGCCTGAGCTTCAAGGTGTCCGGCCGGTGCCAGCAGGCGCAGTTGGGCTCCCGCTTGCGACGCCATTTTCTGTGCTTGGTTCACCAGCCGCTCGGCTACCCCACGGCGCCGGGTGACTTTTCGTACACACAAATGTGACAAGTACCAAACCCTGTCGTGCCTTGTCAGGCGAGCCGCACCAAGCAGGCGATCGTTGAAACGTCCTGTAATCAAAGAGCCGTCAGCCAGGCTGTTTTCGATCAGTTGAGCGTCCCCGGAAAACGGTGCGAATAGCCATTGCGGAGCGTCACGATAGATTTTTTGCAGGTCCTGTTGATCCTGGTAACTGGCATCGTTCAGCGCTTGGACAGCGATCGGCATGGCTTTTTCCTGTGGGGACGAGATCAGATGACACGAAAAAGGTGATATCAGTTTGGTTTTTCTGTCACGTGCAAATGGTAACCTTCGCCGGTTCGTCCGTCCTTCTGCGACTTAACGTCGCGCCTTCAAGGAGCTTCACCCGAAAAAACGGTCATGCCTGCGTGCATAAAGGCCGAGGGTGAGCAGTGGCTGGCGAACCATACTAATAATTGGGGGATACACAATGAGCACGAGCATCACGGCGGACGGCCTTCGCGCCGACCAGCCTGCGTTCCTGTCCAAGGAACGCATCATCGCCAAGCCCGGTTTCAACCGCTGGCTGGTTCCACCGGCCGCTCTGGCCATCCACCTGTGCATCGGCATGGCCTACGGTTTCTCGGTGTTCTGGTTGCCGCTGTCCAAGGCGCTGGGCGTCACCGCTCCGGTGGCTTGCGCACCGGACATGAGCTTCATCGCTCAGGTCTTCTCTTCGCAATGCGACTGGCCGATCTCCATGCTCGGCTGGATCTACACCCTGTTCTTCATCTTCCTCGGCTGCTCGGCAGCGATCTGGGGTGGCTGGCTGGAACACGCCGGGCCACGCAAGGCCGGTGTGGTATCGGCACTGTGCTGGTGCGGCGGTCTGCTGATCTCGGCACTGGGGATTTATACCCACCAGATCTGGCTGATGTGGATCGGCTCTGGCGTGATCGGTGGTATCGGTCTGGGCCTGGGCTACATTTCGCCGGTCTCGACCCTGATCAAGTGGTTCCCGGACAAGCGCGGCATGGCGACCGGCATGGCGATCATGGGCTTCGGTGGCGGCGCGATGGTCGGTGCACCGTTGGCGACTGCGCTGATGAGCCACTTCGCTTCGCCTGCCGGTGTCGGCGTCTGGCAAAGCTTCGTGGCCATGGCGGCGATCTACTTCGTGTTCATGATCGGTGGCGCCCTGGCTTACCGCGTGCCGCCAACCGGCTGGAAGCCTGAAGGCTGGACCGCTCCGGCAAAGAAAGCGTCGAACGCGATGATCACTCACCGTCACGTGCACGTGAATGTGGCGTGGAAAACCCCGCAGTTCCGTCTGGTGTGGCTGGTGCTGTGCCTGAACGTATCGGCCGGTATCGGCATCCTCGGCATGGCTTCGCCACTGCTGCAGGAAGTGTTCGGCGGCAAGCTGCTGGGCGTCGACGTGCCGTTCGGTCAACTGGACGCCGGGCAACTGGCTTCGATCGCCGCGATCGCTGCCGGCTTCACCGGTCTGCTGAGCCTGTTCAACATCGGAGGTCGCTTCTTCTGGGCTTCGTTCTCGGACTACCTGGGACGCAAAAACACCTACTTCGTGTTCTTCGCCCTCGGTTTTGCCCTGTACGCGCTGATCCCGAACATGGGCCATCTGGGCAATGTTGCGCTGTTCGTGGCGGCGTTCTGCATCATCCTGTCGATGTACGGTGGTGGTTTCGCGACCGTTCCGGCGTATCTGGCTGACCTGTTCGGCACGCAGATGGTCGGTGCGATCCACGGTCGCCTGCTGACTGCCTGGGCCGCCGCCGGCGTGCTCGGTCCGGTGCTGGTGAACTACCTGCGTGAGTATCAGCTGAGCATCGGCGTTGAACGCGCCGCCGCTTACGACATCACTCTGTACATCCTTGCGGGCCTGCTGGTGCTGGGATTCCTGTGCAACCTGCTGGTGCGTCCGGTGGCCGACAAGTACTTCATGACCGACGCTGAACTGGCCGCCGAACAGGCGCTGGGCCACGATAAAGGTGCTGATGCCAGCACCGTACTGGAGTGGAAAGCCGCACCGGGCAGCAAGCCGCTGGCGATCGCCGCGTGGCTGGCGGTGGGTATTCCGTTGGCGTGGGGTGTGTGGGTGACCCTGCAGAAGACGGCGGTACTGTTTCACTAAGGTGTTAGCTGGATAAACACCGAACCTGTGGGAGCGAGCTTGCTCGCGAAGGCGCAGTGTCAGTCGACATCAGTGTTGGCTGAACTACCGCATTCGCGAGCAAGCTCGCTCCCACATTTGTTTTCGGGGTGCCTGTAATGGCTTGTATGGACATGTCTACCCGCGACAGCCGGGGCTTCTGTCCGTCAGGCATCTCACGTCGCGTGTTTCTGTTTCGGCCCCGCGTGCCTATAATGGCTGCCTTTTTCGCCCAATGATTTTGCGGAGCTGGTGATGGCCGCCCGTTGCCGGAACGTGGAGGCCGAAGTACGGGAACGTTTTGTCGGCGGCGGCGAGCATCAGCCAGGCGAGGATCGGCGTGGCGATCATCAGCACGTACAGCGCCAGGTGCATCAGGTGCGAGATACCGGTCTG
>Ga0153923_100312_pt1 | contig 18170 bp, 16 predicted proteins | sample TSNJ007MetaG_FD_104682 | JGI IMG/M metagenome (GOLD analysis project Ga0153923, IMG submission 104682) | Attine ant fungus gardens microbial communities from New Jersey, USA - TSNJ007 MetaG | ecosystem: Host-associated > Fungi > Mycelium > Unclassified | place: USA: New Jersey, Brendon T. Byrne... | reverse complement strand
TCAGTACCACCCTTTAATATATCCACAGACCCGTCTTCATTAAGTTTTGCAATGGCGGCAGAACCGGACGGTGTTCCGGTAATTTTGCAAGTAAGACATAATCCTCTGCCCCTATATCTGCCATCCCAATTCTCTTTTTCGATTGGCTGATCCCAGTCTAATCCTTTTGCTGCCGCTTCTAAACACTCTTTAATCCCGACACTAAAAAGCTTTTCTCCAGTATGGGTGGTATATCCATCTTCCCAAAGATTCATTTCCCTAAATTCATATGGCTTAATATCAAGAACTTTGGCTATATCATCCATATGACATTCGCAGGCCCAGGATACTTCTTGAATCCCAAAGCCTCTATATGCACTGGTTGGCAATTTATTTGTAATCATGGAATAAGAATCAATTTTTACATTTTTTATTTTATAAGGACCGCAACAAGCATATGTAGAAAGGTAATTCAAACGAGGGGCTCCATTAACATAAGCTCCTGAGTCCTGAAGATTAAATACCTGCCTTGCAACAATTTCTCCATTCTTCATTACACCTGATTTGATTTTGATTACTTGTGCACCTCTGGAATATGCTCCTTGAAACTCATCTTCTCGGGAAAAGATTAGTTTGACCGGCCTTCCCTTTGATCTTTTAGACAGTGCGGCCACAAGCGGCTCTGCCCGCAGTTCCCACTTGTTACCAAAGCCGCCGCCAATCGGAGGGATAATCATTCTTACTTTATTTTGCGGTAAGCCAAATGCACGAGCTAACTGTCCTCGCATAAAGAAAGGTGATTGGGCACAAGTCCATACTACAAGTCCATCTCTATCAAACTTTGCAATCGCTCCATGCCCTTCTATACAGACATGCTGTATTCCCGAAGTCTCGTATTCACCTTCCATTACATAATCTGCCTGCGCAAACCCTTCTTCCACATCCCCCTCATAAACCTTTGTATGTTGACACACGTTACTGTCTTTTTCATAAAACATTTCATGATGGGTGTTAAGTTCTTCCCAGTTGTGGAAAATCACTTCGCCTTTAAATGATTCTTCTACTGACAGAACCGGTTTTAAAACTTCATATTCAATTTTTACTTTTTCACATGCCGCTTTTGCAATTTCTAAAGTTTCAGCTGCAATGGCGACAACGGGTTCACCCCAATACATCACTCTTTTATAAGCAAGTGTAGGCATCTCTGCTGCATAATGTCCAATTCCAGTATGCTCATCCTCGCCAGTAATAATAACTGCAACTCCTTCGATCTCTTCTGCTTCCGAATAATCAATGCTCTTAATATTTGCATAAGCATGTGGGGATCTAACCAACGCAGCGTAAAGCTGATGAGGTTGATTCAAATCAGCAATATACTGGGTCTCGCCCGTTACTTTCCCTATTGCGTCAGGTCTTTCCACCTTTTTCCCAACATAGACAAATTCTTGCTTTGACATAATTACCTCCTGTACTTACTACAGTGCGTTTGGCTTAACAATAACCTTAAGCGAGTGATCCAATCTTCCATTAAATACTTCAAACGCCTTTTTATATTCTTTCATAGGAAATTCATGTGTAATCAACTGTTCCATATCTTCCTTATAATTGTTTGCCAATATAATTGCTTTTTCCAATGTGTTTGGATTTGCTCTATTGCCCAAGAAGTCAATTTCATCTAAAACAAGTTTTCTGATTGGGATTTCTACCGCTTCCTTTGGCAAACTAATGGTTGAAATGCAACCACCTCTGGCAATCACATCCCAGGATTGCTTAATCCCCGAAGCTGTACCAGCACATTCCATCACGCGTTTTACTCCCAGACCACTTGTTTCTTTCATGATAATTTCAACCATATCATCTGTTTTATAATTAATCGGAATTGCTCCCAATTTAGCCGCCTGTTCAAGCCTTCTCCCGCTGCCGGTAACAAAGATTTTTCCTGCGCCTAAACTCTTGCAACAGATGATAGCCATCAGACCTTGAGCCCCTGCCCCATTTACGAGAACACTGTCTCCTGATTGAATGCCGCTTCGTTCCACCATGTGTAATGCAATACTTAATGGATCCATACATGCTGCGAGGTTATAATCCATGTAATCCGGTATTTTACTTATACTTTTAATTGAAACTTTTATGTACTGGGCGTAGGCCCCCGGAGTAATATGTCCATACATATTGTGAATCTTATCTTTTCCGTAGTTTAAGCAAATTGTCCAACGCCCTTCCATACAGTTCCGGCAAAATCCACAGCCCATATTGGCAATTCCAGCTACTCTGTCACCGATACTCCAGCCATAAAGTTCTGAATTCTGACCTAACTCAACAACTTGGCCTGACCATTCATGACCTGGTATAAGCGGGAATTCTTTTGGCCAAAATCCCGGGAAATCCCCGCCGATGATATGCGGATCCGTTCCACATATTGACGTAGATTCAACTTTGCAAAGGACTTCATTTAAACCCGGCTTAGGTATTTCAACTTCTGTATATTCCAAATCATTTGGTCCATTTAACCTTAGCGCCTTCATAACTGATTCCATCTCTTCACCTCACTTAAACTAACTTTTCGATTTCATCAAACAGAATCTGCGGAGATTTTGCACGAATCATATAAAATGGAATCTGATCGCAAAAATTCTTACAGAATGTTCCTCTCTTTTCCCTTCGCTCATTGGTATCAATAATAGGCATTACCAGACCGCCTTCAGCGCTAAGTAATTGATTCAAACCAAAGAAATTCATTAATGAATGGAAGGACTGATAACATTTTTCAAATATTTCCATACTAACAACCTGAGTATCAAAATGCCCATCAATTCCTGGCATAACAGCAATGTCAATCTTCAACGGTCCATCAACATAATTCATTTCCGGTTCTTTGTCCCAAAACTTTAATACACCTTCGTCCTGATTCGGCAAATCACTTCGCTCTGTTCCTTTTGCTCTTTTACGAATGTATACATTCGTGGAACCATATAATGCCGTGCCCTCATCATCTGTAACCGTAGTTTCTGTCGAGAAGATCTTCCCGCCTCTTCTGCAGCCTTCTAACTGAGACATTGATTTGCCGTGATTGTTTTCACCACCTACGAGCAAAATTGTCTTTCCTTTGTAGACAACACAAGATGAGTGGAACGGATGCAATCCAATCTTATCCATTTCATTAGCAAGCATACTAACCATAATTTTATTCAATTCGCCTTCTTCCCAGTTACCATCCAGCGTTAAAACACCATTTTCATATTTGATATTTTTCGGCTGGTTATCAATATTCCAAACAATATCCGCCTTGTCTTTTGTGATTTCTTTACTGATTTTCACATCTGCAAGCCGATAATTTAAAAAGGTATCATCCTCCACCAAAAAGTCTCTTTTTGCATTGCTAACCACATCGATTCTCACGATTGCTTTGTTACTGCTAATCTGTTCACTATAAGTATTCATCATTTTCTCCTTTATATTTTTGATTTTATTTCCAATGTACCATCGGCAGACCGGCCACCGGCACCTCAAAGTAAGGTATATTAGTTGCTCGCAAAGAACCTATGTACACGGTTTTTCTATCTCTTCCACCAAATGTTACACTCGCCATCCAGGGCGCGATTCCTCTGCCTGTTTCAAATAGTATTTCATTTGTCACTTGCGCTTTCTTAAATGCTTCATCGAGTGCTTTTACTTTTACAGGATCTCCTTCATCTAAAAGCACTCTATATTCTCCGTCTGGATCAATCACCCAGATTTTATCTGAATAAACACTGGTACCCCATAGATTTCCGTACTCATCAAACGCAATTCCATCTGGGTATGCTCCGGCCCCCATGTGTGTTGGGCCAAAAACCTGACGGTCATGAAGGTCTCCATCAACATCACATCTAAATCGTAAAATCCGTCCCCCTGTTGTCTCTACAACGTATAGGTACTCTTCGTTAGCATCAAATCGGACCTCGTTAGTAAAATGTAGGCCGTCTGCAACAATATGAACACCTCTTTCATCATATCTGATGATATAGCCATCCGCTAAATTGGGATCCAAAGCATCAAGCCAATTCTTTTTCATAGTGGTAATCGTAATCCATATCCTATTCTTTGAATCTCGATAGACAAAATTCACTTTGCCAATCGGCTTTCCTTCAATTGTATCAAATAGGATTTTTGTGTCCCCTGTTTTTCGATTCATTATCTCAAGACAGTCCGTGCCAAAATTTGAAATTAAAATATCACCATCTTTTGAAAAAGCTAATCCATTTGGTAGTGTTCCGCTAAAAAACCTGTCAACATTGTCTGAGCCATGTTCTATTTTATCAGCATACTTCTGAGTAATAATCTCTTGATTACCATCTGGCTTAATATGACATACCCCACCTCTTGCATCTGCTGCCCATAAACTACCATCTGGTTCAGCTAAAATGCATTCCGGACGTTGTAAATCTGTTCCGATGAATTGAATTTTATCCCTGTTAATGTAAAAATCTTTAATTGGGTTATCTGCTTTCATCTTACACTCCTTTCTGTGTAATTGATAATTTATAATTGATAATCGATTATGTTTTTAATAATATACCGACCTAAGAGTTTTGTCAATATGAAATCGATTATATATAAAATTTAGTGATTATCGCCAAGCATCCTCTTTGAATTTTGTTACAATCTTATAATATGTAACTATGGAAAATTAGAAGGTGGGTTTAGGTTGAAAATAGTTCAGATAATCGGACATCCTGTTGATGGGAACTTCCCAATAAGATAAAAAAGGCGGTTGTATAGTCGATACAAATTCGCCTACTCCGCCATAAAATCTTGTGCTGGTTCAACTGTTCCTGTTTTTAGCAATTAATCCTCGTCGTCAGCATAAAAATTTTTATTAAACTTCTCAAAACTTTCTTCTATATGTTTATGTAAAGCCTTTTCCAATCCATCAGCATCTCTTTTTCTTAAATATGTTACTATTTCTGTATGTCTACTGGCTATTTCTTTTGCATTCATAGTCGTATACTTTGATGTAATCCGTGACCAACTCCCAAGTCGAACATTCTTGCATACACTTATTAATAATGAATTATGGGAAGCTTCAATAATTGAATTATGGAACATCTGGTTTAGTTTAGATCTTCGCTCATGATCTCCCCTCTCAGCTGCATCAATCATTTCTTTTAAAAGGTCCTCAATTATATCAAGTTCTTCTTCAGTGATATTTTCAGTAGCCAAGCGACCTGCTAGTCCCTCTAATTGAGAGCGCACAATAAAGTACTCATGCATTGATTCCTTACCAAATTTTTTTACTGTGGTTCCCTTATAGGGTTCCACTGAAACTAAGCCTAACATTTCAAGGCTTTTTAATGCTTCTCGCACAGGTGCTTGACTAACATCAAATTCCTTAGCTAATGTATTTTCGACTAATTTTTCTCCTGGCTTATAATCACCATTTAGTATTGATTCCATTATTTCTTCTCTTATTTGCTCACTTAATACTTTCTTTGGTAAAGCTCTTCTCGGCATAGTTCCACCTCAGTCTAATTATTTTATAATATCTATTATTGATAATTATAAAGTATGGTACACTAATTGTCAAATGCTAAGACAGTAGCTTGCTTTTTATCCAAATACTTTTAATTGAATTGAATTTTCATACTTAGTCATGTATAATATTTAATGATAATACGGCATTACATGATCAGCAAGTAAATGGAAATCGAGGTGTGAAATTGTGAGTATTATAATTGCAGCCAAAACAAAGACAGATATGGTAGTAGAAAATGTAATTCAGACGATCGCAACACAAAATTACAAACCAGGTGACAAAATTCCGCCTGAAAGCTATTTTGTGAAAGAATATGGGGTCAGCAGAGTTACTGTAAGGGAAGCCTTTAAACGGCTTAGCAGCATGGGCGTTGTGACAATAAAATCAGGCGACGGAACTTTTGTTAATGCCATCAAACCCTTTGAATTCAAGGAGGCACTTCTCCCATTATTAACAATTAACCCTGATGTGATAGAGGAAATATATGAAACACGTATTTGCATCGAATCTTATATTGTCGAACTTGCCGCTTTAAGGAAGACAGATAATGACCTTGCCGAATTGTCAATGACAATCGAGCACATGACAGAATGTTTAAACTCTAAAGACATTGATAAATACAGCCTATATGATGACCAGTTTCACAATTATCTGGGTAAAATGTGTGGCAACACCACCTTGGAAAGTATCTATGAATCCCTTATGACCGTACGGAAAGCCAATATCGCCAAAAGTAACAAAACGGATGATAACCTGACCGTATCAATCCAAGAACATCAAGATATTTATAATGCGATCAAGCGGGGAGATGCTGAAACATCCAAGTACGTAATAAAAAAACATCTGCTCCGTTCAAAGAAGAATATGCTAAAAGATATGAATCGTCTGTAAGGAACGAAACAGGGCGTTCGCCTACAAGTTGTTTCACAACCTAAACGTCCTGTTTCCAAGCCCTTTGCATATGTCGCTTCGCCCCTTTCATTAGGAAATCCAAAAAATCTGATATGGCTATCTCATATGAAATTCTGCACAAAATAAATTTCAATATTTGTCAATCTATACAAAATCACAAATAGCACTTGCTTTTTTGTTGATTCTTTGTTATTATTCAATCATCAAAGGTAATACCGCATTACCGCTATACCTATTATCATTTTATGGAGGTGGAATCTTTTGAAACGAAAACTAATTATGTCTGCGGCAGAAGCGGTTTCTCTTATTCGCGACGGTGAAGTTGTTGCACTGGGCGGCTTTATCGGAAGTGGTCTGGCAGAAACAGTGAATCGAGAAGCTGAACAGCAATTTCTTGAAACCGGTCATCCACGAGATCTTACCCTTATTTTTGGAGCTGGCCAAGGCTCTAAAGACGGGTTGGGCAATGAACATTATTCTCATGAAGGAATGATTCGACGAGTCATTGGCGGTCACTGGGCAAAATGCCCTAAAATGGGCAAAATGGCGAATGAGAATAAAATAGAGGCCTACAATTTACCGCAGGGTGTTATTTCGCAAATGTACCGCGATATCGCAATAAAACGTGGCTTCACAATCTCACATGTCGGACTGAATACTTTTGTAGATCCTCGATTAGAGGGCGGGAAATTAAACTCCATTACGAAAGAGGATTTTGTGAAATTAATTGCGCTTGAAGGGCAGGAGTTGTTGCTATATAGGCATGTCCCTATCGATGTATGCATCCTTCGCGGCACCTATGCTGATGAACGTGGCAACGTAACGCTTGAGCATGAAGTAGCACCGATGGATGGGACAACTCTGGCTCAAGCCTGCAAAGCCAGTGGCGGAAAGGTTATTGTGCAGGTAAAGCAAATCGTTAAAGCTGGTACCCTTGACCCGCGAATGGTAAAAATCCCGGGAATTTATGTTGATGCGTTGGTACTTAGCACCCCTGTCGACCATGAACAATCGATTGGGACGTACTATGATCCTTCTGTCAGCGGTGAGACTCATATGCATATAGAAAAGAAATCAGAAATGAAACTGGACAGCAAAAAAATTATTGCCCGCCGCGCCGCGCTTGAATTGCAAAATGGTGCCGTAATCAATCTTGGAATTGGCGCTCCTGAATATATCGCTGCTGTTGCCGTGGAAGAAAATATTGATGAAGATATTACACTGACGATTGAGTCAGGAATTGTAGGTGGTATTGCATTAAGTGCAAATCAGTTTGGTGCTGCCCGCAATCCGGAAGCCATTATTGACCACCGCCAACAGTTCGATTTCTATGATGGCGGCGGAATTGATCTTGCTTTTTTAGGTCTTGCTGAGGCAGATACATATGGAAACGTTAATGTCAGCAAATTTGGTGAACTGGTGGCAGGCTGCGGTGGATTTATCAATATTACCCAGAATGCTAAAAAGGTATTTTTCTGTGGAACATTTACCGCAGCCGGTTTAAAAACAGAAATCTGTGACGGGAAATTAAACATCTTGCAAGAAGGAAAAAAAAGTAAATTTGTTAAGGCGGTACAGCAAATTACATTCAGTGCAGATTATGCCAAGAAAAGAAAACAGCCTGTTATGTTTATAACAGAGCGGGCAGTATTCCGCCTGGAAGAAGATGGTTTACATTTAATTGAAATTGCACCTGGCATTCAGATTGAGCGGGATATCCTTCCGTTTATGGATTTTAAACCAATTATTGATGATAATCTGTGTAAAATGGATAAAAGGATATTTCAAAATCAACCAATGGAACTGTACAAAACATTCAACCAATTATAATAAGGAGATCATTATGAGCAAAACTATTATTACGGCTGCCATTACCGGTGCCATTCACATTCCGTCTCAATCAGAATATCTTCCGATTACACCGGAAGAAATTGCAGAAGAATCCATTCAGGCTTGCGAAGCAGGTGCAGCTGTCGCCCATATTCATGTGAGAAATCCAGAAAATGGGAAACCCGCTGCCGATACAGCCCTTTTTCGGCAAGTATGTGAAAAGGTAAAAAAACACTGTGATATCATTTTATGTCTGACCACTGGTGGTGATCCAACAACTATGACAATTGATCAACGACTTCAGCCAGTAACTGAACTGCAACCAGAATTAGCGTCATTTAACGGTGGTTCATTCAATTTTGCACTGCACCCACTGGCTGACCGGATTGAAAACTATCGCTTTGACTGGGAAAAAGATTACCTGCTCAAAACGGAAAATAACATTCACAACAATACCTTCCAGTCCATGCGTATGTATGCCGAAGCTTTTAATCGTGTAGAGACAAAACCAGAATTCGAAGTGTATGATATGGGTCAAATAAATAATATTCGCTACCTTATTGAAAGCGGGCAAGTCAAGGGGCCTGTTTACATACAGTTTGTTTTAGGAATACTCGGCGGCATGCAAGCAACGGTTGAAAACCTGGTACTTTTAGTAAGTATGGCCGAAAAGACTTTGAAGCGGGACAATTTCATTTGGTCAGTGGTAGGGGCTGGCAAACAGCAGATGCTCCTTGGCGCAGCAGCACTGGCAATGGGCGGGAATGTTCGTGTCGGTCTGGAGGATAGTATTTGGCTGAGCAAAGGCAGAAAGGCCAAAAGCAATGCAGAACAGGTAGCGAAAATCATCCGGATAGCAAAAGAAATGAGCAAAGAAATCGCTACTCCTGACGAAGCAAGAGAAATTCTTGGTACAAAGGGACTGGATGCAGTCAATTTTTAGGAGATCGTTTATGAATACCAATCAAAGCAAAGAGAATGAGTACGAGATATCGGAACGGGCTATGGATCAACACTCCGCAGCCCGTTCTCACTCTTATTCTTCCATCAATTTCTCAACAATATTAATTACACTTTCTACTCCTATACCTGCTGCCTGCCTGGCCAGTTCCGCCGGAACCTCATACATTCCCCGTTCTGTCAGTGCGGCAATCAGCATCGATAAATTTACTCCCGCCAATGCCTGCAAATCATATCCTTCCGAAATCAACTGAACAATTGCATTGGAAGGTGAACCGCAGAATAAATCAACCAAAACCAGATATGGCATATCATTGTTGAATTCTGCAAGTTTTTCTTTCAAATTTTCAACCAGACTATCCAGCGACTGATCTGGCCGGAACGCTAAATACGAAAAATTTTCCTGCTCACCCAAAACCATTCCAACCGTGTGATACATACCGGCAGCCATCTCACCATGTGTCATAACTAAAATATTGATCATATATCTGGCTCCCCCTAGAAAACATGTAATAATGAACCAATCGTGCCAATAACAATCAGCATAAGCAGTAATTTAATAACTGACATATTCTTTTTATCATGTAGATACCAGGTTACCATTATTATAATAAAAGGAAGCAGTCCCGGCATTAATCCGTCCAAAATCCCCTGCAGCTGGGTGGTACTTTCTCCATTCGTCCAGGAAATAGAAGTTGCCAGCGACACAAACTGGGCTGACAAACCACCTACTACAGTAAGACCCAGGATGGATAAAAAAGCAGTGGCCCTGGCAATCATTGCCGGTGAGAAGATCTCCGAATCCATAATCTTCATTCCCTCACGGAACCCAAACTGTACTCCCCAAAGAGTAAAACCAACCGTAATTGCGGTCCATAATACCATAAAAATAATCGGCCCCATAACATTGCCTTCCAAGGCAAGCCCCATACCGAAGCTTAACAGCAATGCATTACCGGTACTGGCAAACAACGAATCTCCAAGTGCTGCCATCGGACCCATCAGTCCGGATTTAATTGCATTAAACACATCATCCGGAATATCCTCACCGTTGGCTTTTTGCACCTCCATCGCGGCAACCGCACCTACAAGGGGAGAACCGATGGTCGGCTCGGTATTAAAAAATGACATATGACGGCTCAATGCATGCCCCATCTCTTCTTTATTCTTACAAATCTTCTTCAGAACAGGCACCATACTCCAGGCAAATGCCACATTCTGCATACGCTCCCAGTTCCAGGCAGACGTATTTGACATCAGCCAGCGAACACCAACTTTATAAATATCTTTTTTGGATACTTCCGGATTCATTTTTTCTGCCATTAGTATGCCTCCTCCTGTTCTGATTTGTGTAACATGCTGATCATCGCAAGACCAATTCCAATCAGTGCAACTGTAAAGATAGGAAGTCCAAGTGCAGCAATCAAAATGTAGCCGATTATGAAATAACCGATTAGTGACGGTGTTGAAAGAAGCATCTTAAGCAGAACTGCCATTCCAAGTGCCGGAAGAATTCCGCCGATAACCGTAATAATACCGGTCAGCCACTCTGGAATAAACTGTACAATATTCTGTGCTGCAGATGCACCAAAGTATAAAACTAAAAATGCCGGAACAAAACGAAAAACAAATGCAATCATCTGGGGCAGCCCGATCGTCATAAATGTCAATTTTGCAACATCTCCTTCTGCTGCATACTGATCCGTTTTATGTACCAGGAAGGAGTTGATGGTTGCAAACAGCTGCCATACAAACGTCCCGATAAGCCCCAGCGGTACCGCAATCGATACTGCCATTTCCGCAGATACTCCGGTGGAAAGAGCCAATGCCGTTCCCACATAACCGGCAATATTAATATCCGATGCCATCGCTCCGCCCGGTGTTACCGCACCAATATAAAGAGCATTGATCGTAGCGCCAATGATAATTCCGTTTTTTACATCTCCCATAATCAAACCAACAATCAGACCGGCTACCAGCGGCTTACCAAAGACATGATAAGAAACGCCCTGCCCTCCCAGCCATGGAGTTGCGATCCATGCCAGATAAGTAAATAATGCAATGAGTACAGCTTGAATTAGTGTCATACCAGATCCCCCTTATATTAAAATTTATTGACAGCCTGCCCAGGCACTGTCTGCATATAAATTTCTACATTATCAAGTGCTTTTAAAGCGGTTACGGCAGCAGCATTATCATCATCCAAATGAACCGTCTGTGCATATTTCTTTCTGCCGGGAGCCATCCCCACATTGCCGACATTCACAGTCCAGCGATAGGAAAGATTCGCTTCAATCAATGCCTTAGCCGTAACTGGTGCTTTGGTAATAATCATGACATCGCTTTCGTTATAATTATTCAAAATCTTCACACCCTCTCCGGCAGTTACAATCACTAATTCTACATTCTTCGGTGTAGCCATCTTCAAAGCCTTTGTCACGATGGCATTGTTAGCGGCCGTGTCATCCACGGCAATGATTACTTTTGCCTTTAACTGCTTTAACCATGCAGTCACTACCTGTCCGTGTACCAAACGATCATCTACTCTTAAAAACATAACATCCCTCCATAAATATAGTTTTTTAACCTGATTAAAGCTAATGTTTACTACGCTCTGACTCTCTCCAATCGTCCTGATAACCACTCAGCAAGTCAACAAACCGTTTTGCCGTCAAGTGCGGTCTGGTAATGGCACTGCCAACAACTACCGCATGTGCCCCTAAGAAAATACACTTCATTGCATCCTCCGGTGTATAGATATGACCTTCCATCAAGATATAAGCATCCTCCTTAAAATCTCTGCACATTCTTGCAAACTCTCTCATATCCGGCATTTCAATATCTTTCGTCGCTGCAGTGTATCCATACAAAGTCGGTCCAATAATGTCAGCCCCCATTTCCACAGCACGCTTCGCCTCATCATATGTAGAAACATCCGCAAATGTTATTGCTTCCGGAAGTGCCTTCTGAACCTGATTCAAGAGTTCATATGCGATGGTCTTCCCGTGGGTCATCTGCTCGGTACAGTCCATGGCAATGATGTCTGCACCAGCTTCCCAAACCTGTTTGGCAGCATCCAGCGTTGGTGTGATAAATACATCCGTGTCATCATGCCAGATTTTATAAAGGCCGATAATCGGAAGGTCAACAGTCGCTTTGATTGCACGAATCTGCTCTGGCGAATTCGCCCGGATTCCTACCGCACCTGCCCATTTAGCTGCTTGTGCCATTTTTACTACAATGTCCTCACTGTAGATCGGATCATCATGCTGCACCTGACAGGACACAATCAATCCACCCTTAAATGATTCAAGCAAAGCTCGCTTTTGTGGATCATTTGTTTTCATGGAAACTTCCTCCTTGTATCTTTGATTAGTTCTCATTATAGCACAATCGGCATTCATGCGCAATCATTTTTTATCAAATTTAATCATTTTTATCTTTTTTTATCATCCGCGTGCAAATTTATAATACAAAAAAATCATATCAGCGGCTTTTACACCTTCTGATATGATTCACAATTTGTCGATTCTGCCTATGTCAAAGTAAAGATTAAATTCTCGGGATACTCGATACCAGCCTCCGGATTTCTTGTCCCATTACAAATAATATTTGTGAATGCTGATGTTTCCGCCAACTTTAAGTAATTGCGTCGATTAAGCTTGCTGTGATCTACCAGTAAATATGATTCATCGGAATTTTCAAGTGCGATCCGTTTCATCAACAAGCTTTCCATCTCTGTCGTATAGACCATATTCTGATTTAAATCGATTCCGGAACATCCCAAAAATGCCTTGTTAAAATAAAACTGCTTTAATACATCTTGTGCAACCGGCCCGACATTGATGCTATAATAAGGCCTGTGCTGTCCGCCGATGACAAAAATATCGGCTACCGGATTTACCGCACTGCTGATCAAAAGCTCATTATAAGTGACGATTTTCACCTTACGCTTTTCCAAAATTCTCATCAACGGCACCATCGAAGTTCCGGCATCTAAAAATACACTGTCATCATCCTGCACATATCTGGCGGCAAACTCTGCCACATTCTGCTTTTCTTTTTTGTGGAGCATCTTTTTTTCCTTCATCGTAAGTTCAGCCCCATCGGTTGATACTTCCTGATTCTCATCCAGAGTTGCTCCCCCAAGTACCCGCTTTAATTTCCCTTCCCTTTCCAGTTTCTCAAAATCCCTTCTGGCTGTTACTTCGGAGATTTCAAGCTCCTTTGAAATTTCCTTTAAAATAATAATCCCCTTCTCATTCAACTGTTGCATTATATATCGCTTACGCTCTGATGCTATCACGGCCTGACACCTCCATAAGATTAGCTTTTATTCTCTATGTTATCACATTTTATCATTTTTGAACACTATACTTTTATCTTATGCTCCAATTCTGGATTCCATATGAAGCTCCAGTGCATATTGATGAAACTCTTCTAAATCCTCCTCCTGCATCATCTTCTGGCTCATTTGATAATCCAGCCCCATCTTTTCATATTTCACCTTCCCAAGAGTATGGTAAGGAAGAAGATTCACGTTCTTAACCCCCATATGTTTCAGGTATCGCAGAGTTTCTCTAAGCAATTCCGGCTCATAGTTAAATCCTGGTATGACAGGCATTCTCACATTTACCTTGTCTGCATTTTTCTTAATCAAATAACCCAGATTTTCCTTGACCAATGCTCCATTTCCGCCAGTAACTCTTTTTAAAACTTCGTCATTCAGATGTTTGAAATCATAGAGAAAATGATCAATATATGGCTCTGCCAGCTGGAGACGCTTTAACGGGTAACTCCCGGTTGTTTCAACAGCCGTATTCAAACCTCTGGCTTTCGATTCCATTAATATAGAAAGAAGTCCTTCCATCTGGACAAATGGCTCACCGCCGCTAATGGTAATTCCGCCGCCGTTGGAATTATCATAATAATCCTTATCCTTCATAACTTCTTTCATGATATCATCCAGTTCCCTATCATTTCCCTGAAATTCAACCGCATCAACGAGACAACTTTTTTCACAAGCCCGGCAGTGTATACAACGTTTACTGTCATAATGAAAATTCCTGTCTTCATCAAATGTAATTGCTTTTGTGGGACAAACTTTCTCACAAGTCCTGCAGCCAACACATCTGGCTTTTGTATACAACAATTCCGGGGTCAACGACTGTGTTTCCGGGTTTGCACACCAGGGACAGAACAACGGGCAGCCTTTAAAAAAAACCGTAGTCCGGATCCCTGGTCCATCATGGGTAGCGAACCGTTCAATATTGGTCACTTTAATCATACAATGTTCTGCTCAGCAGTTCTTCCTGAATATCTTTTGTCAGATTGACAAAGACTGCACTGTATCCTGCTACACGAACGACTAAGTCCGGATAATTCTGAGGATTTTTTTGTGCATCTTCAAGAATGCCATGGTCCACGACCGTTACCATGAGCTGGCATCCTCCTTTCTTAAAGTAGGTATCAAACATCATCTTAATCTTCTTCCGGTCTTTATTAAACATCCGCGGCGTAAATTTGATGTTTTGAACACTTCCTCCGTGGTATTTCGCCTTAAACTTACACAGTGAATTCAGACATGCGGTCGGTCCGCTCTTTGCTGCTCCCCCCTGAGGGTTATTGGCCGGATTTAAGAATACTCCGGTCTTTCTGCCATCAAGGCTGGCAAAGGTTTCATGTCCCCAATCGGTATTGGTTTGGTTATTGGAAATCACAATCAGGAAATAGTCCATTCCGATGTCAATCCCCCGCTGACGGTTTCCCAATGCTACAAACTCATAGAGATCATTAGCCAACTCATCACACTCTGCTTTATCATTTCCGTACTTATCCTGGTCAAGCAGGTCTTTACGAATCCGATCATAACCTTCAAAATTTGCAAGCTGTGCCTCATGGAGTTCTGAAAGCGTATACTTCTTATCCAGAAAGACCAGCTTTTTGATTGCCCACAGAGCGTCACTGGAATTGATATTTCCATAAGTTTCATTGGTTCCGCCCAGTATTTCAACACCGCCATCCAGAATGGCCTTCCCTCTGCCAATGCAGTCATCCATCAAAATCGAGTCAAACAGGAAAGATACTTTTTCATTCATTACTTTATACGAATAATATTGTGCCTTTGCACTTAAATCCAGATAGTAACCAAGCAGTTCTTTGTATTTTTCATAAAGTTCTTCAAAGGTGTTAAATTCCGAGCAATCAGGAATTTCCACGATTCCGCTTTTACGCCTTCCGTCCATCGGGTCAATGCCGCCGTTAAGCGTGATATTCAGGATTTTCAGCAGGTTAATTAAAATATTCGGAGTCCCCACACTCTTTCCCTGAATGACAAATTCACCACAGCCAAACGGTACATACTGTTCTGCAATCTCCCGCGTGGTCCGCATCGCAAATTCAACCGCCGGAACATTAACATCATCATTATAGAGAGTTGGGTAAGTTGCACCGCTGCCAATGCAGTCATAGGCCATATCCATGATGTCTTTCGGTGTTTCAATATTAAACCGCAACGTAAACTGCGGTTCTACATACCGGGTATCTTTGCAGACTCTCATACAAATGCGGGCAAATGTATCTGCTTCTTTCGGATTTTCTCTGCCATATCCGCCGACAATGATCCGTCCGTTTACTGTCGTTCGGCGGTTTTCTATCATTCTCCACAGAGATTTCAAATAACGGTACGCCTCTTCTTCATCAATGATTCCCCGATCAAGATCGTGCTGGAGGAACGGTCCCAGAACATCATCCATTCTGCCGTAATTGATTACCCCTGCACAAAGAGCATAAATCCAAAGCAACTGCAAGGCCTGATGGAAGGAGGATGGAACATGATGTTTGATATAGTGCAAATCCTCCTTCATCAGCTCCAGGTCTTTTATGCGGTCTTTATCCGCACCTGTTTTTGCTGCTTCCACCAGAGCCGCCTGCTGTTCAATCACATCCTGTAACAGGCAGACACTCTCATAGCTGCTATCAAGAAATTCATGTTGTCCTTGCAAACGGATTAATTCTTTTAAGCCTTCCAGACCATACTTCATCAGCCGTTTATAGTTTAACATCATGCCGGACAGCCTGGCCGTTGCCATCAGTGGATATGTACAATCAATAAATCTTCCGATAGTATCTTCAGTCAGTACATCCTGGCAATAAATTGTTTTGGTATCATGGTCCTGCCAGTAATCATAAAGAGTGTCTACCCTTGCCTTTTCTTCATCTGTTGTCAGCAATTCCTTAAACTCACGCAGCTTGTGGAACACACAATAATGCCCAACACCGCCGACACTTGTAACACTGCCGAAACCAATCGGCAGGAAATCAAGCCGCCCCGCCAATAAATCATCTTTCTCAATGGAGCGGAATAACACGGGAAAAATAGTTTTCAGACAGTTAATCTCCCTTATGGACTTATCCATCCCTTCACTATCCTTATGTGCTCTTGTATATGCCTCCATGATAACCAACTGCTCCGCGGGACTCTTTTCACTCGGGATTGGCTTTGACACCTCTACATTCTGTGCACCATCGATGTTTATCTTCCTGTTCACAGCCGTTACCTCCTTTTGTTTTATGCCTTACAAACCTTCTTATTATGCCTTAATGATAACACCTTTTTTTATCAAAGTCAATCATTCTCAATCTTTTTCTATCATTTCCGTTCTTTTGCCATTATAATCCCTTTATCAAGCAGGGGAATTTAAAAATGCCGCTGGTTTTTCTCTGGCGGCATTTTTTTGAAATCTATTCGATTGTTACATATCTTGATATAAATTGGCTCTTGTCCCGTTATCCAGGATACGCTCACTGAACCACGACTTTATTTTGTCTTCGTATATATAATGAATTTCTCTATTTGGTATCCGGAGATTCGCATACCGAGAACCATCTACTGTTTCTATCCCACCAGCGGTCAAATAACCGGTTAAAAAAAGGAAACTCCAAAGATTGTTTATATCCGAATAAACTTTGTCATAAATTAGTTCTTCTACAATACGTTTTTTAAGTGTCTCACCTCGCAGCAACAGCTCCAGCTCCTGTTTCGTGTCATATGTGGCCATATCAACCAGCGTTCTTATGATCTCATTACCGCTGGTATTTCCCCAATGAGATATTGGTGCATTGCAATCAGTAAGGTATGATTTCACTTGTTTAATAACACTCCAGGGGTTGTATATTTCTGATTCACCAATCATATAGCCATCATACCAGTCTCTCATCTCTGACATCTTGTCACTAAGCTGATAATAATCTAACATTTCTTTCACTTCGTTTTCACTGAATAATATCCGCCTGTATATGCTGACTCCAGCGGAACATCATATTCATCAATTAATAAAATTACCCTTTCACCATAATGTTCATATAGGATCTGCGAAAGAAGCAATAAGGATTCTTGATATAATATTAGATCGGAATCTTCACCTTCCAATATTCGGTCTGCCTTTTTCCTATATGGGTATTGCCTGACTGCCTCCCCATGCCGCCTGAATTCCATAGTAATTGCATTCCCCAGCGACTCCACTGCTGCCTGATATGTGCCCTGCTTGGCATTCATAAAAGAGAGGCTAATCACCGGATACTTTCCCATATGTTCGTCTAAAAATTCCGCATTGCCGGAAATCTTTAAATCACGAAATAAAGCTGCATTATCCTGCTCTGATTTCTCAAAAAAATACTGCAGCATGCTTAAATTGAGGGATTTGCCAAAGCGCCGGGGACGGGTAATCAAATTTACAAGATCATGTGTTATTATTAGTTCTTCAATGAGAGAAGTTTTATCTACATAATAGTAATCCTTTTCAATCAGAAGTTTGAAATCTTCCCTTCCTACCGGAAGCTTCTTTAATTTATTTTTAAACACGTTTATCCTCCTATCCATCAGACATACCAAACGATGACTTGATTTTATCATACTCTATATTGTTTAGCAATTCAAATACCCAAGAATTTCCGCCATAGCATTTTCGGC
>Ga0153923_100311_pt1 | contig 18185 bp, 12 predicted proteins | sample TSNJ007MetaG_FD_104682 | JGI IMG/M metagenome (GOLD analysis project Ga0153923, IMG submission 104682) | Attine ant fungus gardens microbial communities from New Jersey, USA - TSNJ007 MetaG | ecosystem: Host-associated > Fungi > Mycelium > Unclassified | place: USA: New Jersey, Brendon T. Byrne... | reverse complement strand
TAACTCCTGAATATAATCTCCGGACCAAAAGGATAGCTTGGCTCTATTCGCCAGATCGATGAACGCATCAGTTTGTACCGTGCCATACACCAGCTTAGGTTCATAAGATAAAAATTCACGATACTGCGGCATAAAAGGGTTTAGACTACCATCAGCAGGAAGGAATCCCCAATCATCTGGATACGAGGTCTCTTTTACAAAAAAATTCAACCAAGCCACAGCAAGCTCTTTATTCTTACTGTATTTGCTAACACCCACGAACCAGTCTGGATTGATCGGCGCATAGTGAGTACTGCTATTATCATAAGGAAATGGGAAGAATCCGATATCATCTGGTGAAGCCCCCACATCAAGCACTTGTCCAACCGCCCAATTTCCAAGTAAATACATGCCAGCTTGACCTTTAGCGAGTCTAGTCTTAGAGATCTCCCAATTGTTCGAGAAGAGTTCATTCTCTACATAACCTTTAGCAATTAAGGTTCGAGCAATGGAAATGGATTTCCCCCACTCATTATTAAGCTGCCATGGACTATCCTCATTTACCATATTATTTAGGTACTCAGGGTTGCCTGTCATATAATTGACCAGACTATTTCCCCATTCACGCAGTGGCCAGACGGCTCCATAATTCATATACAGCGGGATAATTCCAGCCTCTTTTAATTTAGCGCAAGCTTCGTAGAATTGATCCAGTGTCTGTGGAACTGCGGTAATTCCTGCTTTTTCGAAGGACCTTTTATTATAGACAATCCCTACCGTGGTAGTTCCCGTAGATAGCCCATATCGCTTACCATCATAAGTAGCAAAAGAAGTGAAGCGCTCACTAGCCGAAGTTTCTTCATCCAACGGTTCGAAAAAATAATCCAGTTCCTTTGATGGTAGATTCACAGGAAGCAAAAGTACATCTCCGGCGTCCTTGGTGGACAGTCTTACCAGAATGTCCGTCGCGTAATTGGATAAACCTTCAAATTCAACATTCGCTTCGGGGTACTTTTGCTTAAATTGGTCTGCGTACCCTTGAAAGGTTCCGTTCTCAATCAGATCTATTCGATTGGTCATCATGACTATGGTGCCGGATAAGTCAGACTTCACCTCGTTTCCAACTGGAGGCACTGTAGATTCCGTCTGCTTGGTGTTGTTCTCACAGCCACTAATCGATAACAAAATGAGAAGCAGCAGTATGGTACGCGTAGTCCAGTGTAATCTCATCCCCATCAACGGACAGCCTCCTCTTATTTCAGTCAGATAATCTATTCATTTCCGATTCCAGCAACGGCAGTGACAAAATAACATCCGTCCCTTGTCCAAGCTCACTATATACCTCAATTCCAAAAGCCGCTCCATAATGAAGGCGCACTCGCTGCTGTATATTTTTCATACCAATGCCCCCATTGATACTTTTCTTAGGAGGACTTTCTTTCTGCAGCCCATCGTTCAATCTCTCCAAAGTGATCTTATCCATTCCACAGCCATCGTCCTTAATATGAAAGAACAGCATTTGCTCAGTCATCTCACAACGGATACTTAAATGCATTTGTGGTTTATTATCATCCAAGCCATGATAAGCAGCATTCTCTATGATCGGCTGGAAGACCAGCTTGATAATAGAGTAATTATCTAACTCCTTCGGTACGTCGATCTCGAGTACGAAACGATTAGGGTAGCGACAGTTCAGCAGCTCAACATAATTGCGTACATATCCAAGCTCTTGCTTCATTGTCGTTTTGCCACTCAAATCACTTGTACTATACCGTAGCAGTTTACCTAAAATTGAGATCATGTCCGCAGCTTCAATATCATCATTGAGCTCAGCGGTCATTCGGATCGACTCCAGCGTATTATAGATAAAATGAGGATTAATCTGACTCTGCAGTGCGTGAAGCTCCGCTTCCTTCTTCTGTTCTTCAATTCGGTAGATATCCTGAATTAACTGCCTGATCCGAGCCAACATTCGATTAAACTGATGCCCGAGCAGACCAATCTCGTCACGCCGTCTAACCCTAAACATCACATCTAGATCGCCGCCCTGAACCTTTTTCATCAGTTGAATCATCTGCGATAGTGATTTAGTGAGTGCAAAGGAAAGGATAATGGAGATAATTAACGCAAGTACAATGATACTTAATGTAGCAGCGAGCGTTGTATTACGGGTTACCTTCACATCCCGCATTAGCACATCTACAGGAATCGAAATAATGGCCTTCCAATTGGTCTTGCTAGAGCTTGAGTAAATATTCAGAAAATCTTTTCCGTTGACTGTATCATAGAAACTCCCGGATTTCCCATCGACCCTTTTGAATAGCTCTGAATCAGATACATCCGTGGCAAGAAGTTTTTTGTCACTGTCGTACACGACCATCCCCATCTCATCAACGATCAAAGATTTGCCATGTGTTACTTTATCCAGCTCCGTAACCCGATTCTCCAAATTGCTAATATTTGCTTCAACCGCGATCAGCCCAATCGGATTTAACAAACCATCCACGATTTTGCGAACAACGGTAAAAGCATATCGAGTGCTCTGCAAATTACTCGTAAATGATTGGGTACCAAACAAAAGGGCCTCTCCGCTGGAATCCTTCGTCTGCTGACTCCAGTACTTATAGCTTTGATCGAGGTCGAGCCGCACTCCACCATCCTTGGCAGAATAATAACCATTCCCATGCGCGTCAAAAATATAAACCGTGTTCGCGCCTCGCTTAATATTGTTAATAAATGAAATGTTGCCTTCTATGCCCCGCTGAATGGACAACAGTAAATCAAAATCTCCGGGTAACAATGTAGCACTGCCTGATTCGCCACCCATGATCTCTTTCTGCTCATGATAGTGGTTCGAACGAATTAAATTTTGTTTAATATCGTTCACATAGGCTGGCATAGATGAAATACGCTTCATATCTTCGATATAATCATCTACTCCATCCATCATTTGATCGATTAACTTCTCAGAATAAGCAATGGTGTTGCCCTGAATAGATTCTGAATAACTCTTATAAGTAAACACACTAATGAAGGTAAGCGGAAGGGTAATAATTATTAAAAAGACGAGGAGCAGCTTGCGTTCCATACTCATGTCCCCGATAACGGACCACCAGCCAAAGATGCGTTTACCTTTCATACGGTCCTTCTCCTTAGCCCTTTTTTACCTAACTTGTTATTATTATTTACCTAACAAAATTATTATACGGGGAAGTCCTTCTTTACACAATAACAAAACCGCTTCCTCATAACGAAGAAGCGGTTTTGTTATGTAAATCATAAAAAAATTAGTTAGGGACCCACTTATTTTATCGTGAATAATGACAGTTTGTCTTTTAACTGTCCTGAAGCACTTTCCAGCTTGCCTGACAATGAAACGAGTTGATCACTTACACTTTGCTGTTCATTACTGAGTGAAGCCACTTCTTCGGAAGTCGCTGATGATTGCTCAGCTACAGCACTTACGTTACCCATTGCTTCCGACAACACAACCTGTGAATGATTCAAGCTACTGATCGCTGTTGTCACCGATTCCAGACTAGTAATGAACTCATCCATCTGTCCCTTTACGGATACAAAGATATCGCTCGTGCTCTTCACTGCGCTTATTTGCTCTTTAAAGAGAGGTGCCACTTCAGATAATACAGCTTCCGTTTCGTTCATTTCCGTTATGATCTTGTCGGTGATTCCGGCTACAAGAGCAATAGACTGCTTCGATTGGTCGGCAAGCTGTCTTACCTCACCTGCTACCACCATAAAGCCCTTGCCAGCTTCGCCTGCACGTGCGGCTTCTATCGTCGCATTCAATGATAAAATATTCGTCTGCTGTGTGATACTCTTCATCACATCCAGCACCTTAATCACTGAGAATACTGTTTCTTTCAAATTGTTAACACGTTCTACAAGCGCACCTGTCTTTTCCCCAGTACGGCTAGTCTGATCCAGTAAATCCGTTAATTGCTTGGCACCTTGAGCACTAGCTTCTCCAACCCCGCGTGCTGCCTCATCCATCTCACTGTTGGCACTAATCACGGTCTGCATTTGCGTAGCTATCACATCTGTAAGCTCATTACCACGTTCAGCTTCAAGTGCCAGACTGCCTGCTCCTCCAGCAATTTCTTCCGTAGCGGCTGCGATTTCCTTCGCAGAAATAGCTGTCTTACGCGATGCTTCTCCAAGCTCGCCAGCGGTCTCCAGTACATCTCGAGCAGTTTCTCTAGTTTGCGATACAAGCTCAGTAATACGCTCCATCATCAAGTTAAAGGAGGCTGATAGTTGTCCAATCTCATCCTTAGACACATATTCTGTACGTACACTTAAATCTCCGCTTGCACCTTGAACCATAAGATCCTTCAATCGTGCCAGAGGGCGAGCAATCATACGAACCATCCAAATCCCGATCAATATCGCAAGCAGTGCTGCGCCAGCAGCTGTAATAAACGTCGTCAACAGAATCGGACGGGCTTCCTTCACTAGCTCGTCTGTAGGCACTACGCCTGATAGCTTCCAATCCGCCCGTATCATCGGATTAAATACCGCCAGAATTTCTTTTCCGTTTGGATCTTTAGCTTCTAGGCTATTATTATTTTTCTTACTCTCTTTGATAAAAGAAAACTCGGATGGCTTTCCATCGTCTATCGAATTAGAAGAAGCTACAACTGTACCTTCAGGAGATACTAGTTGAATACGGGAGCCATCTCCCAGCTTCACACTTGCAAAAGATTCCTCCAGCAGTGTGTTTTTCAACACAAGCATGATTATGTATCCTTTTTCTGATCCCAGATTTTTAAGGGATCTTACCATAGCAATCTCCTTATCTCCATTTCCTTGAATAGAAGTGGAGAACCAAATATTCTTGGCGCCGCCTTTGTCACCGTCCGAATAATATGAATTATATTCTTTGGTGTCTTCTACTAACTTCTTGTACCATTCTTGTTCACGTAATCCGTCAAGACTAATGCCAGCACTACCACTTGTAACGATATCCTGCTCAGGTGTCTCTGGAATCAAAGAGACACTGATAATATTATTATCTGTTGTTGTCTGACTGGACAATTTCTTACTTATTGCACTTGTTGCTTCAAATTTCTCGTAAGCTGTTTGTGCAGTAGACAAAGCCTTCAGATCCGTTTGCATCTGCGCATCAAAATAAAGCTGTAATGCCAAGTTCTCATACTGTTTCAAGGTAATATCCAGCTTCTCAGCAGTCTGAATAATAGTCTGACGATAGGCTTCTGATACGTTATTCTTTATCGTTGTTTTCGCCTTCGAATAAGATATAAGTCCAAGTGACATAACTACGATTACAGTGGAACATAGGAATATTAGAAATAACTTCACACCGACGGATTGGATAGGATTAACTCTCTTGATCTGGCTTCCCCAACCCAACATCATTTTCTTAGCATCTAACTTTGATGTCTTTCCTGTACCTACTTCATTGCTCTGTACATTTACGGATTTTTTATTGTTCTTCTTCATCTCTCTAACCTTCTCTCTTTATGCTTTTCACTAATACTATCTTGATCAGGATCCCCATCATGATCATCTACCCGCTAATATTAGAGGACATATGAAAGCGCTAACCATACTATATATCGGTTTATTAGGCCTTTTTTCTTAGCTTTACTATACTTTTTTTATAACTTTTAACCTATGTATTCTGAAACAAAAAAACTCCCTTCGTTCTACCCTCCTTTTGGATTTATTTGTTAGTTACTAATATATATATCTTATTGTTAGCTTTGTCAAAAGAAAAACAGGGATGCTCTTATAGCAAAGAACATCCCTGTATCTTATTAAGATTTTCTCTTACGCATCATATCAAAGTATGCTACCGGCTGATCTACCTTCATGCGTACACGTTGCAGAGGATGACGGGCTGCGTCAAGCGGGTTACCTGCTTCATCCCACAATTCGGCTACAGTCTGCTTAAAGAATGTATCATTGGGTCCGAAGAATTCAACTTCCTGCCCTGGCTTGAAGTGATTGCGTTGCTGAATGAGCGCCATTCCACTCTCAGCATCGTATTCTAGTACAAGTCCGGCAAAATCATAAGGAGCTGCTTTTTCTTCAGGCTCATAGATATGATCTTCATGATCCGGAGTATCATAGAAGAACCCTGTGTTAAGCGGACGATTCGCCGCTTTATTCAGCTCATCCAGCCACTCTTGCTTCAACTCATATCCTTCCGGATCAGCCATGTAAGCATCAATAGCTTTACGATAAGCGTTAACTACAGTAGCTACATAGTGAATCGACTTCATTCGTCCCTCGATCTTGAAGCTGTCAATGCCTACTTCAATGAGTTCAGGGATACTTTCCAGCATGCACAAATCCTTAGATCCCATGGAGAAAGGATTATCTCCTTGCTGATGCAGTGGAATCTGAGTTACACCCGGAAGCAAAGGGGCCGGAGATTGTGCTTCAGCTTGATCTTCTTCAGATACCCAAGTGCCTTCAGGACGCGCATCCTCGAACAAATCATATTTCCAGCGGCAAGACTGACAGCAGCCTCCGCGATTGGAGTCACGATCTGTAAAGTGATTGGATAATACGCATCGACCGGAGTACGAAGAGCACATCGCACCATGGATAAAGCTCTCGATTTCAATGTCAACATGCTTCTTAATCTCAGCGATCTCTTCCAGGCTTGTCTCACGTCCGAGTACTACACGTGGCAGACCCTCTTCTTTCCAGAAGGATACCGCTTGCCAGTTCAGTGTAGACTGCTGAGTACTCAAATGTACCTCTAATCCAGGAACTAAACGGCGTGCTGTATCTACAATGACCGGATCAGCAACTATAATAGCCGCAATGCCAACTTCATATAAGTTACGCAGATATTCTTCAATCCCTGCGACATCTTCATTGTGAGCATAAATGTTCGTTGCAACAAATACCTTAGCGCCGTATTTCTTGGCGAATTCAACACCTTCACGCATTTCCTCAAAGCTGAAATTGTCTGCTCCTGAACGCAAACCGTATTTCTGCCCTCCGATATAAACAGCATCCGCACCATAGTGTACTGCGAATTTTAATTTTTCCAAATTACCGGCCGGAGCTAGGAGCTCCGGTTTGTCCAGACGGTAACGTTTGCCCTTGTATTGCGGCTTTGTCATGGTTCCCATTCCTGTTCTCCCCTCCATCGCCCCACAAAGTGATGTCTATGCATGCTTACTGCACCTAGTCTTTGCGGGGAACTAAAAAACTCTCATTAAATTAAACTTAATATACTTGCTCTTTATAGAAAAATCCGAAGCTTAGCTCCCGTTCTGGATCCTGCAACGTTCTGATAGCTTCCATCCAATCCTCTTGGAAAGAATATGCTTCTGGATCAGCTACGTAGAGATCAATAGCTCTGCGATAAGTCTTAACAACCGCCACATTATACGCTGTTGATTTCAACAATCCTTCAATCTTAAAACTCTGTACGCCTGCAGCCATAAGGATATGAAGATCCTCCAAAATACAAATATCTTCCGAACTCATAATATGTGTACCGTTCTCGTCTTCATAGATTGGGAACTTTTGGTCATCTCGTTCTGCCTCGATCAAAAATAGACCACGTTCCTTACCAAGACTACCGCCCTCGCTTGGACGTCCTTGATGTGACATATAGCTTTCTACAAGCTTACGCTTGGAATGGTATATATTGGTCATGCCGTGAACCTGAACCTGTGCCTCTACCTCTAAAAGCGGAACCATTTCCGTCATTTCATCCATATTCAGCTCACGGGCAAGAACGACGCGAGTAGCACCTTTACGCCCCCAATAATTCGCGGTTGCGTAATTGGTAGAGGTCATTTCCGCATTCCAATGCAGATTCATGCCTGGTGCTTCCTTCTTCACTGTGGTTAACACAGCAGGATCACCGAACTCAACACCGTCAACACCAAGTTCACCTATAGCCTTCACATAGGCAGGGAGCTCTTCGAGAAGAAGGTTGGACATGAGTCCACCTAGTCCAGCATATACTTTGCAGCCACGCGCATGTGCCATTTCTACAGCAGCAGCTGTATCCTCCAGAGAGAAATGTCCAGCAAGACGCATGCCGAAACGGTCATCCCCGATGAGCAATGCATCTGCTCCGGCATCCAGCAAAGCAGCAGCTTCCTCTAAGGATGCTGCTGTCGCCAGCAATTCCGGTTTGTTAATCATGTTGTACCTCCTACTTGTACAGTTATTTCAACCGCACCACTCTTCATTTTAATATTTTATTTCGATTCTTGCTTACTTTTTTCGATATTGGCTAAATGTTCCTTGTAGGTCTTAGCAAACAAATGGCCCTGTGTACCATCTTTCTTAGTCACATAGAAGTAGTACTCAGATGCCTCAGGTTCAAGTGCCGCCTGAATGGAGGCCAGCCCTGGGTTACTAATAGGTCCCGGAGGAAGCCCAATATTTCTATACGTATTATAAGGACTGTCAACTTCCAAATCTTTATATAACAGTCTTTCCTTCTGTTTGTCGAGCAAATATTGAACCGTAGCATCAATCTCCAGCTTCTGCTCTTTCTTTAAGCGGTTATATATCACGCCAGCAACTAATGGTCGTTCACTATCTACCACAACCTCACGCTCGACTAACGAGGCCACTGTCAACAGCTCATGAAGTGTCATTCCACGTGCTTCTAGCTTTTGCTTCCAATTCGGAATCGTGTCCAGTTTCTTCTGGAACTGATCCAATAATGCCTCTACAACTTCCTGCGGCGTACTATCCTTGGCTAGTTCATACGTTTCAGGGAACAAATACCCTTCAAGCCGATGACGAAGGTTCTTATTCTGCGGGATACCTAGAACATCAATTCCCTTCAAGCCCGTACCGGTATCCATTATTTCGAGAAAAATAGCAGCATCCTGATTCCAAGCCTCAGCAAGCTTCTTGGCAATCTGCTCAGCAGTATATCCTTCCGGAATCGTAAAAGTTACGGTCTCTTCCTTAACAACATCACCCGCGTTTAACCTCTCGATGAGCTCGTCATAGGTGTCTCCTGGACTAGCAACATAAGTACCAGCTTTGAAGCTGGAACCTTCTTTGGTCCATTTCAAATATCCCTTAAAAAAAAGACTGTTCCGAATAATGCCATTTTGTTCGAGCAGATCAGCAATTTCAGCGCTGCCCATGCCCTTCTCTATCGTAAATGTTACGGCGGGTCCTGCAGGTTCTACCGGTTGCATCCCGTTCCAAATGTACCAAGCGCCTCCGCCTCCTGCTGCTACCAGCAAAAGAATAACAATAAGCACAGTACGGATTGCGGATTTCAAGTCAGGTTCCTCACTTTCCGACTATAAAGTATAAAAGTGTACTACTAAAAATTCAATACATATATTTCATGATCATGATTGTTGTTTTAATTATATTGATCGTATTCCAAGCAAAAAGAGCGCGGAATTCTCCGCCCTCTTCCGTACTCATCATAAATGTAACATACATGTTTAAAGTTTATTCTGCATCGTCCACTGGAAAAGTCATCTCATCATATAGCTCAGAGATGTCTTCCCACTCTTCATCGTCCACGATGTTCTCTAGTTCCGGAAGTCCGTTAGGAGAGACAACGATACGCAGAATTTCATATTCCACGTCTTTACCGGTGCCTTTCAGCACCGCATAGCCAATACCACCGACTTCAAATTCGGCGATAATATCGTAAATGGAAGACTTGCCCTGCTCATCTTCCAGTTCTACTGTTTCTCCATAGGCTTCCTTAAGCCGCGAAGTCCATACCGCTTGATCAGCGGATACATCAGTCATTCTCAGATCCTCCGTCCAACTCGTCAACCAGTGTGTTGAAAGTCTCTTCGACAATCGCCCACTCCTCGTCATTATCGATCATGAACAATTGAAGATCGTCGCCTTCTTCCACATAACGGAACGCATAAACCTCATCGGTTTCCTCGTCCTCGGAATCAAGCGGAACCACCATCATGTACTTAGCGTCCGAGCCATCAACCTCAAACTTCATAATGACCTCGAATTCCTCTTCATTACCTTCCTCATCAGGAATATAGATAATTTCCGGTTCTTCCTCTTGGCCAATCTGTTCGTTTGTCATATCCTCGCACCCCTCACCTTTTACTGTTAGCATCCAAAAAATTTTGCAAAATCAGGGCTGCAGCCATTTTGTCCACAATCCCTTTGCGTTTCTTCCGGCTGACGTCCCCTTCAATCAGCACCCGCTCTGCGGATACCGTCGTCAGACGCTCATCCCAAAGGTGTACGGGCATTGCAAATTGCTCCCGTAGCTTGTCAGCGAACTCTATGCAGATTTCGCCCCGGGGTCCTACTGAGCCGTTCATATTCTTCGGTAGACCAACTACAATCTCTCCAATTTCGTGCTCCGTAACAAGTTCACGAATACGTTCGAACTCATTACCAGTACCGCGGCGCTCAATCGTTTCAAGAGCTTGTGCCGTCCATCCAAAAACATCGCTTGTGGCTACACCGATTCTACGGTCGCCGTAATCCAATCCTAACTTCTTCATCATCTGGGATTATCCACCTTGTGATTGACGAGGTAGAATCTAACCAGCTCTTCAATCAGCTCATCACGTTCTTTTCTCCGGACCAAACTTCTCGCATTGTTATGACGCGGAATGTAAGCTGGGTCTCCGGAAAGTAGATACCCTACGATCTGATTGATCGGATGATACTCTTTCTCCACCAGTGCATCGTATACAGCGAGCAATATTTCCTGGGGAGAAGCTTCCTTTTCGTCGCCCTTCACATTGAATTTGACCGTTTTGTCCATGGAGTCCATTTGTGACACCTTCCTTCTGCAAAATCACCCTAAAAGGGCGGCTTCGCAAAGTTGCTACTGTGCAGCTCACTTGCTTCCTTTATCATAACATATTCATAGCCCAACGAGGAAATCCTGCGCGTGGAATAACGCTTTTTTTGGCATTTCCTCTACAAAAATAATGATATTTTTGGCTTTTAAGCTATTGTCAAGCACAACTATTCATGAAAATCTAACCACCTGTTAATAAAGAGTAGCGGTACTGATGTCAAACTCTCAGTACCGCTATGTTTTTTCGTAATACGTTTAAATTAAGAAATAGTTTCGTAATTTTTATTTATGCTAGGGAAGCCACTAATTCTTCTGCTTTAGCCAGTGCCTCGCCAAGCTTGGAGGCATCTTTACCACCAGCTTGTGCCATATCTGGACGTCCGCCACCGCCGCCACCGCATACTGCTGCGACTTCTTTAACGATCTTACCAGCGTGGAAGCCCTTCTTCACCAGATCCTGTGGTACAGCTACAACAAAGTTCACCTTGTCGTCCATGGCAGCACCCAGAACAAGTACAGCATCCGGGAGCTTCGATTTCAATTCATCTGCAGTAGAACGCAGAGCGTCCATATTTCCTGCTTGAACAGCAACAGCAAGAAGCTGTGTACCTGCACCAACCGTCTTCACACTGCTTGTTAGTTCAGCGGCAAATGTTGCGCTCAGCTTAGATTGCAAGGATTCATTCTCACGCGAAAGCTCACGCACTTGGTTATGCAATGCTTCAATCCGTTTTGGAACGTCGTTCAGAGAAGACTTCAGTAGACCCGCAGATTGCTTGAGCAGATCCAGTTGGCTCTCAGTGAACTGATAAGCGTAACGTCCAGTCACTGCTTCGATACGGCGCACTCCGGAACCAATACCACTTTCACTAAGCAGCTTGAAAATTCCAATTTGAGACGTGTTGGATACATGGCATCCACCACAAAGCTCAAGGCTGTAATCGCCGACTTGAACGACACGGACAATATTGCCATATTTTTCACCAAATAATGCCATGGCGCCCATAGCCTTAGCTTCGTCAATTGGCTTGTTCTCAATGACTACATCAAGGCCACGCCAAATTTGTGCATTCACACGATGCTCGATGTCGCTTAGTTCTTCCGGTGTAATCGCTCCGAAGTGGGAGAAGTCAAACCGTAAACGTGCACCTTCTACTAAAGATCCTGCTTGGTTGACATGACCGCCAAGAACCTCTTTGAGCGCTTTATGCAGTAGATGAGTAGCTGTATGGTTCTTCACGATATCTTCACGCTGTGCACGATCCACTTCAGCGCGAACCGATTCGCCTACTTTCAATTCTCCAGCTTCCACAGTTACCAAATGTACATGTTGACCATGTGGAGCCTTGAACAATCCTTTAACCTTAGCTGTAACTGAACCGCCAGTAAGCAGACCTGTGTCACTCACTTGTCCGCCACTTTCAGCATAGAACGGTGTTGCCTCAAGAATTACTTGGCACTCAACGCCTTCGCCAGCGGTATCGACCAATTCATCACCCACAACAATAGCCATGATTTTCGACTCTGTTACCGAGTCATTATATCCAACAAATTCACTTTTAACCGTCAGATCCGCTAATGCACCACCTTGGATCTTCATGCTGCCACCGTCATGACGTGCAGCTCTTGCACGATCACGCTGTTCTTGCATAGCGACATCGAAGCCTTCACGGTCTACAGTTAATCCTTGCTCTGCTGCGAAATCTTCAGTCAGGTCAAATGGGAATCCGTAAGTGTCATATAGCTTAAATGCATCAGCGCCAGCAATCGTGCTGTGCCCATCTGCTTTTGCTTTAGCGCTGATCTCACCCAAGATAGCCAATCCATCAGACAATGTCTCATGGAAACGTTCTTCTTCTGTACGGATAATCTTGGCGATATATTCCCGATTCTCGACAACGGATGGATAATACACACCCATAATCTCACCAACGGTTTCCGTCAACTCATGCAGGAACGGACGATCCAGACCCAGGGTCTTTCCGTAACGAACAGCACGGCGCAGCAAACGGCGGATAATATAACCACGACCTTCATTAGAAGGAAGTACTCCATCCCCTACGGCAAAAGTAACGGTACGCACATGGTCAGCGATAACTTTAAGCGCGATATCCTGCTCAACATTATCTTTATAAGTTACACCAGCAAGCTCAGCTGTTTTTTGAATAATCGGTTGGAACAAATCGGTATCGAAGTTGGAATCTACATCTTGAAGAATGGATGCAAAACGCTCCAGTCCAGCACCGGTATCAATGTTCTTGTTCGGAAGCGGCGTATAGCTGCCATCCTTGTTATGGTTGAATTGTGAGAACACAAGGTTCCATACTTCGAGCCAACGTTCGTTTTCTCCACCTGGATACATTTCTGGATCGCTCATGTCGCTGCCATAAGCTTCGCCGCGGTCATAAAAGATTTCCGAACAAGGACCACAAGGGCCTTCGCCGATATCCCAGAAGTTCTCATCTCCCAGCTTAATGATGCGTTCTGCTGGTAAGCCCACTTTTTCATTCCACAGCTTGAATGCCTCTTCATCCTCAGCATACACAGTTACGGAAATACGTTCTGGATCGAAGCCGATCCACTCCTTTCCAGTCAAGAATTCCCAAGCCCATGTGATAGCTTCTTCTTTGAAATAATCGCCGATAGAGAAGTTACCTAACATTTCGAAGAATGTATGGTGACGGCGTGTCTTCCCTACATTCTCGATATCATTGGTACGAATACATTTCTGCGAGTTCGTCAGGCGCGGATTCTCAGGAATCTCACGGCCATCGAAGTATGCTTTCAGCGGTGCCATACCTGCGTTGATCCACAACAGCGAAGGATCGTTATGCGGTACTAGGGATGCACTAGGTTCAATCTTGTGACCTTTACTTTCAAAAAACTTAAGCCATTTGGAACGAATTTCACTTGCTTTCATTGTTTACAGCTCCCGTCTCATCTTTTTAATTCGGCTCATGCGCCAAATTGTACAAATTTTCTAAAAAATAAAAACAAAAAAACGCCCCTGAATAATTCAGGGACGATTAATATCGCGGTACCACCCTGGTTATCGCCTTGACCCAATTTACGGGAAAGTTAAAGGGCGATCGCCTTGTCGCGGCTGATAACGGGTGCCCCCGGTGAGTTTGTGATCTCACACTCCGAAATTAGCTTTCCACCGGCCTGTCTTCAAGGTTCTCCCAGCCATTACGAAATGTTTTCGTAAAGGAACCTGTTCTCTGATCAAGCCATCCTCCGGCGTACTTCATTTTCATCAACGTTTTATCCGATTTACATTTTAACATTTCAAGTATAGCCAGTGCCCCTTCATCTGTCAATCTGAGTAGGAGTTAAGAATAACGTGAGAATATATGATTTTTGTAATGGTGAACTCGGGCACTTAAAGAATATAGTAAATCTCAGATAACATTTGGAAAATTATGTATTATAAATAGTGCTCTAGAATACGCAATGCTCGGGTAAAACCAAAGGAGGATTACAAATCATGCTGCGCAATAAAGTAACTGAGGAGCTATCGATTGTTAAAGTTAAGCCTACATCAATACGCTTTATCGTCAGTCTCATTTTTATTCATATTCTCTTCACTCTAACGGTTAACCTTGTACTTTTTGCAAATGGAACTTTAAGCGTTATTGCCAAAAGCACAAACGGATGGATCAACGAAACGTTAGCTGCAAATCTGTTCGGTCTTGTGTTAGAAGTGGTTATTTTCTTATGTATAATAGCTAAATTATCGCTGAGGGATTTGGGGTTAAAAAGGAATACATTATTAGCAGGACTTATCGGCACTTTTCTATTTTGGCTCGCAATTAACATTGTTGATTTAGGTATGATATCACTAACTCACTCAAGTTTAACATTCAATAATGATATCTTTACGAATTCGAACGTCGTCTTTGGTGAATTCCTGGGTCAGATTTTCGGAAATGCTTTACTGGAAGAAGTTTTGTTTCGGGGCTTTCTGCTAGTTCAAATCTATCTCTTATTAAAAAAAGTCAATAACCATACTTCACGCATCGGTTATGCAATGCTTATCTCACAATCGATCTTTGCCGCTATACATATCCCAAATCGGATATATTCAGGATTAGTCGGAATGGATTTTGTTTATGATTTTATCGTACTAGTAATTCTAGGGGTCATATTCTCATTACTCTATGTCTTAACCAAGAATCTATTTTTCGTGATTGGCGTCCATTCCTTAATGAATGTTCAGATTATGTTTTGGAATAGTAGTTTTACTCATACAGCAACTTTAATCTGTTTGTTGTTACTGACTTGTCTTTTAATTTGTTTCAAAAGGAAGGAATTCCGAGCGCAGAAATCAGAGGGGGCAGTGCCAAGCTGAATAAATGGAATCGGAGAATTTTCTAGAATCGCGACTGACCCAATTGTAAACATAATCAGCTAAAGCAAGCAGTCGATAACTAAAACGGAGGGCAGCAATTCTCAAGTAAATATGAGAATCGCTGCCCTGTGCTGTATTTTTACGTTGTTAATATAAAAGAGCTACGTTTCCGTCAGCTGGCGTACGTAGTACGTATCCTTAACAACAATTCTAAATCAGCTTGTGTGCAAACCACTTTTCGCCCCTGAAGCGCCAAAGAAAAATGCCCCCGCGAACGGCCCACTCGCAGTTCATCGCCAGCCAGACACCCATGACGCCGTAGCCCAGTACGATCCCAAGGATGTATCCAAAAATCACCCGAAACAGCCACATCGTCAGCATTGAGGTAATTGAGGTGAAGCGAGAATCTCCCGCTGCCCGCAGTGCGGACGGCAAAATAAAGCTGACGGCCCACAGCGGAACTTGGGCAATGGAATTCACCAACAGCACCACAAACAGATCATCAATGATCTCGGAAGGTGGGGAAAAGATGGATACCAGCGGGTGGAATAGCGGCATCAGAATCAAGGCGATCAACGCCAAAGAGCCAGACCCGATCCAGAGAAAGGACTTGATAAACTTTCTGGCTTCAGAGACATTCCCCCGCCCGATACATTGGCCGACCACCGTTACAATAGTTAGCGACAGCGCGCTGGCTGGAATTTGAAACACCAGAGCCAGCGAGCCGGCAATGGCATTGGTCGCAATGGCATAAGTGCCTAGGCTGACAATAAACACCTGAGTGAGCAGTTTCCCCCCGTTGAAGAACATCTGCTCTGCCGCGAATGGCACGCCGATGAACATGATTCTCCGCAGCATGGTCAGAGGGATTCGGAATAGGTCACGAAAACGCACCCGCAGGGCCGTATCCACCTTGAACAGATACACCAGGGCACAAACCATACCTGCATACCGCGCGATATTAATCGCAAGCGTCATCCCCAGCACACCCATGTGCAACAGGTTAATGAAGACCACGTTCAGGATAACATACAGCAGGTTCATGATGAGCGACAGCATCAAAGAAGCCCGTGTCTTGCCCACTCCTCGCAGAGCTCCGCATACCGCCTGAACCACCGCGATGCCCAGATATGAGATGCTGCTGCCGATCAGGTAGATGCGGGCATTGTCCAGCACTTCGGGTGAGGCGGTTCCGAATAAAAGGTTCAATATAGGAGTGTGGAATCCCATCAGGAGCAGACCGATTCCCAAAGCGATCAGCGACACCGAAGCGACCGAAGCCGCCGTAGCCTGGGACACCATCCGGTCGTTTCCGCTCCCTTTATACTGCGCGACTACCACTGTCCCCCCGGTTGCAACCGCCACGAACACATTGATCAGAAAAATATTCAGCGAATCCACCATATTCACTGCACTGACCGCCGCCATCCCGGACGAGCTAATCATTGCGGTATTTACCAGATTAAGTCCAATAATGAAGGCCTGGTCAATCAGAATTGGAATAAATAAAGCTATAATTTGCCGATAATCCATCCCCTCCCCAGAAAGATATTTCTCCAGCAATCTTTTCTTCTGAAGACTCGCGCGAAGCTGCATAACATATCACATTCTTTTCTGTAAAATGGAAAAAACTCTTCATCCGAAGAGCTTTTCAACAAATTATACCCATTATACCGTGGGCACTTTACATTCAGTTTACTATAGATACACTTTTAAGTCTTTAATCTGGAGTCAAAAAACAGCAACTGCCCTTCACATATTTGGAGAACATAAACTTCATCAGAATTATGCAGCTTCAGACCATCAGACCATAGAATCATTCGTTCATCAAAAGTATTGGCAAAAGTCTTTAAGCGGATTGCGTTATGCTTGATGATTATGATCGATCTTTGCATTTACGCAAGAAAAACTCCTGACGGCTTCCTTGGAGGTAGAGTAGAGTTACAAGCTGAGTACATTCGTAATTCCATAATCGTATCCATATACACCTTCGTAGTGAGGTTCCGAGAGACGGACCATATTGCACTTATTCCCTAAAACAAGCCCATTCCCGGGTGATTTGGGGCGGATAACGGTGCTGGCTCGTTTACGTTACTGGCGGCACATTGTATTCGGTTTTTCGCATACATTTGGCTCGTTTACGTTACCATCAGCACATTGTATTCGGTTTTCCGCATACATCTGGCTCGCTTACATTAGCGTCGGCACATTGTATTTGGTTTTTCGCATACATTTGGCTCGCTTACGTTACCGTAGGCACATTGTATTCGGTTTTTCGCATACATTTAGCTCGTTTACATTAGCGTCGGCACATTGTATTCGATTTTTCGCATACATTTGGCTCGCTTACGTTACCGTCGGCACATTGTATTCGGTTTTTCACATACATTTGGCTCGTTTACATTAGCGTCGGCACATTGTATTCGGTTTTCCGCATACATTTGGCTCACTTACGTTAATGGCGGCACATTGTATTCGATTTTTCGCATACATTTGGCTCGTTTACGTTACCATCAGCACATTGTATTCGATTTTTCGCATACATTTGGCTCGTTTACGTTACCATTAGCACATTGTATTCGGTTTTTCGCATACATTCGGCTCGTTTACGTTACTGGCGGCACATTGTATTTGGTTTTTCGCATACATTTGGCTCGTTTACGTTACTGGCGGCACATTGTATTTGGTTTTTCGCATACATTCAGCTCGCTAACGTTACCGTCGGCACATTGTATTTGGTTTTCCGCATACATTTGGCTCGTTTACGTTACCGTCGGCACATTGTATTTGGTTTATCGCATACATTTGGCTCGTTTACATCACCATCAGCACATTGTATTTGGTTTTTCGCATACATTTGGCTCGCTTACGTTACCATCAGCACATTGTATTCGGTTTTTCGCATACATTTGGCTCGCTTACGTTACCATCAGCACATTGTATTCGGTTTTTCACATACATTTGGCTCACTTACGTTAGCGTCGGCACATTGTATTTGGTTTTTCGCATACATTTGGCTCGTTTACGTTACTGGCGGCACATTGTATTTGGTTTTTCGCATACATT